>CEUM01034471.1_pt1 | contig 31305 bp, 28 predicted proteins | sample 356421 | NCBI WGS metagenome assembly CEUM01 (sample SAMEA2622716, study PRJEB7988) | marine metagenome | biome: marine biome (ENVO:00000447); feature: surface water layer (ENVO:00002042); material: "saline water (ENVO:00002010), including plankton (ENVO:xxxxxxxx)" | depth 5 m
ATTTATAGAGAAAGGAGATATGTTGGCCTATGGTTATGAAGGCCGTTACACTTTTTTCTTCCCATTAGCTGATAAAGATATAAAAACACTGAAAGGTAAAAGCCTTACAATAAAATCCAAATGGCTCGTCTGCAAAGAAATTTGCATTCCTGGACAAGATACCTTCAAAGGGCGATTTGACAATGACTTAAACCTCACAAAAAACTTTGAAAAGGTGTCAGTCTCCCCAAAAGAAATTAATAAGGCCTTCATTAACCTTCCAAAAAAGGTCCCCTTTCCCAAAAACCTAGTGCTTAATCTACACAAAAAGGAAAATGCAAACGAACTCTACCTCTCCTACCATTTTCAAAAAGAAAGTGGGAAGACGTCTCTCTTTGATGCTCCAAAAAACAATAATATTCTAACTCCTTTCCCACAATCTCCTTTTGATTTTCATAAAGAAGAAATTATTAATAAAGGTCAAGGAACTCAAATAAAGATGAAAGTTCAGTGGGATGGTGAGTATATGGACCCCCCGATCGACTTTCCAAAAAATGGTTCTTTTAAAAAACCCTACCGCTTAAGCTTTCTTTACCATGATGGCAAAGGGTCTGTAGGGGTTATTGAAAAGAGCTTTTCTGGCTTTCTTCTCTCGCCTGAAGGGTCTCAAACTGAAAAAGAGGTGGCCTTAAAAAATTCATCATTAGAAGTCGAAAAAAACCTTAAATCCTCACCTTCTCTAAACATCAAAAGCGACAAGGTCCAGGACTTAAAAGTTGCTGGTAAACCTAAAAAAGAAGGTCTTCTTTTAACCTTTTTCTTTGCCTTACTAGGGGGCTTTATCCTTAATTTCATGCCATGCGTTTTTCCAGTTATCTCTCTCAAACTCTTTTCTCTTTTAAAACAAAAAGAAATGGGTCAGCTTTCCATAATGAAGCATAATGCTGTTTACTCTTCTGGTATTCTTTTCTCCTTTCTTGTTCTTTCTTTTATCGTATTAATACTGAAAAGCTCTGGAGAACAAATTGGATGGGGCTTTCACCTTCAATCTGCCTCTTTTCTTTCCATCATGATTCTTTTCCTTTTCATATTATCCTTAAACCTATTCGGCCTCTATGAAATCAGAACTCCTGGTGGAAAAGTTATTGGAAATATTGACATAGACAGTTCGTATAAAAGCGACTTCATTTCTGGTGTTCTTGCGACAATCTTGTCAACTCCTTGTAGTGCACCGTTTTTAGGTGTAGCGCTTACCTTTGCTTTTACCTCTTCATTTCCCGTAACCCTCCTTATATTTTTATCCGTCGGGCTCGGGCTTAGTTTACCATTTCTTTTTGTCGGTATTTTTCCAGCAATGCTTAAAGTACTGCCCAAACCAGGCACATGGATGGAGCACTTCAAAAAGTTCTTAGGCCTTTCCTTACTTCTAACAAGCCTTTGGTTGTTTGATGTTTTCCAAACAATTATACCAACTCCTATGAGCTCTACAATCCTCATTCTAACCCTTATACTGACCTTTTTTACCTTCTACTCTTTAAAACACATGAAGCTAAATAAGCTCGGAAGCTTAATTCTCATTATAATACCTTTCCTATCTCTATTTTATTTGGTCGGCATTCAACTTGACGTTAAAGATATAAATGCATCTTCAAGGGTCGTTCAGAAAGCAACCAACCATCCATCGAATTGGGAAGTTTGGGCACCAGAGAAAATGAGTTATTACAAAAAAGAAGGTCAAGCGGTCTTTGTAGATTTCACAGCAAAGTGGTGTTTTACATGTATCGTCAACGAAAAGTTAGTCCTTCAAACCAAAGAGTTTGAAAAACTAATGCAAGACAAAGGCATTAAACCTCTCATTGCCGACTGGACAAAACGTGATCCAATAATTGGGAATTGGCTTAAACAACAAGGTGTTTTTGGACTCCCTGCTTACTTTATCCAGACTTCTCAAGGAAAGCTTATTCATTTAGGCGAAACAATTTCTATTAAAGAAATTAAAAAGCATCTTTAAAGGTAAAACCGTAAACAAGGTTTTGTTTTTTCCTTGCTAAGTCCTGACAATACTTCTACAACTAGTCAAACCTACGGAGAAGTAGCATGAAAAAGATGTTTTGCGTCTTACTTGGCTTTCTATATTCATTTTCCTCTCTTGCATCATATAACCTGGATAAGCTTAACCTTGAGGGGCTATGGCAACTCAAAGACTATCCAAGTCATGATTCAAAAGAAAAGATCCTCTATGACTTTAAGTTAAATAAAACCCTTGGCGTTGACCCTGAAGGCTTTCGACTCTCCTACTTTACAAACCATATCTCAACTAAAAGTGGTATTGACGGGATAGGACTTTTTGTTATGCCTTCATGCCGCCAAGGACGATTTAATTATTTTCTTAGGCTTAATAGAACGGATTTTACATTTCAACTTTTCGAAATAATAGATTCAAAGGGGTATCCAAATATTAATGCCCTAATTATTCAAAAAAGTGGGAGTCCAAAAGTATTTGCTCTAGAAAAAGTTCAAAATGCCAGGCGAAGAAATCTCTCACGAATCCATAGGGCCAATGCTAAACCCAAAAATAGATAGTTCATTTCTAGCTGCTTTTACATACACATTTTTATTTATAAAGTTTTTTCATCCAAGGCTTCATGATCAATGGTAAAGTCATATCAATTTATTATGGGAATAGATGTAGGTGGCACAAAAATAGAGGCCGTCCTTATTTTATTAAAACCAGGGGGTGAATTTGAAGTTATTGAACGTAAAAGAACCCCTACTAAAAGAGAAAAAGGTTACTCATTAGTTTTAAATCGTATTGTGGAGCTAATTCAGGATCTAAGTCAAAAACTCCCTCATAAGAACAGGTCTCTTTCAGGCGTTGGAATTGGACTGCCAGGTACTGTGGACCCAGAGTCGCAGCTTATGCTAAATGGAAACACCTCTCTTTTTGTAGGACGACCTCTCAAATCTGACCTGCAAGAAGCCCTTGGTAATGAAACGCTCCCTATTATAATTGAAAATGATGCCAATTGCTTTATCCTTGCAGAAACAAAAGCGGGAGCAGGACTCCTTTATGAAAAAGAAACAGGTAGGTCTATTGAAGAACAAATAGGTATTGGAATAATTCTTGGAACTGGGGTTGGAGGAGGATTAATTAACAGGGGTAAGCTTTTCCGAGGCAGAAAAGGAGGTGGTCTTGAGGTCGGTCATGGGCCTCTAGGCTCAAGAACTGACGGGAGACCCTGTTTCTGTGGCTTAAATGGGTGTGCAGAGGCTTATTTATCAGGAACGGCTCTTCTTCAAGACTTTAAGAAGACTTCCCAAGGCTTTCTCTCAGAAATCAAAATTTCCGGAGACTCTATTTTTGAAAAAGCAAAAGATAAAAGTTCAACTTCCTATCAAATCGTATCAAATTACAAAAAGAACCTTTCCCTTTTTCTTATCAATTTAACAAATATTTTTGATCCCGATTATTTTGTTTTAGGGGGTGGGGTTAGCAAACAGCAATCTCTTTATAAAGGCCTAGAAGAAGACCTAATTAAAAAGTCCTTTGTTCCGGAATCATCGCCCAAAGTTTATAAGCATAATCTTGGAGACTCTGCTGGAGTTTTTGGAGCCGCTTTTCTGGTTAAGAATCTTTTTGATCCAAATAAAAATCAAGCTCTACAACTTTTATAACTCTTTCCTTATCGCCATTTTTTAAAAGACAGTAGTCAAAAGGATGCTCTGCATAGTAAAAATTATCTTTCATTGTCACGAACTGCTCAAAAACAAGAGGGTTTTTTTCAGTTACTTCTAGCTTTTCCTTTCCAAAAACATCCCCAACACTTTTCTTTTTTCCTATACAGAGGACCTGGTGTGTTTCTTTTTTTTCAGGGTTGCTAATTCTAGGAACATCATAAACATTCCCACCTTCCCCATAAGGCTGAAGAACGCCTTCACCATTTTGGAACAAAACCTTTTCTACAGTTCTTTCCCAACAAGACTGCCCCCAATCTCCTAGCATGGCCCCCGTGTCGTCCTTGCGATTGAACTCTTGAATTTCTGGCCATGTTTTGTCAAGAATCTTTCTAAAGGCCAGGACTATTTCTGAAACATTTTTATCAAGTCTCATGCTTTTTTCCTTTTTTTTCATTATAATGAAGATAGCATGGATCGTTTAGTAATAAATTTCTAGGAAAAAGTATCTGTGAAAAAAATTATCATCGTGGACGATTCAGAGTCCTACCGTTCAAGAATTAAAAGAGATCTCGAAGCAAACAGCTATACAGTAATAGAAGCGATCAATGGTGAAGATGGAGTAAAACTATGTAAACAACATCTTGATGCCGATGCAATTTTAGTTGATATGAATATGCCAGGGATGGACGGACTAAGAATGATTTCTATCCTTAGACAAGAAGACGATTTTCAAAAAGTTCCTGTCCTTATTGTAACAACAGAGAGTAGTGCCGAACAAAAAAGCCAAGCTAAGGAACTAGGAGTTATTGCGTGGATACAAAAACCCATTTCTGGACGCGCTCTTGTAAAAACACTAAATAAACTTCTCTAGCCCCTAAAACTTCAAAGCTTACTCATTCTTTAGGTTGCATTTAATTTAGAGATTGACTCATCTTCAGCACTTCAGAACTTAAATGAGCGAATTCTTCTGGTAATAAGGCCTGATAACCATCGCTCAAAGCTTCTCTTGGTTTGTCATGAACTTCAACCATAATCCCATGAGCACCTACAGCCAAAGACCCTTTCGACATAGGGGCGATCAGTTCCTTCCTACCCGTGCCATGACTTGGATCAACAATGATTGGAAGGTGGCTTAAAGTTTTAATTGAGGGAACAGCAGAAAGATCTAAAAGGTTTCTAGTATATTTATCAAAAGAACGAATCCCTCTTTCACATAAAATAACCTGATCATTCCCATTTTGCATAATATATTCTGCAGACGACAACCACTCCTCTAATGTAGCTGAAAGTCCTCTTTTTAAAACAACGGCTTTCTTAGTTCTCCCAACTTCCTTAAGAAGAGGAAAATTTTGCATGTTCCGGGCCCCTATTTGAATAATATCAGCATACTCAGCTACAAGTTTCAGACTTTCGAAATCTATGGCCTCAGTAATGATAGGAATATCCAACTCCAAAGAAGCCTCTTTTAAAATTTTAAGACCATCGAGCCCCAAACCCTGAAAACTATAAGGCGATGTTCTCGGTTTAAAAGCTCCTCCTCTTAAAACATCAGCGCCATGTTTTTTTACAGAGCGAGCAATTCTCAAGGTCTGCTCTTCACTTTCTATAGAGCAAGGGCCAGCAATATTGACAAAATGACCTTCACCAAAAGTAACAGAACCAACCTTAACTTTGGTCCCCTTTGGGTTAAATTTTCTACCAGCTAATTTGTAAGGTGATGTTACTCGTATACACTTAACAACTCCGCCTAAAGGAAGAAATTCACGTTCCTTAATCGGTCCATCATTACCAGTAATTCCAATAGCAAAACTATGCTCACCAGGTATTGGATGGGCCTTAAATCCTAGTTTATCGATATGTTGACAAACAGCTTCTCTTTCTTTTTGACTCGAGTCAGGTTTCATTAAAATCAACATTATGATTCTCCTCTCTTTTATAATGATCTTTCTAAACTAATGCATTTTTAAGCTTATAAACCAATGAATAAATATTTTTTCTAGCTTCTTTAAAATTTTTTGCTATTTCAATTTCGCGAACGATTGCACTACCAACAATAATACCATCACAATAAGGGGAAAGAGTTTTAACTTGATCAACTTTTGAAAGACCAAACCCAACAATTAAAGGTTTCTTAACAACTTTTCTAACATCTTTAAGTTTTTCCAATAGTCCCTCGGAAAGTTTCTCAGTTACTCCTGTTGTCCCTGTCTTAGATACATAGTAAACAAAACCCTTTGTTTCTTTTTCAATCAATTTCCACCGAGAAGGCTTTGTTGTAGGTGACATTAAAAAAACTGGGGAAATATTGTCTTTTTCCAAAAAATCTTTAAATACTTTTTCTTCTTCAAGAAATGATTCCGGTGTTAAATCGACAGGGAGAATACTATTTACCCCTACCTCTCGGCATCTTCTCGAGAGTTTTTCAAAACCAAATTTAAAAAGAGGATTCATATAGGAAAAAAGGACTATTGGCTTTTTTATTCCCCTTTTTCTAATTTCTAAAACACTCTCTAAAACTCCGTCTAAATGGCATCCTTTCTTTAAAGCTCTTTCACTTGCCTTTTGGTTAGTTGGACCATCAGCTAAAGGATCTGAAAAAGGAACTCCTAATTCAATAATGTCCGCTCCTGCATGAGAGATTGTTTCTACAATATCAACAGTTTTAACAAGATCAGGATCACCCGCCGTGATATAGGCCACGAAAGCTTTTTTTCCATTTTCTCTGAGATAGCCTAAAGTTTTATCGATTGATTCCATAATAATTCCTAAAGCCGATGTTAAATTTTTTAATTATATATATCTTCTTTATTCGAATAAAAGATTGCAGTTTCAACATCCTTGTCACCTCTTCCAGAAAGGTTGCAAACAACAATTTTATCTTTTGATAAATTAGAAGCTTCTTTTATTATGTAAGCAATTGCATGAGAACTTTCTATAGCAGGTATAATACCTTCCATTTTTGATAAAAGGGAAAAAGCATTCATGGCCTCTTTATCCGTCGCATATGTATATTGCGCCCTTCCTTCTGCTTTTAAAAAACAGTGCAGAGGACCTATCCCAGCATAATCTAAACCAGCGGAAATACTTTTAGTTTCTTTTATTTGTCCAAATTGATCCTGCAAAATAAAAGTTTTAGTTCCTTGAAAAATTCCTACACTCCCACCTTCAAACCTGGCCGCATGAAGGTTTTCTTTTATACCAAGCCCACCGGCTTCAACTCCAACTAAAGAAACACTCTTATCTTCTAGAAAAGGGTGAAATAATCCAATTGCATTACTTCCACCACCGACACAAGCAATGAGTTGATCGGGAAGACGTCCCTCTTTATTTAAAATTTGGTCTTTAACCTCTTGTCCAATAACAGATTGAAATTCAGTAACCATTTGAGGGTAAGGATGAGGGCCAAGGGCCGAGCCCAATAAATAATAAGAATCTTTAACATTTGTCACCCAATCTCTCATGGCCTCATTGATAGCATCTTTTAATGTCTTGGATCCTGAATCAACAGACTTTACTGAAGCTCCCAAAAGCCTCATTCTATACACATTGAGTCTTTGTCTTTTTGTATCATCTTCACCCATATAAATTGTGCAATTTAATCCGAATAGAGCACAGACTGTAGCAACAGCAACTCCATGTTGCCCGGCACCTGTTTCAGCAATAATTCTTGTTTTTCTCATTCTCTTAGCTATAAGAATTTGGCCTAAAGTATTATTTATCTTATGAGCTCCGGTATGAGTAAGATCCTCTCTTTTGAGATAAATTTTTGGGCCTCCTAAAAACTGAGAGAGCCTTTTTGCGTATGTTAGTGGTGTAGCACGGCCAACATATTCTTTTTGCCAGTATGAGAGATCTGATTTAAAGCTTTTCTCATCTCTAAACTTTTCAAAAGCTTCTTTTACTTCTTCTATTGGCCCAGATAAGGTCTCAGGAATATACGAACCTCCATACTGCCCATAAAAGCCTCTTGAGTCAGGGTTCATTATTTAACCTCCATTTGAATCGTAGAAAAAAGTTCTTTTAATTTTTTGTGATCCTTCACCCCTGGCTTAGATTCCACGGAACTTGATAAGTCAAAGGCGAAGGGGTCTACTTCCTCTTTTGCTAAAACCATATTTTTTTTATTCAATCCACCGGCCAAAATTAATTTTCTGTGGGGGCCTATTTTTTTCTTAACCCTCCTTGCAAAACTCCAATCAGAAATTTCACCTTGACCACCATAAGATCCATTAAGACCTGGAACAGCATCAATTAAAAAACTTATCTTTGGGTGTGCCCTTAAAAATAAATGAATATTGGGAAAATCCATGTAGTTCAACTTTTTTATTACATTAAACTTATGATCAATTGAAGATAGAACTTGGGGCGACTCTTCTCCATGTAATTGAAAAGTATTAAATTTCACTTTTTTTTGAACATCGATCATTTCACAAAGAGACTCATTAACAAAAACGCCAACTAACTTTTTAGAGATATCAGTTTGATAATTTTTTACGATATTTCCTGCTATTTCAGGTTTTATAAACCTAGGACTTTTTTTATAAAAAATAAAACCTAATGCCCATGCACCCAAATCAATTGATTTCCTAATATCTTTTTCTTGTTTAAGTCCACAAATTTTTAATTTCATAAAACTACTTCGTTATAAGTTCGGCTTGATCGAATAATTTGATTTAATTTTTTGCCAGGATCTTTTTCTCTCATGAAACTTGACCCTATTAAAAATCCATCAAAACCGGCCATTTGTAATAACTTAATTTCTTGACCAGATTTTATTCCGCTTTCACTAATTAGAACTATATCTTTAGTTTTCATTGACGCCAGTTTGATAGAAATATCTAAATTAACTCTGAAATTTTTTAAATCTCGATTATTTACGCCAATTATTTTAGCACCAGCATTTAAGGCAATCTTAAACTCTTCTTGATTGTGGACTTCAACTAAAGCTTCCAGGCCATACTTCTCTGCATACTTTAAAAAAAGTTCTAATTTGCGAGGACCAAGAAGTGCCACTATAAAGAGGATACAATCGGCTCCCAAAACCTTAGTATGAAGAATCTGAAATTCATCGACTATAAAGTCTTTTCTTAAAATTTTAGAGTTGTGAAGTTTATTAGAAACCCTCTTTATATCCAAAATATCGCCTTTAAAATAAAAAGGCTCAGTAACGATACTTAAAGCAGTCGCCCCTCCTTTTAAATAACTCATGGCTATTTCAGTACATGCCATTTCAAACCTAGGTTTAATAATCCCTACACTTGGACTTCCATATTTAATTTCAGAAATAATATGAGGACGACTTCCTTCCAAAAAAGATTCTCTAAAAGATGCTCTTTTTGAAATATTAACATGTTGAAAGGCTTCTTCTAGACTTTCAACAGGCCACTGTTTTTTTTCTCTCTCAACTTGATCCTTCACCTTTTTATATATCCTGGAAAGAAAAGTATTCTCTATTTTCATAATGACCTTCCTATTCTTAGACTATCCAGAGCTTCATATGCTTTACCTAGGGTCATAAGTGAAGACGCAAGATTAACTCCATTTTTAAAACTGTTTGTTTTTCCAGCAATATAAAATGCAGCACCTGCATTTAAAGAGACAATATCTTTTTTTGCTCCCCTTATTTTTCCACATAATATATCTTCAAGAAGTTTTGCATTCTCTCTTTTGGAACCACCTTTAATATCTTTTAGTGATGCACTCTTAAGACCAAAGTCCTCTGGTTTAATAATTAATTCAGTAATTTTATTATTTTTTAAATGAGCGACTTGGGTAGGACCTGAGATAGAAAATTCATCCATTCCATCCTGACCGTTTACAACCATCGCTTCTTTATGACCTATTTTCTTTAATGCTTCGGCCATCTTAATTACGTAGTTTCCGTCAAAGACTCCAACGAGTTGTCTTTTGACAGCTGCAGGATTTAAAAGAGGTCCAAGTAAATTAAAAATAGTTCTTACTTGAATTGATTTTCTAATCGTTGCCAATTTTTTAAAGCTAGGATGGTATATAGGAGCAAAAAGAAAGGTAAAGTTTTTATTTTTAAGATCTTCAGCACTTTCTTTTGGCTTTAGATCTAATGGTACATTTAACTCCTCCAAAACATCTGCACAGCCGCAACGACTTGAAACAGACCTATTACCATGTTTTGCAACCTTGACACCTCCACTTGCTAATACAAAAGCCACAGCAGTAGAAATATTAAAAGATCCAATATCATCTCCTCCTGTTCCACAGGTATCTACAAGAATTTCATCTTCCTTCGCTTGATAAGGAAAAGGTATTGATTTTTTCTTTAAATATTTTGCAAACCCGGAAATCTCATCGCTGGTTTCACCTTTGGTCCTCAAAGCGCCCAATATAGCTCCAACTTGAGCCTCATGAATATTATTTTCAGTTATTTGGGATAGAAGATTAAAAGCTTCAGCTTCTGAAAGAGAACTTCCATTCATAATTCTTTTTAAAAGTGATTTCATTTGACCATCTTCCTTTTTTCTTTTATTGAAGTTCGATTTAAAAAATTTAAAATAAGCTGTTTACCAAAATCGGTTTTGTGAGATTCCGGATGGAACTGAATTCCCTCTATAGGGTAGCGCTCATGTTTAAGCCCCATAATAACTCCATCTTCTGTGAAGCAAGTTGCTTTTAATGAATGAGGGAATGCTTTTTCATCAACAATTAAAGAGTGGTATCGAACGACATTAAAAGATCGGGGTAATCCTTTATATAAACCTTCTCCTTTATGAAAAATTGGAGATATTTTACCGTGCATAATTTTAGGTGAACGAATAATTTTTCCTCCAAAAAACTCTGCAATTATTTGATGACCCAAGCATATACCAAGTATTGGAACCTCCTTGTAAAAGGTCTCAACAAGCTTTAAGCCTATTCCTGCTTCTTTTGGTTGACCAGGGCCTGGAGATAATACAATAGCGCTTGGCTTAAGTTTATTAATCTTATCTATAGAAATTTTATCATTTCTAAAAACCTTAACTCTCAAACCTTCTTGAACCAAATATTGATACAGATTAAAAGTGAAGGAATCATAATTATCAATAAGAAGAATCATATCTGCTCCTCCAAAAGATGGGCAATTGAGAGAGCTTCCCTTACTGCTTTAGATTTATGATAAATTTCTATATATTCATTTTTGGCCCTTGAATCAAAGACAATTCCTGCACCAGCTTGAACAAACCCTTGATTATTTTTTATTCTTAAGCTTCTAATGTTGATGCATGAATCTAGGTTTCCAGAAAAATCGTAATAGATAATAGCTCCTCCATATGGCCCTCTGGGACCTTTTTCTAAATTATCTATAATCTCAAGGGCCTTGATTTTTGGAGCTCCTGATAAAGTTCCTGCTGGAAAGCATGACCCTAAGGCGTCCCAAGCAGATTTGGGATGTGGTAGCCTTCCTTCAACCTGGCTTACCAAATGCATAACATTGGAAAACTTCTCAACTTCCATGAACTGAGTCACTTTTACGCTACCAGCTTTTGCAACCCGACCAACATCATTTCGACCTAAGTCAACAAGCATAAGGTGCTCGGCTTTTTCCTTAACACTCATCAAAAGTTCTTTCTCAAACTTTTTATCTTCCTCAATTGTTTTTCCTCGAGGTCTGGTGCCAGCAATTGGGCAAGTTTGAATAATTCTATTTTCTACCTTGACTAACCTTTCAGGAGAGGCACCAAGAAGAAATTCATCATCTCCTAAAGATAAATAAAATAAATAAGGAGCCGGCGAAATGGCCCTCAAAGTTCTATAAATTGAAAAAGGATCTGTTTTCAATTTAAATTTAAAGCGATCGGAAAGAACACACTGAAAAATATCACCTTTTCTAATATGATTTTTTATAATTTTTACGGCTTGACAAAACTCATCCTGACCAAAAAGTCCACGATTAAAAAGGTCTTCATCTTTTTGTTTAGATAAAAAACCTAAGTCTTGGTTCAAATCAAGTACTTTATCCTTTCTTTTTCTACCATTTTGTTTTTGATCTTTTGTGTCTTTTAAAGTTGAAAATAAACTCTCATATAATTTTTCAATTCTTTTTTCAGCTTTTTTTACTCCCTCTTCAAGGCTTTCTTCGTCTAAAAAAATATTCGAAATTATGATTATTCTATTTTTTGCTCTATCAAAAACAATGACGTCTCTAAAAAGCATAAGATGGGCGCTGTTTTCTAATTTTTTTTTGGGGGTAAAAGGAAGATCTTCGATATAATGAATACATTCATGAGCTATATAGCCTATAGCGCCTCCACAAAAAGGAGGAAGTTCGGGAAAATTTATCGATTTGTATTTTTTTAAATATAATTTAAGTTGATTAAAGGGATTTGATTCTGAAAAGGATTCTATGGTTTTACCATCTTTTTCGACCAAGAACTTACCCTTTTTTATTTTAAGAGTTTCAAATGGCCTTATTCCTAAAAAGCAGTACCTCCCTAACCGCTCCCCTCCCTCAACACTTTCTAGAAAAAATGATTTTTTACATTCTTTTTGCAATCTAAGAAAAGCAGAAACCGGAGTCAAAACATCACAACTAAAAGCTCTAGCGATTGGTATGATGTTTTCTTTTTTTAATGCTTTTTTGATTTTTTCAATCTCAATTAACACTCTTAAATCCTTATGTTCTAAAGAATCTAACGGTCAATTGAATGTAGAATGGATTTAACCGCTAGTGATCAATGGCTTTTCATCTGCCAGGACCACCAACACCAATAGGTAAATTGAAATTTATTTTTTTTCTGGTTCATTTAAATATTCCTCAATCCAAATGAATCTTAAGCACTTTTTTTTTGGATGGCAACATCTATTTTAAATATAAAAAATATAAAAGAAGAGAATAGAAAATAAAAAAGTTTTACTGAAATTGTATGAGATTATTGTTTAGGAAGCTTTTTTCTCAGAAAGCTTCTCAACTACGTGTTTCTTGATTTTATCCACTACAAGATCTTTAGAAAAAGGCTTTGCTAAAAAACACCGACCTCCTATTTCTACAGCTTTTTTTATAGTGCTTTCATCAAATTCGCCTGAGATCATAATAACTGAGTTTAAAGTATGGTCTTTTTCCGCACTAATATACTCCAATACTTCAAGCCCATTTTTCCTGGGAAGATTTAAATCCAAAAGAATTAATGAAAATTGTTGATTTCTAAGCTTATCAATAGCAATTGATCCATCTGTTGCAGAAACAACATTCCTAAACAATCCCATTCCTTTTACATACTCAGTAAGGATCTCACAAATATCCTCGTCATCGTCCACAATCAAGACATCTTCTAATTCAGTTGTCATGAACTTCCTCCGAAAACTAAACTAGGAATACTGTGAAACAGTTCGGTCTTAAGAAAAATTTCTAAAATGAAAAATTTATAAAGTTTTTTAAACGAAATAAACCTGACTGCTTAGTTATTTTTTTGAATTTCTAGGGAGTTTAAAGAGTAATCTTCTTTGAAGCGTTCAAGAATTTCAACAAGCTCATCTAGATGAACTTTGCCCATTCTCTTCTCAATATTTTTCTCTTTTAGCTCAAATATTTGCATAAGTTCTAGAGCACTTAGCTCACCTTTTTCAGTTAATTCCAAAGAAAAAGACCTTGCATCCTCTTGATCTAAAACCCTTTTTAGAAGACCTTTCTCTTCTAAGAAACTTAAATTCTGACTCATGCCCCCTTTAGAAACTTTAAGAGACTTGAAAATATGACCTGGTGAAATTTTCTTACGAAGGTCCTTTCTTTTTCTCCGCTCCAAAAATACAGTTATGACAATAAGGGCCTGAAGGAAATTGACACCCTTCTCCTTAAGTAATGTCTTAATATCTCTAAAGAGAATTTGATGAATTTCATTAAAAAGGTAAATTGGGCTCTGCCTCAAATATTGGTCTATTTCCATGATGCCTGGTTTATAAATGAAATAGTTTAAGAGGTAAACTTTTTTCCTAAAAACTATCCTTGTCCGAGTTACTTTTTTCCTCAAAGATTCATTGATGACTTTACACCTTAGGAGGATGAAGAATGAGCTCTCTAAGACATAATTGGAAAACTGAAGAGATCCAGGCAATACACGATAAACCTTTACTGGACCTTATCTTTGAAGCTGCGAGCATCCATAGAGAGAATTTTGACCCTCAAAAAGTTCAAGTTAGCAGCCTAATTTCAATTAAAACTGGTGGCTGTCCTGAAGACTGTAGTTATTGTCCCCAAGCAGCAAGATACAACACTGGTTTAGAAGCACAAGGTCTTATGAAAACTGATGCTGTTTTAGAGATGGCGAAAAGGGCCAAAAATCAAGGTGCTTCAAGGGTTTGCCTAGGCGCGGCATGGAGAGAAGTAAAGGACAATAATCAATTTGACCAGGTCCTCGATATGGTAAAGGGGATTACCAATATGGGTGTCGAAGTTTGTTGTACACTCGGGATGCTCAATGAAAACCAGGCCGACAAACTTAAAAAAGCTGGCCTCTATGCCTACAATCATAACATTGATACAGGCCAGGATTATTACAAAAGTATTATATCCACGAGAACTTATGATGACAGGCTTAATACTTTAAAAAATGTCCAAAAGGCCAAGATCTCTGTTTGCAGCGGAGGTATCATTGGCATGGGTGAAACAAAGAAAGATCGTATTGGGATGCTTACGACACTTTCCAATCTTACACCACATCCTGACTCAGTCCCCATTAACACTTTAGTTGCAGTTAAAGGGACACCACTAGAAAAACAAAAAGAAGTTCCAATTTGGGATCTTATAAGAATGATCGCAACAGCACGAATTATTATGCCCCATTCAGTTGTTAGATTGTCAGCTGGTAGAAATTCTCGGAGAGCTCAAGATCAGGCCCTCTGCTTTCTAGCTGGAGCAAACTCTATCTTTTCCGGTGAAAAACTTTTAACAACTCCCAACCCGGAATTCAATGAAGATAAAGAGCTTTTCTCTCTTTTAGGACTTAAAGAAACTCCTGCATTCGAATCAAGCCAAAGAGAAAAAAAGCAACCAGCATTCGAGTCCAGTCAAAGAGAAAAAAGCCAAGCGGCTTCTTTAACTCAATAAAGTTCTCTTAAAAAAGGTAAAAGGATGATTTTCTCCTTAGAAAAAGAACTAAAAGAATCACTCGAAAAGAGAAAGATTGAAGGTCATCTAAGGTCACTAAAGCAAGTTGTGAACCCTTCCGCAGTTGATTTTTTTTCTAATGATTATTTAGGACTTGCAAAAAGTTCTATTTTGAAAAAAAGGATCGAAGAAAAAAACAGATCCTCTCAAAGTAATGGCTCGACAGGGTCACGATTACTATCTGGAAATTCTTCCTTAGCAGAATCTCTAGAAGTTAAAATTGCCGAAATGTTTAATGCCAAGGAAGCCCTGCTGTTCAACTCAGGTTACAATGCAAACCTTGGTCTTCTTCAAACAATTCCAAAAGAGAATGACCTTCTTCTTTTAGATCAAACTGTTCATGCCTCACTGAAAAATGGTGCAAAATTAAGCAAAGCTTCAACTCATTTCTTTAAACATAATGACTTAAATCACCTGGAAAGAAAGCTCAAAGAAATAGGTCCAAAAGCACGGCAAGTCTATGTTGTTACAGAAAGCGTCTTCTCAATGGATGGAGATTTGGCCCCCTTAAATGAGCAAGCACAACTGTGTAAAAAGTATGGCGCAAACCTTATCGTTGACGATGCACACGGTGTTGGGGTCCTTGGGCCAGAGGGAATGGGACTGACATCTGAAGAAAGCTTAAGTCCTCATATTTTTGCCAGGATTGTTACTTTTGGTAAAGCCTTTGGTACCCATGGAGCGGCCATTCTTGGTGGCCCTATTTTAAAAGAGTTTCTTATCAACTTCTGTCATTCCTTTATATATACGACAGCGCTACCAGACCACAGCCTTTTCTCAATTAGTGAAGCAATACATTTTCAAAAAGAGAATCCAGAGCTTAGAAGGCAATTGCATATTAATTGCTCTTTACTCAAAAAGTCCCTAAACCTCAACGAGAACAATAAATCCCCTATTTTTACTTATTTTCCTAAGAAGGGGGAAGATTTAAAAAATATGTCCAATTTTCTTCAAAAAAGTAACCTAGACGTTCTGCCTATCTATTCTCCAACAGTTAGAAAAGGTGAAGAACGCCTTAGGATTTGTATGCACTCTTTTAATCGAAAGAGTGAAATTGAAAAGCTAGCAGCTAAAATTCTGGCCTACAAAGAAGAAACATTTAACCAAAGATTATATTCATGAGAAAAGAGCACCAGGGTATTAAAAGCAAAAGTATTTTCATTACTGGAATTGATACAGGAATAGGTAAGACTATAGCTTCGGCCATTATAAAAGAAGCTCTTAAAGCAGATTATTGGAAACCTGTTCAATGTGGAGATCTGGATCAAAGTGATACTCTAAAAGTTAAAAGCTTATCAAGCCCTCAAGGTCAATTCTTCAAAGAGCGCTTCTCTTTGAAGAATCCTTTATCTCCTCATCAAGCTGCAGCAAAAGAAGGGTTAAGTATAAACCTTTCTGACTTTACTCTACCAGAAACAAAAAATTGGCTGGTGGTTGAAGGTGCTGGAGGGGTTCTTGTTCCTCTTAATGATAAAAATACTATCCTAGATCTTATAAAAAAGTTAAAAACTCCTGCTATTGTTGTTACAAAAAACTACTTAGGGAGTTTGAACCATACACTCCTCACAATTTCAGCTTTACGTAGTATGGATATTCCTATAGCTGGACTCATTTTTAACGGAGAAGAAAACACTGAACTAGAAAATTTTCTATGTAAAAAAACAGGCCTTCCCCATTTGCTAAGTATTAAAGAGGAAAAATACCTCTCAAAAAATATCATAACTAAATATGCTAACCAACTTATTAAAAAAGGAGTCTTCAATGACGAAATCTTACATTGATCTAGACAAAGAACTAATCTGGCATCCTTACACTCAGGAAAAGCTAGAGCAAGTACCTCTCTTAATTAATAAAGCTGAAGGTTCATACCTCTATACAAAAGATGGGAGAAAAATATTTGATGCTATTTCTTCCTGGTGGGTTAACCTTCATGGCCATTGCAACCCTTATATTCAAACAAAAATCAAGGAACAAATGAATCATTTTGAGCAAATTTTATTGGCAGGCCACACTCATGAAAAAGCGATTGAATTAGCTCAAAAGCTTCTTTCAAAACTTCCGGACAATTATAAAAAGGTTTTTTATTCTGATAATGGCTCAACAGCAGTTGAAACTGCTTTAAAGATGGCCTTTCAATACTTTTACAATCAAGGTAAACCTAAAAAAAGAGTGGTTGCCTTTAAAAAGGGTTATCATGGAGAAACCTTTGGAGCGATGAGTGTCTCTGGCCTAAATGCTCAAAAGACTCCATTTCTTTCTCAACTCTTCCAAGCAGAATTTATTCAACCTCCTCTTAAAGAACACCCCGAAACATTTGGTAAAAGTTTTGCAGACCTTGAAAAGGTCCTTGAAGACCATGATGACATAGCTGCTTTTATCTATGAACCGGTGGTTCAGGGAGCTGGCGGAATGCTAGTCCATGATCCATCTGAGTTAAATAAATTAATCAAACTTTGTAAAGAGAAGGGCATCCTTTGTATTGCTGATGAAGTTATGACAGGGTTTGGAAGAACCGGAAAACTTTTTGCCTCTGAACATATGGAGGAAAAGCCGCATATCATTTGCCTTGCTAAAGGTCTTACTGGTGGAACTCTTCCTCTCGCGGCAACTGTTTGCACGCAAGATCTGTACGATGCCTTCCTTTCAGAAGATAAAAACAAGGCACTGTTGCATGGTCATTCTTATACTGGTAATGCTCTGGGGACAGCTTCTGCTCTTGCAAATCTCGAGCTTTTTGAAAAGCCTGAAACTATAAATCAAATTGAAAACCTCCAATCTCTTAATCAAGAGTTTAAAGATACCATTCAAGGCTCAAGCGAACTTTCTCGAAATGTTTATGAGGTTAGGACGCAAGGAACAATTGCTGCCGTTGAGCTAAAAACTGAAGAAACATCAGGCTATTTTAATAAAATAAGTAAAAAAATAAGTGATGTATTTCTTACCCAGGATATTTTGGTCAGGCCATTAGGAAATGTTCTTTATTTTGTTCCTCCTTATTCTTCTACCAAAGAGGAAATGAAAGCGACATTTGAGACGGCTTATAATTTTTTAAAAACACTTTAAATTGGTTCAAAGATTTGATCCTTTAAGAAATAGGAAAAAACATGAAAACCCCTTTTTCTGGCCCTGTTGTAAAACTCAACCTTGACGACATTCTTAAGATTGTTGTCCAGGACCATTCACTTCATTCGCGTTGGCTTTTAACTCTAAGCTATTTAGAGAATTGTGGAGCAAGAAAAATTTCTGATTTCCAATCAATCTTTAAAGGACAAGTTCCTCTTTCAATTTTACAGCATGCCTGGGAAGAATCCAGGCATGCTTTTTTTATGAAAAAACAAATATCAAAATTAGGACTAGATCCGGATGAAAAAAGGTCCTTTTTAGGAGGAACAAAAGCTAAAAACCTACTCTACCTCCTTGATGTTAAAATCCTAAAACTCTTAAAAGAAAATAATATTAAAATGAAGGAAAATCTTTACTATGGTGCTTACCTTCTTACAACATATGCTATTGAAAATAGGGCCGACTCACTCTATGGAACATATCAAAAAGTACTTGAAAAAAATCATTCCAAAATTAATTTAAAGCTCATAATAAAAGAAGAAGAAAATCATCTTAGAGAAATAGAAGAAAAAATTGACGAAAATAAAGATATTTCCCTCTTAAAGGAAAAAGTCATAGAAATAGAGTCAGATATTTTCTCAAGCTTCATATCATCAGTAGAAGAAGAGATCTTCCTTACTTAGAATTAAGCTGTGTGATATTCTTATCTAGAGATTTATAGATCGCAAAAGGATATCAAGATATGGGCAAAGATAATAAAAACTCTCAAGGTCCAGAAAATCAAAAAAAAATACTCATGATTGATGACAGTGACTCAGCTTTGGAAATCATGGAGTTATATGTTGAGAGTGAATTTGACAATCCTATTATTACGGCAACAAATGGAAATGAAGCTATCGATATCTTAAAAAAAAGTCATGAAGATATTTCTGTTATTATTTGTGATTATAATATGCCTAAAGGAGATGGCGGTGATGTCTTTCAATACGTGAATAAGAATACACCAGATATACCTTTTATACTTGTTTGTGGAGAAGATCCCCATACATTAAAAAGTCTTCCTAAACTTGATGGACTTTTTGAAGATAAAAAGGTTTTACCAGTAGTTCCTAAACCTTTTCGAAAAGATGGGCTCGTACAAGCCGTCAAATATATTAAAAATCATGGTCATGTTGAACAAAGCCAATCTCTTAAGAAAATTCACCTCAATAGATTTTTCCAATATAATGACCTCTTTGAAAAAAATAAAATTAAAATTCTAGGACATACAGAAAATTATAAATCCGAATCTGTTTTTTTAAAGTACAAGGAAAAAAATCTACAGTATGTCTATTTTGAAAAAGAACAATATGAAGTATTCATAAAGTTAGTCTACCGTGAAATTGAAAATGAACTCAAATCAACTCATGCAGTTTTAGACGATGACATTTGTCTTCAATTGGATGGCGTTCAAATTATTCATGAATACCTTAGCCTTGGTCATAATTTTAATGAATTAAAATCATTTTCAACTCAACTTGCATCTTCAATTCTTAAAACCTTTAAACTAAATGATTCCTTCGAAAAGATTAGGTTGCTTATTTTAAAGCACCCCCATGCACCTTCCCAACTTGCTATAATGACAAGCTATCTATCATGCTTTCTTCTACAAAATTCGGCCACCAGTTACCATGAGGATAAATTCGAACATTTTATAAAGGCAGCTCTTTTCATGGATGGATCTCTAGAAGATGAGGACTTGGTTATGATTTCAAATCCAGACTTTGAACAATATAAAAAGCTTTCGCCAAGCTATCAGAAGCTCATTGACAATCATTCTTTTGAGTCTGGAGAACTTTTTAGTAAAATCTTTCCAAATGCAGTAAAGGAAAAAGTGCTTATCGAAAACCACCACGGACCTCAGTTTAATAAAAACTTCCATGATTTTATTAAAGCAGGAGATGAAGGTAACGACATTTGCCTTTTCTCACTATCTCAAAACCTAGCTCAAGAAATCCTTACAAAAAACCTTGATATAATGTCCCTTAAAAAAAATATTAAACGATTTGAAGAAGACCACCCATCAGAAAAAGCCATTAAGTCTTTAAAAAAATTGGCCTAAGAATGGCTCATAACAAGACATAGAAAAACCACACCAAAGGCAATGATAAAAATTGCAGAGAGGTATTCCTTAATTTTTCTTCTCATAGGTCTCTCCTTGTCCACCGTTATGAGTACAGTTATTACGTGCAGTTATCATGCCAATTAACTATCAATAAAATTTATTACAAAGCTCGTCATAACAATCATATTTAGGGTATTTAGGTACCCTCTCCTCCTTTTTTTTATTTAATAGTCGTAAAGGCCCTTGAAACCAGTCCCATTTTGCCACCTAAACCCCACACATTTTGATCACAAAAAAATTCTTGGTGTACAATGAAGCCAAGAAGTATTAAAAGTTTTTCCCTGAATCATAACTTGATAGGTTTTTAATTACCGGAAAAGAAGAAGCTTTATGGTACTTAGTATTTTTGATCTCTATACAATTGGCGTAGGTCCTTCAAGCTCTCATACAGTTGGCCCAATGAGGGCGGCCAAAAAGTTTGTAGAACTCCTTGAAAGCCATTCACATTTAGAAGAGCTTATGACTTTAAAAGTTGAACTCTTTGGTTCTCTTGCCTTAACAGGAAGAGGACATGGAACTCATAAGGCCATCATTGCTGGACTAAATGGTCAATCCCCTGAAACAGTGGACCCAGATATAATCCCAAGTCTCATGGATCTTGCTTCAAATGAAAATGAAGTTATTGTCTTAGGTATTAAAAAAATCTTTTTTAATATGAAATCGGACTTTCTTTTTAAAAGAAAAGAGTTTTTAGACTACCATTCAAATGGGATGCGTTTCTCGGCTTTTAATAAAGAAGGCAAAGAGCTTTTTCATAAAGTTTATTATTCAACGGGCGGTGGTTTTATTTTGTCAGAAGAAGATGCCCATCAAAAAAGTGGACAACAAAAAGATGATCACCAAGAAAAAATTCCTTTTCCATACGCTACAGTAAAAAAATTTCTCTCTAAGGGAAAACAAGAGGGAATTAACTCACTAAGCCAAATGGTTTTAGAAAATGAAAAGGTTTGGAGAACAGAAGAAGAGGTTTTTGAAAAGCTAGACCACATTTGGGCCACAATGCAAGAAATTGTTCAGCGGGGCTGTAAACAAAAAGGCATTCTTCCAGGTGGTCTAAAAGTAGAGAGAAGGGCCCCTGACCTATTCCAAAAACTATTTAAAAGTGCCCTTAAAGGACCTTCTAAGGACCCACTCGAAATTATGGATTGGGTTAACTTATATGCTCTCGCCGTCAATGAAGAGAATGCTGCTGGAGGTAAAATCGTCACAGCCCCCACAAACGGAGCTGCTGGAATTATACCCGCCGTCCTTCATTATTACTCAAACTTTAACCAGGATGCGTCACAAAGTGGCATCAGAAGGTTTCTTTTAGCTGCAGGGGGCATTGGAATTTTCTACAAACTCCATGCCTCTATATCTGGTGCCGAGGTTGGTTGTCAGGGCGAAGTCGGTGTTGCTTGCTCAATGGCAGCAGGAGGATTAGCTGATGTGATGGGAGGAACAATAGACCAGGTAGAAAATGCTGCTGAAATTGGTATGGAACATAATTTAGGTTTAACGTGTGACCCTATTGGAGGCCTTGTTCAAATTCCATGTATTGAAAGAAACGCTATGGCGTCTGTAAAGGCCATCAATGCTGCCAGAATCGCTCTTAGAGGTGACGGTAAACATTTCGTTAGCCTAGATAAGGTAATGAAGACGATGATGAAAACTGGTGAAGATATGAAAGAGCAGTACAAAGAAACTTCTCTAGGTGGTTTAGCAGTTAATGTTATCGAGTGCTAAGAAAACTAGACTTTTTGCTTCCTTGATATCCGTTCAAAAAAATTTATCATTATAGTGTGAAGAGATCTAGCATTTTAACTTGACCTTTTTAATAGGAAACTTAAATGGATTCTGTTTTGCCGCTTGATGAAAATGATAAAAAGAAAATAACCTATTTATATGAATTGATGAGTAAAGTTTTAAAGCCTCATCCCTGGCATGGAATCCCTCTGGCTTCTGAAAATGCTCCTGAAAATGAGTACAATGCTTTCATAGAAATTGTCCCATCTGATTCAGTAAAATATGAGATGGATAAAATAACAGGCTACTTGAGAGTCGACCGCCCACAAAAGTTTTCTAATATCATTCCGGCCCTCTATGGCTTCATTCCTCAAACCTACTGCAACGACCATTTAGCTAAATATACAAATGATGCTGAGAAAAGAAGTGACCTCATCGGTGATGGTGATGCACTAGATATTTGTGTTCTTACAGAAAAGATCATCCCAAGAGGAGACATTATCGTGACTGCGATTCCTATTGGTGGCTTTAGAATGATTGATCACGATGAAGTTGATGATAAGATTATTGCTGTTTTAAAAGATGACTCTCTTTATGGTGACTGGAGGGACATTGGAGACTGCCCCGAAAGTATTCTTAATAGACTTAGGCATTATTTTTTGACCTACAAGGAAATTCCAGGCCAAAAGAAAAAAGCCAAAGTCGAAATAACGAAAACTTATGGCTTTGAAGAGGCCAAAAAAGTTATTGATCTTACAATTAAAGATTACCAGGAAAAATATAATATAGATTATCTTCTTAAATACGTTTCAGAAAAAGTTAACGACACAGGAAAGTAAAAAAAAGGAGGTCAAAGACCTCCTTTTTTAACTAATTTCTCCAGAAAATTCTTTCCACTGAAATTACTTTTTTATATCAAGATCAATTCTAAAAACACCATTTCTAACAGTCCCATCTAAGTAACGGACAACTGTTTTTCCACTAAAACGCGCTCCATAAATAGGGCTTACAGAAAGCTCAAGTCCATCCTCATGTGTCGTTAGATTAAAATTAGGACCTGTAAGAGAAAATCTTAGGACATAGTCAAAGTCACCCTCTCCTACTTTTTCAAGTCTTACATCACTCATTCCTTGCCCGGAACTCACGATAGTATATTCATTTAATGGATTTTCATCATCTAAAAGACCTTCTGTATCTTCTGCAGAAGCATTCTGTTCCTTCATTTGAAGAGCTAGTTGAAATTTTCCAAAGGTCTTATTTTGAAGGTCAAACTCAACAATACTTTTAGTCTCTACACACTTTTCAATACAAAGATTATCTGGATTTTCAGAGTTCCACTCAAGATCATAAGGGTTTGGTTTATTTCCCCAAAGGTCCGTTTTCACATCAGTTTTTGTTACCGCTAAGAAAAAGTACTTTGGTTGATTTTCTCTTGAAAGGGTACTTACTTCGTTGATACCCGCAAGAAAAGAGCCAACATAACCTTTAAGCTCAGCTCTTAGTGAATCCCACTTAGAAATCTTCTCTTCAAGGTCTTTTAGTTGACTTGAGAGAGTTCCACATTTAGCCACAACAGGACTTTCTAGAAGTGCTTCATACTTTTCACTTGAAAGCTGATACTGTCCTAACTCAGCTGCAGGTATATTAGGGTCTGCTTCATAACCTGCGTAACGCTCTTTCCAATCAGAGTATCTAAAAGTACATGGCTTTTCGGTATCTTCAATGAAAGCCTTCGGGCTTCTAGTTTTTCTACCATCAAGCGCCTTAAGGTAGCACTTATTTGCGTTGACTCCATAAGAACTCTTCACAATATGGCATTGTAGATCAGCATTAAGCCTTGTGATCTCATCTTTGTGAGTTTCAGCAATTTCAGCTTGAACCTTTTCTAGAGCTGCCAATTCTTTTTTAGCTCCATCCATTTTTTCCCAAAGACTATCTCTCACTTTCCCAAGAACCATAACCTTAGCGGCAATCTCGTCAGCTTTTTCTTCAGCGCTCATCCCTTTAGTAATAGGTTGATGAAAATCTTTATAACCATCAAGATGAGAAAAATAGCTCTTTAGTTTTTCAGAGTCATCCTCAGCATAAGTTGGTGCAATATCTTCAGCATTAGGAAGAGTCACGGCAACGATCTCTCTAACATTGAAATCAAGATTCATATTGCCTCTTACAGGAGAATTCCCAGAGTCGCTCTTATCAAGCAATATTTTGCTTTTTACTTTAATATTTTCAACTTCACCGCCACAGGAGAAAGCGAGAAGCATAACTAAAAACAAACGATTAAATTTCATATCTTACCTCTTTTACTTTTTTTAGAAAAACATTGAAAAATCAAATGTCGTCATGTCATCAGCAATGACATTCTTCCCTTTGGGAACGAATGACTGAGTTAAACTAACAGACAAAGGTATTGGAAATTTCTTTTCTTTAAAAAGAGTAATTGTATCGTAACCTACCTTAGCTAGGAGAGAGTGCATCACCTGATCAGTGTCTTTACCCATCTCTTCATAGTTAGCAGCATCATACTTCGATCCAGTGTACTCGTCCTTCTCTTTATTTTTATAGAAATAGCCAAGACCTAACTTAGCTCCTCTATAATTAAAGGTTCCAGCAACAGCCGCTTCAAATTCATTCCCTAAGTCTCTATCCATATTGTAGTCAATGAGGTCAGAGATAGGACTTCCATTTTCTGGTACATTGCCAGCAAAATTGTCTTTGAATTGAACGGTGTATTTAAGACCTGAGGAAAGAGTGAGGTACTTCATCGTTTTAAAGTCATGGTTAACACCAATTGCTAGGTCTGTTTGACCATCGCCACCAGCACTATCAACTAACTTATTAACGTAAGTTCTTTCTTCACCTGTTGGTAAAGTTAATTCACCACCGAGAGTCACCATATTTTTATCATTTTTAAAAACTCTAAGTTTATTGATAATTTTAAGGTCACCCATTTTAGTTGTTGTTTCATTTTTTAAAGGGGCAAACCCTTTATCAGCTAAACTTTTTGCGACAGGATTCATAGTGTCACTGACGAGTTTATTAGCGGTGTTAGGAACTCCACCTGAAGTTGCTAAATATTTTTTCAAGGAAACAAGCTCACTTGTTTGTTCAACGCCTGTATCCACATTAGTACTTTGTTTTGTAATAGGAAGAGCAAAACCAAGCGTCCACTTTTCAGTAACCCCCCAGACAAAAACAGGAACAGTTACATCAGCTTTAATATTAACTTGCCCTTGAGTCGTCATAAGAACAGTATCTAAGTTGTGACCAGAAATAGAGGCCATAGCACCCTTGATACCTGCTTTATCAATTCCTTTTTTCGTTTTAAGAATTTCAGAGTAGGTGACCTCTTTTTTCATAGCATCACCTAGAAATTTTTCATCACCAACATTATCATAATTTTTTGTAGGGCCAGCTGAAACTCGAAGAAGCTTTAAACTTCTTACACCCTTTGGCATTACCATTGCAGAAGGCAAATCAGTTGGAGCCTTCATATTCGACATACCTGCATAACCAACTTGGCTTGCAAGCAAGAGAGAAGATAAAAGTATTCTTTTAGTGGTCATCTTATTATTCCTCCAAAAAAAGGGGGATGCTTGATCCCCCTCCTTAAGAAAACAAACTTAAAGTTAGATATTTCTTAACATTCTCTGTTGTAATGCTTGTGTACTTTCTTTTCCCCTAGGAATTCTTTGTACTCAAGTCTTGCATCTGGAGCCAATCCTCTTCTTTTACCTGTTTCAAGGTCAAGAAAGAATTTTTGCTCAAGAGCAGCGTCATTATTTCTTCCACTTTCCATAACGTCTGCAAGTTCATCGTAGAGGTCACAAAAAGTATCAACATCATCTCTTTTAGCGAGAGCTTCTAAGAAGTAAGTTGTTGTAGCAAGGTTTCTTGTAAGCATGCTGTCGCTATGCTTAGTGTTCATATAACCTTCTCTTATGAAATAGAATGCGTCTTTTCCATCCACTGATCCACCAAGAACTAGAAGAGCTTTACCAGCTAGTCTTTGAACACCAAAGTCACCAACAGTTTTATCAAGTCTGTAAATGTCTTTGATTCTTGGCTTAAGGATTTTGTTCCACTTACCTAGAGCAGAAAAAGGTCCTTTAAGTTTTCCCCATTTACCAATGTTGATTCCAGCTGCCCACATTGCTTCAGCTAGAGCTGACTCATTACCTCTCATTCTTGGATTAACAGCATTTTTTTCATCAGAAGGCTTGTCACCTAAAATTCTTGCAGCAGCAAGACCAGCTTCGTAACCATTCCAGTAAAGTGCCATTTTTTCTTTTCTTTTAGCGTTAGAGCTAAGAGCATAGAAATAAAGAGCTTCAGATTTTCTTGTCAAACATTCTGCTTTTTCAAGACCAGAAATAGAGCTAGCATAGTTGCTATACATATTCGCAGCCTTTAAAGCGTAAGCACGGTCTTCACCTCTTTTAGCATATGTCGTTTCCGCTTCTGGAAGATTACAAACACTAAATGCAGAGAATGAAAGGGTACCAAAAGCAAGAGACAATAGTGCCTTTTTCATGGAGATCTCCTTTTATTAAGTTGTTAGAAATTAACAAGGGATATTTATATAGAAGGAAATTAAACGCGTCTAGAATAATTTTTGAGAGTTAATTGGAAAGCTCCAAAAGAATAGTTTAATTTGTAAGAATAAGCCCCAAGGGCCCTGAACAATAAATCAACAGAAAAAATAAATGAGCTAGGATATGGAAACTCTTAAATACCTGAAATCAGTATATAAAAAACAAGTGGGCTGATAATAGAATCAATGTCAATCTGAGTCATATCAAAGGAAGCATTTGATATTTTATCAAAATAAAGTGACAAACCTCTCTGTTGTTTTTCGCTTTTATAGAGTATTTTTTTTAGAGTTTTGCGCAACAGAAAAGCGACACGCACCAAGTCATAAACCGAAGAGATATAAGAAGGACCTTTTTATATTTTAAACTTTAAAAAATTTAGGAAAGTTATTTATCTAATTGATGAGGGGCCACTTTATAACTCCTGTTCTTAAAACTTTCTCTTCTTTACCCTTGTAATCAAACACGCCGACATACTTAACTCTAAAAAGAGCTTGATTTTGTTTGAATTTCACGTGAAAGAATTTTTATGTTGGGACATTGACTGTTTCAAGAGCCGACTTATCAAACTTTCAAGTATGTTCAGTAATTTAAAAACTTTAAAATATTAATGCCTCCGCATAAAGTTCCAACACATCCAACAGTTTAGAATACTTAATTTACCAATAAAAGCTCAATAAATTTTACTTACTTTATACTTTCATCTCTTAAAGAATATTTCATAATAACTGGCTTCCAATGATGTGTTCATATTCTCTTTAATATCTTAAATATCAAGAATAAAGTTTTAAAAAATTAGATTTTCCCTTTCCTATTATCTTTTTTCATAAAAATATCGAGGTCTAAAGTGATCCCAAGCAACACTATTATAGTCCACTTATTATTTGATATGAGACTAGGTTCATAAATAGCAAAACTAAAATTGTAAAAGGAGTTTTATTTTAAAAATACTATTGGCTTTTTTCCTCAACAGTTGTTTTCATTAAGTCTTTTAAATTTGAAGGTCTTAGTGACTTAATATCACAATTTAACCTGAAGAGCTCAGACTCCATTTTTCCCTTCATAAGTTCAGACACCTCTAACTTTTGAAGATTGAACTTTAAGTCCTTTTGTTGCTCTTTAAAATCTTTTCTTAATTTGAAGAAATTCTTTTTATATTTATCAAGCTCATAACATAAGTTCATTTCTCTTTTTTTTATCGAAGACAAAGAATCTTCTAAGGTCTTTTTTTCACTTCTTAAGTTTCTTACCATTTTTGTGAGATCAACTTCTCCTTTTTGAGACTGGTCGAGAGATTTTTTCATTTGATTAAATTCTTCACAAACTTTACCCATTTTAATCTTTATAGACTTGATCTCACTACTTTCTTCAAGTAGCTTTTTTCTTTCAGAGTCCAAATTTTTTAATTGTTCTTTCAGACCAGTGATAACATACTTAGTGGTTCCCTCTACCTTTTTTGATTCTTCAATTACCTCATTTTGGTCAGTTAAAACCTTTTTTAATTCTTCCACAGTTTTACGAAGCTCTTTAACCTTTTCTTTAGAATCCTTTATTTTTTTTTGATCCTCATCTATCTTTTCATTCAACTTTTCAATTTCCGAGTCTCTAGCTTCCCAAATGGCCCGATGAAAACCTTGACCTCCCCTTTCTTTTAAAACATCAAAAAGTTTTTTATTTTCTTCCATGAGGTGATCAAAGTTTTTATAAATTTTTTTCATCCCCGCCTCCATGCTAGCAGTATATTTCATTATATCTTATTGAGGTGGGGCATCAACGGACTCTTAAAAAGCGGAATTTATGTTGTGACACATCGTGACAACCCCATTGCATAACACTATTGAAGTTGCTTTTTTTTGTTTTTTCTAAATCGAGGCATTTTTGACTATTTTTATTTCTAACCCAAAACAATCCGCTTCCTTTGTCTTCTAAATTCCACAATTGTTCATCTCCACCCGTACATTCTGCCAAAATAACATTCGCAGCATCTTCACTTAATCCATCGGCCACACTCATACACATATCTGTTTTTACATTTTTTAAAAGAAACAATCCTTCATCTCTCGGAATAATAGTCCACATTTGAAGTGTCGTGTTCATCCAAGACCATTGCCTTACATTTTTATACCAACCAAAAAGAGGTCTACCACTTATATGAGGAACAATAGCATAATAACCAGGCCAGTTATTCTTTGAAATAAGCTGATTGAGCCACACAGGAAATGTTCTATTATAGGAATTTAAAAGATTTTTATGCGATTCTCCGGTTTTTGGAACAGAAAACTTACTTTTCTCAAAACTTTCACTGCAAACCTCATCACCTTCATCCCACAAGCCTTTCTTTGTGGTTATTTTCCAATGCCCTGGTTTTTTCATATCTTCACATGCGAAAGACCTTTTATCCTCACAAAATCCATTCATCCACTTGCCATTTGATTTGAGATAAACACAAACATCTTCTTCCTTAACATCCTTTTTTGGGATCCCCTCTTCGAAGGACCAAATACTAGATCCAACTTTTTCAATATCAATATTAATTAAACTTAAAATATTCACACCACAATGAACTGCTTCAATTATCCCCTTATGAGATAAATATTGTCCCTGTGTTTCCTGGTCTTCAAGAGTAAAAGCCTTTGTATCATTCATTAACTTTAAAGATACTATCTTCTGATCTTTAATCAAACATTGTTGACCACTAAAACCTCCGGCACTTCTTTCATTTGACCTAGGAATAAAAAAAGAATCTGTTTCATGAAAAATATTTTTTTCATATTTTTTAGAACTAAAAAAAATGACCCTCTTCCCTTTTTCGAGTAGTTCTTTTTTTGACGGCCAAGCATTATTTTTTTTATCAGTAGGTCTAAAAATAGTAGACCCGAAGTGAATTTCAAGTGGTTTCATCATTTTAAAATTTTCATTACTTGGTGACTCTTTTAGGTCAATTAAAATGATTTCTGAATGGTTCATTCTTAACCATATAGAAATTTCTTCGATCCATTGGAACCAGGCCCTAGATTTTGTCCCGCAATTAGAAGGAGCGCAAACTTTTATAATACCGTCGTGGACCCCAAGATTTATTGAAAACGAACGAACCCCTAAATTCAGAAGATCCGTTAATCCGTAGACTTGATTTGTTTCAAATTCAGAAAAAGCCTCTTTATACATTTCTGCATTTAGAGCTCTTAATAAAAAACTCTTATTTAACGGAGTTTCTTCAAGAAATTCGCTTTGAAAATTGAATGCCCTTAAAAACCAATTATCTTTTGTAATTTCTAACTGAGCTCGGCTGCCTATAAAACAATTTCCACCCAACTGCTTAAGACCTTTATCGCAGGCACCAGTCTTCCAAAATTCATTGGATAAAATACTGCAAGCAGGTTGATTAACCTGACCACAGCTTAAATCACCAAAAGAGGAAAATCCCAAAGCACTTGTTAAGTTTAATACGTGGAAACTTAAAAATATCATTAAAAAAAGAAAAAGTGATCGAAAGCCTATTTTCACCAAAATCTCCAAAAAGTTATCTTTTGATCTGTTATCCTTCTCGGGTTTTCATTAATCAGGCCATATACCAAGATTCAATTTTTCTAATAAATGTAAGGATAAATACTAGACCAAAACTATAAGACTATCAGTTTTCCAGACTTTTTTGGTAGGCTTCTTTCTCTTCTGCAGTCATCTCTACCCTTGGAGACAAAGACTGCTCATCCTCTTTTTTTCCTTCCAAAGATTTTAGATCACCATCTTTAGCATAGTGGAAACCAGAGTAGTTACTCCACAAATTAGATGAGTCAGGCTCATCATTATCACTAGAGCTAGACCCTCCACCCGAACTTGGCCCTCTAATCTCACCTGAGCCAGAATTCGAATCCGGTCCTGTGGTTGAGGGGTCTTCATTTTCTGAATACCTGTGAATGACATTTCCATTTTCTGAATTCACAATCATCCGAACTTCGTTTTTGTCTTTACCTATCGTGACTCCAACCTCTTCAGCAAAAATGGCTTTATTTCCGTTAGCTATAATAATACTGTTTTTTTTGTCCGTATTTATTTTTTGTCCATTAAGTTCTTGTGAAAGACCATCTCTAAACAAGGATTCCCACTTGGGATTAACCTCATTTTGAAAGTTATATTTAGCAGGCATTTTTCCCTTTGATGGCTTTAAGTTTTTTGCCAAAACAGGGCGGCCCTTCCTCCATGGAAAGTTTTTTATCCTTCCTTTTGGAAATAAACTTTTTTTAACTTTAAATTTACTTTTGGGCTTCTTGAAAAAAACCTTGGTCTTTTTTTTAGTATTTGAACTAATCTTTAAATCAGAACTCTTTTTGACTGAATCAATGTTCTTTTGGGCCAAATTTTTGTTCTTTTTTACATCTAGTTTTTTTTCAGCACTACTTGCATTAGAAGAGTCATCAATTTTTTTAGTAGGATCGCCATTTGTTCCTATCAGGAAGAAAGTACCCACTAAAACAACAATAATAAAGACAGAGCCCACTATATAAATTTTTTTCATCCCAACTATTATAAAGAGAAAAAAGTATTATCTGTAAGGGGGATTCTTTTTCGTAAACATTGAAATGGCCTAAATTTTAACTCCACGTGGCGCACTTAAAACGAAATCATCCTTTTTTAACTCGCCTTTTTCCCAACCTTTTGCTACCAAAGTAAGGAGGTTAGATTTAGATAACTTACTCTGAACTCACCTCTGATCGGAGGAATGACGATATGAAAAATATAAAAGCAAAAACTAAGTTGATAACATCCTTTCTCTGCTTTGGTCTTTTAGGCTTTTCTACGCTTGTCCAAGACGCAAATGCTTCTTTCCAATTTGGAGAAATAACGGCCCGTGGAAGAGGTTGCCCTGAAGGTACGACCTCAGTTATAAAAACGCCTGACCAAAAAGCTATGAGTATTCTTTTTGATCAATTCATGGCAGAAGTACCCCAATACGATAATGATAATGATAATGATGAAGTCACAGGTGAAAACCC
>CEUM01095784.1_pt1 | contig 31159 bp, 32 predicted proteins | sample 356421 | NCBI WGS metagenome assembly CEUM01 (sample SAMEA2622716, study PRJEB7988) | marine metagenome | biome: marine biome (ENVO:00000447); feature: surface water layer (ENVO:00002042); material: "saline water (ENVO:00002010), including plankton (ENVO:xxxxxxxx)" | depth 5 m
TTCTTTTTACCGCTTGGGAAACAAACAAGTGCATATATGAGAACGGCCGGATTTGTAGTCATGGGAGAAGTCGTTCTGGGTATTTCAGGCGCAAGTGGAGCCATTTACGGTGTTCGTCTTGCTCAGGCACTGAACGAACTTGGCATCGGCATTCGACTCGTTGTCAGTGACTCCGGTCGCATCACACTCAAGCACGAATGCGATACCACGCCTGAAGCTCTTGCAGAGGAAACTGGAGCCATTCTCGAAGCACAATCCAACATTGGCGCAAAATCTGCTTCTGGTTCTGCACCAATTGACGCCGTTGTTATATGCCCGTGTTCGGGCACAACGCTCGGCAAACTTGCTGCAGGTATTGGTGATAATTTGATCACACGATCTGCCATTGTTGCCATGAAGGAACAACGCAAACTCATCATCGTACCTCGAGAGGCACCCTACGCTACGGTCCACCTTGAAAACATGGCCAAACTCTCTGGGTGGGGTACTGTTGTCATTCCAGCATCACCGGGATTCTACAATCATCCAACATCCATTGATGACATGGTCGATTTCGTTGTTGCCCGCATTCTTGATCAAATCGGTCTTGAGCACACCATCGGGAAGCGCTGGACTGGCGAAGAGTTGGACGATTGATGATCAGTTATCCAACGGGTTCAAATGAGCAAGCAGTTTGTTTGAATTCATGAGCATAGAAGATTCGCTTGAATCTTTGACGGTTGAGCAACTCAAAACACTGCTTGAAGAGCGTGGTCTGCCAAAATCTGGCAAGAAAGCAGAATTGATCGAAAGGCTCAGTGTATCGGACGAGGAAAACGTCATCGAGTTAGGAACATCTGTTTGGAGCAGAACCGTTGTTGGTCAATTCAACCTTGCACAAACCGTTGGTTCTGTGTCAGCAGCCCTCCTCCTCATGCTGGTCTTGTTCAATCCCTCCATCCTTGGATTCGGAGAAGACGAGCCTGTGTATCAACCGATTGGATTTGATGCGAGTCAAACACGATGGTATGCACAAGAACTCGTCAATTTGGGGCATCCTGAATGGGAAGGTCGCATGTCTGGAAGTCCTGAAGAGGCGGCTGGAGCGCAAATGATTCTCGACAATCTTACCGAAATGGGGTATTCACCTCAGTTGAATACCTATCCTGTTCCGATGTTTGCCATCAACAGTGCTCCCATTCTCTCAATGTGTATCCCCCCTGTAGGTGGATTCTTTGGAGGGCCCGTCACAGGTGCAGCATGCAACAGTGGCGTCGGTGCGCAGATTACAACCTTTGAACATCGTACACAATTTGTGCTTCAAGGATACTCCGGTTCTGCAGATTATCAATTCGGTCAAGAAATGGAATTAATCGATCTTGACGATGGAACTGTGGATTCACTCTGGACCGATGCGGCCGGTAAAGTAGGAATTGTTCGAGGTGGAAACAGCATCGATGGAAACACTGGAATCTACATCAAGGCAGCTGAAAATGGACTCGCGGGAATCTTAAGAATCAACAACCAATCCAATTGCGGACAGATTGTGGCTGATGACTGTATTCCAATTTTCAAATCAATTCGTGTTGACGACATGAAAGCTGCGAACAGTGGCTCGATTCCAGAAAATATACCATTCATTGCGGTTTCAAACAACACTGGAAACCAGATGCTTGAATTGGCATCACAAGGGGCATTTCTTCGATTATTCTCCGATGTGGATAATGCTGGAGAACTCTCGGTCAGTGTCCCATGTGGTACACTCTACGGAAAGAGTGAGGATCTCATCATCGTAGGAGCCCATCACGATACGGTGTATCATGCCCAAGGTGCAGTGGACGACACATCGGGCACGGCGACCGTTCTTGAGATGGCTCGTCAAATCGCCATGGTTGCCAACGAGAGCGGCACACCAGAATACACCATTCGATTTTGCACCTGGGGCGGAGAAGAAGAAGGACTGTGGGGTAGCAAAGCATACGTCGGTGCCAATGCAAATGAACTCGCTCGCAATCTACGATTGTACATCAACTTGGACATGAATCACGTCGATATTGATATTCCAAACCGTGGAAATTCTTTGAGATTCTTTTCCAACTCCGAAAAAGACATCAACGCTATGAAAGATGTACTTGATGTCGTAGAGAAAGAACGACCCGATTTATTCCCTAAATACTCGGTGTCAACCGGCCTATTGGCTGGTGAGAGAGGGGAGCCTGATGGCATGCCTTACAACTCTGATCATGGCCCATTTGTCTACGACCTGCCAGACGGAGTGACTGGAAATGCATTGGTTTGCTATGGTTCGGGTTCCTATGAGTACCACACCTATGCCGATACAATGGACCGTTTTAATGAGGAATCTCTTGGCGTTTCTGTCATCGCTTATGGAACCTACATCCGTCACCTCGCTTGGCCCGTCTTTGAATGAGCGTTGAGTTCAAGAAGTCGGCGTGGGTGGGCAGGTTATGGTAAAACCGAGCGCACACGCTTCACACATCTTGGTTGCATCAAAATCTGAAGCCGTACAGATTTCAGAAAAGATTGGCAAACTCAAAGATTTTGAGAAACTTGCTCGAAAGAAATCCACCTGCCCATCGTCCCAACGTGGCGGTGATCTCGGGTGGTTTCGAAAAGGAAACATGGTTCGTGAATTCGAAGAAGCAGTATGGAGTACACCGCTCAAAACGGTTTCAACTCCCGTCAAGACTCAATTCGGTTATCACCTCATTTGGGTTCATGAGCGAGATGAGGAGTGATTCCGATGTCGATTTCCGTTGGCTTGGACGATTATCTCGTTCACGGCATACACGGATTTTACGATCGGGAACACAACAAACCTCAACCCTTCAACATCTCAGTGCGAGTTGACCTATCTAGCCGTGCAGAGGATGGACAACTCGGCAGCACTGTTGACTATGCAAAACTACAGGAAGCCATTGATAATGTTGTTTTGCATTCTTCACCAACACGCCTTTTAGAAACAATGGCACAACGCATTTCTGAACAGATTCAAGATTCTGAGAACGTCAAGACTGTGTTTGTCCGGATTGAAAAACCAGAAGCTCCATTGCCACATCCAGGCGGTTTGCCCTACATCGAATACACGTGGAATCGCTGAATTCCACCCTTGACAAAAGGGAGGATTCAAAGCCTTCATGCTTCAAGGTCAAACATGGATTCTCCAAGCCGAGTGTACGTTCCCTCCGCTCTTGAAGCGGGTGGAAACGCGATTGGAATGGGGTGTTTCAGCACCGAACAAATAGCCTGGGAAGTGATGAAAACCTTCCTTGGAAAAAGCGAACAAATGAATCTTGAACAAGCAACCATCGTGGCTTGGGATGTTGATGTTGTCGGTGAGGAAGCAATGACTGTTCTCACCAAACTCGAAGGAAAAATATGTCCTGTTTGTCAGCGAAGAACATTTTGGGTCGACCTCGAACATCTCTCAGCCTTGTGCTACGGATCACAATGTTCAGCATGGATTGAACAGAGTACAGTGGATCCAGAAATTATTGACTGTGGTTGGCCTCCACTTCGCTTCCTCAAACAAGTCAAAGATATCGAGGAGGCGTACAATGAACTGCGAACCATTGGAGCGGATGTCCTTGCTTCAGTCGATGAGCATCCCGACACTGCAACCCAGCAATTGTACGAATCGACTTACCAAACCAATGAATGATTACATTTCTTCAATCGGTGTGATTCCGAGCCCTTCGAGACCAGAGCGCATGATTTTACGTGCTATTTGGCTGATGGCAAACGCAAATCCATCGACCTGGTTCTCTCTCACAACAGGACAGTCTCGGTAAAATCCGTTGTAAGCATTGGCAAGCTCAAGCATGTGAAGAGCAAACAAGTGTGCTTTTTGCTCTCGCACGGAACGCTCGAGAACATCGTTGTGTTTGCATATCAGACGCAGTAATTCAACCAAACCTTCTGGCATTGCATCAACGCTTGGGCGTTGAATAGGAGACGTTGGTATTGCATGTGCACGCTTCGAAATTGAGCATGCTCGTGTGTGAGCGTACATGATGAAAGGTGCAGATCCTGCTTCAAAGGCAAGTGCTTCCTCCCATCGGAACGTGAAACCTTTCTCCGGACTAACTTTGATGATGTTGAATCGAACGGCTGCGGTACCAACCGCTTCAGCAATCTGCGCAACCTTGTCATCATCGTATTCGGGACGCAATTCTCGAACGACTGCAGAGGCTTGTGCATGTGCTTCTTCCAAGAGATCATCCATAAACACAACATTGCCTTGTCGCGTGCTCATCTTACCCTCAGGTAGTTTGATGAACGAATAGAACAACACTTCTGGTCGTTTCTGGCCTAGTTCCTCCAGCGTGAGTCCGACTTGCTTTGCCTGCAATTTGTGGTCTTCACCGAGGACATTCACCAGTCGGTTGGATTCGCCCCACTTCCACATGTGATAAGCGACGTCACGTGTTGCATAAAGGCTAGAACCATCTCCTCTTCTATAGAAGAACTCAGTCTTTCCTTTGAGTCCACGTCGACCGAGATCGAGGAAACCAGCGCCGTTGTCCGCGGTACCGGATATCTCCAAAGCATCCAAGCTATCCATGAGTTTGGCTACTGTGCCATCCACAACAAATCTGGATTCCTTCGTAAATGTGTCATAGGAGATTCCGAGACGTGAAAGCGTGGCAAGCATGCCTTCCAATACTGGAGTGTAGGCTGCTTCAAAGGATTCCAATACGCCGACATCACCATGCTCGCTTGCATGAACCAATAATCCAATCTCCTTCTCAATCTGGGCTTTTCGTTCTTCATCAGCATCCTTCCGGAGGATTTGAGCAGCCTGATACCATCGAACGCGTTGATGATCTGCTTTTGTCAGCCATCTCTCCGATGGAGGTTCACGCTCAGAGAGGAGCTCGTTAACATCCTCCTCGCTGAGATTGTCAAGTGCCCAAGCAAGAACACCTACTTGTTTCCCCATATCATCAACATAGTACTCTGCTCGGACATCATCGCCGTGAAGTCGGTGCAAACGAACAAGTGTATCGCCGAGTATGGCGTTTCGTGCACGACCAACGTGAAACGGCCCGTTGGGGTTGGCTGAAGTGTGTTCAAGAAGAACTGTCTCTCCGGTTCGTCCCGAATTTTCTAGGGCAGAACCAATGTGTACTTGATTCGAGAGAACCACATCTGCGAGCCATTCAGGGTTGGCAGTGAAATTCAGATACCCATTCACAGAAGAAACGTTGGCCAATGCCTCAAGTTGAGGAAACAACCCTGCAATTTCATCTGAAATCGCCTGCGGTGCTTTCCTCAAAACCGAGGCGAATGGAAAACAAGGAAGTGTCAAATCGCCTTGACTCGCTTCTCGACTCGGTTGCAGCAAGGATTCCCAAGCATCCTTTGCAACACCCAACTCGGAAAGAATCGATTCGAGATGAGGCGAAATTGTTGCCTGAAGAATCTTCATCGAAACACCTCACATCATTGGGTAGCGAAGGATTGCGGCCAAGCCACCAAAGCCATGTGCCAGTTGCGCTCCTTCTTCTGTATCAATCGAAATGAAGGCGATTTCACTGTTGGATTTTGCAGACATTTGGCTCAGAACATCGATCAAAGAAGTGTTGGATAGTTCCTTATGTGAGTCATTACTTACTCCGCATGAAGGGCAGTCTGGAAGTTCTTCTGTCCGTGAAAGAGAGGACGTCCATGTATGGCCACATCCACTACATTCAATTTCAACCGAGTTCTTTCGCATGCTCTCAGAGATGAGGAGAGTATCGACCGCACCTTGTTCAAGCGCTTTTCGAATCATCATTTCGCCGTAGGTCGCACGTGGGTGAGCTTTGATCAATTCAGCAAGGAACCGATTCATGATTTGCCGCTCAGCATCCAATTCGATTTCACCCATCAGGGCTCCAGCGTTATCGACCAGTTCACGTACTCCCGATTCGTTGGAATAACCAACATCGAAATGTGTCTTAGCAATCTTCTTTGCAATCTCATGATGGAAGTATTCGTTTCGAACGACGTAATCTTTGGTAGCGCCGGGCCCACCGATAATGATGGCCTGTATGTTCTCAAGGTTCGGAAGCCAGTAAGAACAGGCGTGTTCTGTGGCTCGCTTGAAGAAGTTGTGAGCTGCTTCTTCAATCAGCCGCTCGAAACGTTGGGCAGACTGACCACCTTGTCGGTGCTTGCCCATAATGTTGGATACCAAATGTTCCTGGACGTGAATGCGCTTGCCTGAAGCAATACCATAAGCAGCCTCGGAACGATCGATAACAAACAAACCGTAGGAACGCTTGTCCACGAGCATGTCTTCTAACTGTGTTAACTCAAAGGACGAGTCACAGCGGTAACGGAACGAAAGCAAGGCCTGTGGTGGATCATCGATGACAACCGTTGTTTGACGAGTCTTGTTGTTTCCAACGATGATAGCCCCGGTGAACAAGGCAATACCTCGTTCACCTGCATTTTTGAACCGCGAGAGAGATGAAATCGCAGACTCAATGGCACCTTGAACGTTCTTTCGAGTGGATTTGGATTTGATGTTTGCAGCTTGTCCGTGTTCGTTTTGGAGGAGCGAACGAGCATCGCTGATTTGTCGGTCCGGTGGAATAATCACCGTTACCAGTTCAGTTCCAAACCCCTTCATTTCACGAAGATCCTCAAGCGCAAGTTTGAGACGGAGCCTTCTCGCTGCAAGTTCACCATCGTCCGACAACGTTTGACCCCCTGTCTGTTGGGGTCGGACCAAGGGTTTTCAACTCTCGCCTTGGATTTGATAGGACAAGCCATAAGAAACGCCTTGTCGAGGCGATTCTATGGTCGCACCAACCATCATTGCACTGGGAGGTTCACTTCTGTACGGCGGCCATGATGTCAAAACGTGGCTTGGACAACTTCGACAGACCATCGTTCACGTTGAGGGGAATGGTCGGAAAATTGGACTCGTGGTCGGAGGAGGAAAACCCGCACGTGAAGGCATAGAACTGGCAAAGGATTTGATTTCCGACCGCTTTAAACTCGATGAAATTGGGATTGCAGCCACACGGTTGAATGCGACCATGCTGCAAACCATGTTGGCAGAAATAGGCTGCAACGTTGCCGACGTTGTACCAACAACAACAGACGATGCTGCAAGATTGTTCGAACGTTACGATATCGTAATCATGGGTGGAACAAAGCCGGGCCATACAACCGATGCGGTGAGCGTTGCATTCGCACGAGATGCCGGGTCAGCACATGTCATCATCGCAACCAATGTTTCGCACGTCTATACAGCAGATCCGCGCACCAACGACGATGCTAAACCTCTCGACACACTCACGCTCAAGGAACTACAAGAGATCACAGGTAAGGAAGCGCTTCAGCCAGGACAAAGTGCTGCAGTTGACCCCATTGCTGTCAATTGGGCGATTGAGTGTGGGTTGAGAATTGGCGTTCTTGATGGACGTGACATCCGTCGGATTGAAGATGCATTGGAAGGACGCCCGTTCGAAGGAACCTTGGTTCAACCGGAGTGATTTGATGGTCGATGCATCCGCTGTAAAGCAGAAGGTCAAGAACATGCCAAAACGCTCGAAGGCGATGGCTCACATTCCATCACACAAGCATTGTCGCGTGTGCGGCATCGATATTTCAGCGAAAGCAGAAGAGCGCGTCTGCAAAGACGAAGATTGCGTCAAGAAGTACGAAAAAGATGAGAAAAACAAGGAGCGAATGCGTGTATGGATGCTTGTTTTCTTCGGCATCTTTGCTTTCTTGACCATCCTGCCGGTCCTTGCCCGATTGATCTAAAATTATCTTGAGCGGTGCCAACCTTCGGGTAGAACGAGCGGATCAACCACTTCCGCGGCCTTGACTTTACGTACTACTTCCAAACGAAGCGCATCAAGTCCAACGTTTTCTAAAGCGCTCATCGTTGGTCGACCTTCATCATCGAGGAGGAGAGGTAACTTTGGTTCGCCTTGCGAACCGTTGTTTCTCCATCGCTCTTCGGATTCTTTGACAAAATCCCAATCTTCTGGAAGTGGCTTCAGTGCGTCAGCCTTCGAGCTCACGACCATCAATTCCGTACCAGGTAAGAGCCGCTCCACATCTTCCAAGAGATTCATCTGGTCTTGCCACGACATGCCACAAGCCTCAGTTCGATCAATGAGGAATAGAACGAGGCTTCCAATATGCTCCAGAGCCGCAATCGCTTGCAATTCGATGGAATTTCGTTCATGCATTGGCCGGTCAAGCAATCCCGGCGTGTCCACCATCTGATGTTGGAGGCGGCGCTGTGTAAAGTGACCAATGTGAATCTGTTTTGTTGTAAACGGATAATGATTGACTTCCATGTTTCCAGACGAAAGAGCACTAATGAACGCAGACTTACCGACGTTTGGAGCACCACAAACAACGATGACGGGTAAGCTGCTATCGATTTGAGGAAGGGCTTTCAGAATCTCACGCGATTCGTTGAGCCATTTCAGAGAGGGACCTACACGACCCATAATTGAACCAATACGACCATACGCTTCTCTTCGTGCGTCATGCATCAATTCAATTCGAGCCGTGCGGATGATCTTTCGATTGTTTTGCGTTGCAATACGTTGGACTTGTGATGCACCCCATTGCAACATCGACAGGTGATGTCGATAATCATCCGTACCTACACACGCCTCAATCATAGCGACATCAAATTGAGGTGATTGATCGAGAGAAGGCCAAGTCTGAACCGTTTCAATCAACATGGTATGGATGATGTCCGCAGCAGTTTGGACCATACGCGTCATTTGTTTTCGAGTTCGAAAAACACGGTTTGGATCTTCCACACGGTCCGCAGCCTTGCGGGCACGTGAGAAGGCTTTGTCGAGAACCTCGTCCTCAAACAATACCGTTGGCAACTGCCTCCACGTGACTTTCATGGGAACCCCAAATCAAGCGGAGCGCCAACACTTCAAGAACCCCTCACCCTGTTCAAACCATCAAGAAAGAAATTGCACATGGTTATGTAGGGTCGCCATCCAGAGAACAACATGCCGAAGAAATCGAACAAGGTTGACCTTCCTAATTGGGCCATGGGATTGTGGAACGACCTAGGGTCTCCTTCACTTGACAAACTCCAAGGTGTCCACAACGGTGATTTGCTCGAGCGTCGAAACGGTTTGCGACGAGATGATTTAATCGAAATTCTCATCGATGCACGGGCATTGTTACCAGACTCCGACCCATGGGTTCGTGGTCGGTTGATTTCCTCAGGGAAAACAAGCCTCGAAATTCTTGATGGAGATGGTGTCCAGAGATTCATCGCCCGAGACACAATTGTCCAAATCGTTCTGATTGCACACACACGCCCTGCCTACATCGACGACAAGGAACTCCTTGCATTTGAGCGTGAAGACATGAAGCGTCGTTCGACCCTTCACGAAAAGGTCGAGAAAGAAACAACTGGAAACGACGATGCGCATCTCTGGGGATGAAAGCATGGACATCCCACAAGGATGGTCGTTCCAAGAAAACCATCTTATGCGAGAATTTTCATTTGATAACTTTGCAGAAGCAAAGACATTTATCGATGAAATCAGCGATATTTGCGAACAACAAAATCACCATGCAGACCTCCACTTCGGCTGGGGATACGTCGTTGTGGAACTGACGACACATGACCAAGGGAAGGTGACATCTCTCGACATCGATGTTGCAAAAGCCATCAATGCACTCGAGTGATGACCATGCCACAGGATCCTAAAGGCCGTGAAGCACCAGGTTATGACCGACATATGTTCATTTGTGGTCATGAACGTCCTGAAGGCGCAGCACGGCCATCGTGTAGAAACCGTGGCAGCCTTGAGTTACTCTCAACCATCAAAGCTGCCGCTAGAAAAGAAGGATTATCCAACATCCGCATTCAGAAGTCAGGATGTCTGGATTTTTGTGAGAATGGAATCGCGTGCGTGGTTTACCCAGAGGGAACGTGGTATCGATTGAACACTGAACTTGACGTTCAATCGTTGATTCAACACATCAAAGATGGGACGACGAATTCCGCTCTTTTGATGGATTTCGAAGAGTGATCAAAGCTTGACTGGCCGTGTTGCACCACAGGCTTGACACTTCAACAGCGTTGTGCGGTCTTCCTTGATGAAATGAGTATCTGGTGCGCCGCATTGGCCGCATTTGATGTACGTATTCACATAACCAACAATTGCCTTCTTCAGACGCTTTGGCGGAATTCGTCCCTTGAATCGTGCACGTGGACCATCGCGTGAACCGGATGTACCTAGTTCGTTGAGAATGTACTGATATACGTGATTGTCGTCACGATCCATCATCCCCACAACTTCAGTAAAGTTACGGAGAATGGTATTTGATCCCTCGATCATGATTTGAGGTTCAGGCAAGCGCCATCGTGCACGGGATGAGATATCCTCGGGAATGTTATCACGTGCCCGGTTCAGCAACGTCTCATAGTCAAAGTCGCTCATGGTGCCTCCTGACACCCCTTTCTCTTCAAGTCTTTGATGAAAAATATCCAAAGCCTTCATGGAGGTAAGCATGTTCGCTTAACACGATAACATGACACTGAGTATTGAAGAGTTGAAGACCATCGTTAGAAATCTTCGAAAAGATGGACTCAATTCGCAACAGATTGCTGATGAATTGTCGCTTTCTCAGGACACCATCCAATGGCTCCTTACCGATTCAACTTCAGAACGTCCAACAGACGTACGTGTTGGATGGAGGACCATCGGTGTTCGACCTGCTCGCATTACCGCCATTGGCGAGATTATGGCAGATGTTGTCATCGAAGAGGTTGAAAATGTCGACACTGTTGTAGGGATCTCAATCAATGGCATTGCCTTCGCACACGAGGTCGCACAATCGCTCGACGTTGAGATTGCCATTCATCGTAACGTCGATGGCGAGCCCGGAGCAGGTGCACTGTCCAACAAGTACGGGCAAGTCGGCGGAGGCAAAAAAGTCGTCATCATTGACGATGTTTTGTCGAGCGGCGTCACCATGAGCAACACGATTGCTGCCATTCGAGCGGCTGGTGGAGAAGTTGTTCTTGCACTTGTTCTGGTCAACAAAACCGTTCGCAATGAAGTCGATGATGTTCCGCTCCGCGGGCTGATTCGAGCCGTACCAGTCTGAGGTGAGTTCATGCATTGGTCGGATGTTGTTGCACAACGGCTTTCCGAACGAGGGAAAAAGCACATCGTTTCCACTGGAATCACGCCGAGTGGTGAATTCCACATTGGCCATCTACGTGAGATATTGACTGGTGACATGATCACCAAAGCCGCAAAGAAGGCAGGACTCGATGTTGAATTTGTCTTCATTGTCGATAGCGCAGACCCCCTACGAAAGGTCTACTCATTTCTCGATGATTCATATTCGCAGTACATTGGCCACCAACTCAAACAAATTCCACCTCCAAACGAAGAGGGTTGCCCAGATATTGATCGCTTTGATCAAGGCATTTCCTACGCAGATCATTTTCTTGAACCGTTCAGACAAGCCCTTGAACAAATCGACGTTCGACCAAGGTTTATCGATAACTACGAGGCTTATGCAGATGGAAATTTTGCCGAAACCGCTCGAATTGCTTGCAACAATGCAGACAAGATTCGTGAAATCATAGAGCGTGTTTCGAGTCGTGAACTGTCCGATGATTGGTTTCCTTGGAATCCCATCGATTCAAAGGGTTCCATCGATGGTATCCGAGTGACTGGATGGAACGATCCAATCGTATCCTGGATGGATTCCAATGGTAACGAAGGCTCAAGCGACGTAACAAAGGGAGAGGGTAAGCTTCCTTGGCGTATCGACTGGCCAGCAAAATGGGCTTGGATTGGCGTCACAATGGAACCGTTTGGAAAAGACCACGGTGCTGCTGGAGGGTCGTACGATACCGGAAAGGAGATAGTCGAATTGTTTGGAAAGGCGGCTCCTGTCGACCTCACCTACGAATGGATCAGTTTGCGTGGTCAAGGTGCAATGTCGTCCTCATCGGGCAATACCATCGGCCCATTGGAGGCTCTTTCACTTGTACCGCCTGAGATTCTTCGCTACCTTGTTGCCTCAACAAAACCCAACAAAGCGATTGAGTTTGATACGGGCATGGGACTTGTCAATTTGGCTGATGAATTCGAACGAACCACTGCACGAGATTTCTCTATAGAAATGCAAAATGAAGGCTTAAGCAGGCGGCAAATGGTCGCTATCGAAGACGCGAAGACTGCGCTTGAGTTGTCCCTCATATCGCCAATGGAAGAAACATCGAAGGTCACCTTTCGTCATCTGGCCATGCTTGCACAAACAAAACCCAATGACGAAGATGTCTGGATCTCTCTTGGTCTCGCAGGCAACGTCTCACAGTCGATGATTGACCGACTCGATCGGATGCGAACATGGATTCAATCCCGGCATTTCCCCGATGAACTACGCATCACCATTCTCGATGAACCCGATGTGGAGGCTGTCGGACGCTTGGATGATGAGAATCTCGCCATCCTACCAACTCTCATCGAGGCGCTTGAGGCATGTGAATGGGATGCTTCAAGCCTCCAATCGACGATTTCAAACTCAGCGAAGTCTCAGGGCACGTCCCCACGACATGCCTACAGAGCGCTCTACCTCTGCATCATGGGAACGGAACGTGGACCGCGATTACCTACAATTCTTGCAGAACTCGAACAATCAGCCATTGTGAATCTGCTACGTGCATGTCTTGAAGAAAGCGTAGAACCTTGATGTTAGCACTCTCTTGACCCTAAGAGTTGAAAAGAGGTCGGACCATCTCAACAACATGGCAGGCGTCTTTTGTCCGACGTGTGAGGCAGGTGTCGAGGCCTCAGCGAAGTTCTGTCTCTCCTGCGGTCACGATTTGACAATCCAAGGTCCAATCACTTCAACGGGCCACGACCTGAACCAAATCAAGGAAGTGATTCGTCATCGAGAAGATCTCTCGATGGCTGATAAATTCGATATGATCGCACGTGTCGAAGAAGGTGCAAATCCAATCACGATGGGAATTGCTGCTGCTGCTGATGATGGCGAACATTTTGACATCGGCCAAGCGTTCGAGGGCGCTGGGCAAGAAGTTTCACCACTCAAAACGCATGAATTTGGGCAGTCACCTGCAGCCAATGCAGCCGTTCGTGCCGTTGTGAAAGGAACAACCGGATGGGACATGATCAAAGCTGGAACACTGGACATGTCCGAAGGTATGTTTCGAGATGCCATGAACCATGGGATGGATGCATCAACACACATTCACGATGTAGCGAGCGGAGAGCACGAAGGGATCGATCCAGATGCTATGCGGGCTATTCCCGTGCTGAAACCACCCAAGCGAAGTTTTTGTCCAAAATGTGGCTCAGACATCCACAACAACACCATGTTGCAGTGGAGAAAGTGGCGCGAATCATCATCTGATGTTGTTTCAATGCAAATGGAGGCTGCGATGGAAACTGCACTCATTGAAGTTGCAAGTCATTACGTCAACGTGATTCAAGCACTCAAGGATGAGCGTGATGACGCTGTAACTCGCGCTGCAAAAGCCGCTGCCGATGGTAACGAAGATGCGATAAGACAGAAACTAGAGGCCGAAATCCGTGCTGAACTCGAAAAAGAATTCAAAGCAAATAGCAAATCGAAATCTTCTGCGAAGTCTGAACCAAAGAAGAAATCTGCGCCAAAGAAAACACAATCCAAAGCCAAGAGCAAGCCCAAGTCAGGAGGCCTCTTTGGTGCCAAGCGTCCAAAGAAGACGTACGAGGGCGAGCCAGGAGGAAAGGCAGATTGGTTCCTTGAAGAAGCACTCGATACGGTTTACGACCCGCATGGCACGGGTAAAGCAGTAAAAGCAGCAACCATCTTGGCCCGATCTTCCGATGGAAATGTACGTGTTCGAGACGTCATTCGAGCCTATGCCCTCCAAGGACGGGACGGAGTCAGTGAATTGGCGTGGACAAATCCAATCACAGAATATCTGATTGAAGCCTACGATGCTTGCTGATTCATAGGAATTCTGAACTCAAATCGAGAACGTAACGAATCCCAATGAAAAGCAAAACTGCAACAAACAGTTGCATGATGTGCTGCTCAGATACCTTGGCAATACCGAATCGAGCACCGAGGTTGGCTGCGACAATGACGACGATTGGTAGGCTAAGTATCAGCAAAAGATTGGAAGCGAGGACATCGACTTGACTTTGATCGAGTGCAACAAAATGTGTTAGAATTGAAATCGGTAGAACCACCATCATGATGTGAAGGCTGGTACCAATCGCTTTGCGAGATTCTAAACCTCCGTATGTACGCAAAACAGGAACGTAAATTGCACCCGCTCCTATGGCTAATACGGAAGACAGAAGGCCTCCTGAAGCCACTCCAAATCGGAGTGGCAGCATGGTTGGTTCTCTGTTTTGTGTAGTTTGATCTTTTGCACGAAGCGTTTTGATGATCGCCCAAGTCACAAAGCCAAGGCTCATCGTTTTGAAGAATACATCGAAGGAACCACTCAATGATGCTACGATGACAACTCCGAGGATTGCTCCAGGTAGTGCTCCAACAAGACTTTGCTTAAACCGAACATCTGAGACATGGCCTTCTTTGCGATGACGAAGACCTGAGCCCCAAGACACCGTAGCGGAAAGACCCAGAGAGACAATCAGGAGAGCTCCATCGATTTCCCATCCCAAACCGTAATGAAGCAATGGAGCAAAGAGAAGACCTCCTCCTAATCCGAGTGGTGCGAAAAGAAATCCAATGAAACCACTGCCAAGAAGAACCATGGCCATGGTAGCAGCGTCCATGGGACGCCGATGTTCACTCAGCATATCATATCAACCCAATCGGTGGTATAGGTTCAAATAGGAACCTCACACGACAAGATTTCATGGACCCTCTCATGATTGGACTTATCGTTGGCGGATTTATTGCCCTTGTACTCATTATCTGGATTTTTAGCACGTGGAACCGCTTGGTACGCTTGGAAGAAAACGCAAACAAATCCTGGGCAGACATCGACGTACTGCTAAAGCAACGCTACGACATGATTCCAAACCTTGTCAACATCGTCAAAGGCTATGCAGAGCATGAGCGAGAAATCTTCGAGCAATTTGCTGTAGCACGTCAAACGGCTGCAGGTGCTCTTGCGCAAGGCGACGTCAAGGGTGTTGGAGCTGCTGAGGGTATTCTCTCTGGAATGCTTCCACGTATCAACATGGTCGCTGAACAGTACCCTGACCTCAAGGCAGACACATCTTTTGTCAACCTCCAAAACCAACTGGTTGCTCTTGAGAACCAACTCGCTGATCGACGAGAATTCTACAATGCATCTGCAACCAACTTCAACGCAGCCATCCAAATGATTCCAACCAACTTCGTTGCTGGCATGAAGGGATGCGTACGCCGAGAATTGTTCGTTGTCGAAGGTGTTCAGCGAGAGAACGTTCAGATTTCCTTCTGAATACGAACATTCAAGTTTGAACCGCTTGATACACAATCGAGGAGCATACAATGTTCTTGGTGATTGGTCACAGCGATATCGCCGTTCAACTGGCGAAATGGTGCTCAGAAAGGAGACCCACACGACTGATTGGTCTTGCTTCAATGCTTCAAATCGATGATGAAATCGGTGACTGCGAAATCTTACCATTGCCGCAACCAATGGCAGTTTCAGCGCTACCTGATGGCGGACAAAAACCAACGGCAGTCATCGTGGTTGATGTCGATGTTCTCGAAGATGAAAAAGCATTATCGACACTTCGTGAGCGATGGCCTGATACACCAGTTCTGTGTGAAGAAACAGTTGGTGGTGGCCTTGATTCCGTCGATAAGATCGATGCAAAGGAAATCATAACTGCTGCATACAAAGAAAAGGTTCGTGCTTGGGAGCGTCACGCAGGTGCGACGGTATTGGAATCGTACATACGACACCTTCCTGAACAATCCAACGTAGCCATTTTTTGTCATGATAACCCAGACCCAGATGCCCTCTCTTCCGCTTTGGCCATGCACGAATTAGTCGCTTTCCTTGGCCACAAGCCTACCATTTATCACGGAGGAATGATTGAACACCAACAAAATCAAGCAATGGTTCGACTTTTGGAGATACCACTTAGGCGAATTCTGCTCGATTGGGAATTGGAAGATGTGCTCAATGAAGCAGAGTGCATCATTACGGTCGATTTCCATCAGCCTGGAGCCAACAACGTACTTCCTTCAGACTGCGTGCCTCACATTATCATCGATCACCATACATCGGAAAAGGCAGTATCAGCAGATGTTGCCTTCCTTCGCCCAGAATACTCAGCAACCTCGTCGTTAATCGCAAACCTCCTCATGAACATGAGTTTGGAAATGACGCCTCGCTTGGCAACAGCACTATCGTTTGGTCTACGAACGGATACACTCTCATTCACACGCTCCTTCAATCAAGTCGACCTCAGGGCACTCATGTGGTTGAATACATGGGTCGATGATGAACTACTTCAGTCCATACAGGCACCATTGCGTAGCCCTGAAACCTTGGAATCGTATCGTGAAGCTTTGGCAACCATGGTGCAAAACGATGGACTTGTCCTAGCCCCAATCAAAAACTTGGTCCGTCGAGATGATCTTGCACAAGTCGCTGATTTTCTCTTTGCAACATCAAACACGGATCTCGTGATTGTTTACGGGATTCAGCGACAAAAGATGCTCTTGTCGGCAAGAAGCCGCCGAGAACATCTCCACATTGGTTTGGCACTCTCAAAAGAATTCCCAGATGGACAGGCAGGTGGACATCGCGTTATGGCTGGTGGTCAAGTGCTTCTTGCAAATCTCGGATTTGAAGTTGGACACGAGCATGAGGAATTTCAAGAAGAGATACTACGCGATTTCACAAATCGCATGTTGGAGTTGTTTTCGCGGGGTGCTGAAGGATGAGTGCCTCCTCACCTTACATCGATATCTCCCCCACACTCCGTTTGCTGGGTACGGCGCACGTAGCAACAACATCCGTTGAAGCGGTCAAGGAACAAATCGAAACCTATCAACCACAGATCGTCGGTGTCGAGTTGTGTAAGACTCGCCATGATGCACTCGTGGAAGGCCGTCGTCTCGACAAAGAAGGTCTACGCAGAGTCATCAAGGAAGGCAAAGCTCCAATGGTTTTGATGCAAGCCATGCTGAGTGCTGAACAGCGCCGCCTTGGTCTGAACGAAGGCCAGGAGCCAGGTGCAGAATTGTTGGCTGCTGTTGAAACTGCCAAAGCAGCAGGCATTGAAGTAGCGTTGGTTGACAGAGACATCCAAGTCACAATGCGAAGAGCTTGGAAGAAAATGAAGTGGAGAGAGCGTTTTCGATTGCTCTTCTCACTGTTTGGAGATGATGAAGAACTCGAAGAGGATTTTGACCTCGATGAGTTGCTCACTGATTCGGATCTTTTATCAACCATGATGGAGGACTTGAAAGAATTCTCACAAGGTGCTGGAGAGGCCCTAATTGATGAACGTGACCGATACATTGCTGAAAAAATCATGCAATCGAAAACTGAAGAGAAAATGTTGGTTGTGGTTGGCGCAGGGCACTTGAAAGGAATTGAACGGGCCTTAAATCCCTACAATCCACTTTCAACTGAAGAACTCGAATCGATATCAACAGTTCCAAAGAAAGGAATCATCGGAAAAGTGCTCCCATTTGCGATTCCGTTGATCGTCATGGGGCTTGTTGGATTTGCATTGTTCAACAACAACGAAGTTGATTACGTCAAGATGCTCACAGTTTGGACTCTGTTCAACGCCATCTTCGCAGCGATTGGTTGCATCCTTGCTCGAGGCCACCCTCTGGCCATTCTAACAGCAGCTCTCGCAAGTCCAATCACGTCACTGAATCCAGCACTTGCAGCAGGGTGGTTTGCTGGATACGTACAATTGCGCATATCAGAACCGACAACGGAAGATTTGCAACAATTCCTCAAAGGAACATCCATCGGAGGTTTCTGGAGTAATCGAGCAGGTCGCGTACTTCTTGTTACTGCTCTGACGAACCTTGGTAGCATGCTTGGCGCCTGGTTCGCAGCGGCTGGATTTATCGGTGGCGGCATCACTTAGTCCAACGCTTTTCGTACCTTCAACAGGTCTGCGTGAGCTTGTACATCATGCACGCGTAACCAATCGATTCCAACATCATGGGCATAAGCAGCTACACCGAGCGTTCCAAACAAACGATCTTCACTTGCAGAGTGACCTGTCAATTGACCAATCATCGACTTCCGAGAAACACCCCACAGGATGGGAAAATCATGTTCTCCACGAAGCGTTTCCCAACCTTTGAGCAAATCGATGTTGTGTTCGAGTGTCTTTCCAAAACCAATTCCTGGATCGAGACAGATACGACTCGGTTTATGTCCGGCATCGACGAGTTGCTGGGCTGTAGTGAGAAGTTCCGATGAAATCTCTTTGACAACATCACGGTACGATGGGTTGGCCTGCATCGTTTTGGGTTCCCCGAGCATGTGCATGATGCATACTGGAACGTTTCGATCCAAAACCAAATCCATCATGCCTTGTGAACGTAATCCAGAGACATCATTGATGATGGTTGCACCAGCATCCAACGCTTTTCGAGCAACTTCATGGTTTCTCGTATCGATGGACAGAGGAATGGATGGATGTGCATTGCGAAGAGCTTTGATGATTGGTAAAACCCTTGAAAGTTCCTGTTCTATAGAGACTGGTTGAGATCCTGGACGTGTACTTTCACCACCAATGTCGATGATACCTGCTCCTTCTGGAATCATGGCCAAACCATTTTCCAACCCTTCCTCGATGGTGTGCTGGCGAGAAGGCCTGTGAAATGAATCAGGTGTGATGTTGAGAATGCCCATGAGACCTGGCCCTGATTTATCACGGCGGAAGGAAAAAGGTGCTAAGGCGTCAGCCATGAACAGTTCCAGTAAGGATGGATTCATAAGGCCTCATGCCCAAGCCTCCTGCATGTCGGAGACAGAAGGTAACCATTCAATGAGTGGTTCTAGTTCATCAACGACTGAACTCGGGGTTAGTGAAGCTTCACTCGAACTCGCTGAACGTGTTGCTCTGCGACTCGACATCTATGATAAACCTGCAATCTTCAACATGCTTTCGAGCAGAGCAAAACTTGGTGCTGGAATTGTCACGGTCTCATTCTTGTTGTGGTGGCTCTTGATCAGCAACTCGTCCTCTGACGACCTTGCAATCGGTGTCTCCAAATTCTTCGCCTTGGATTACAATGAGGTTGCTTTAGCCGTCATGGCTCTTGCATTCCTTCATTCCGCTTTCGGAGACTTCGGTCGAGAGATGGGGTCGCTCGTACCATCGCTTATTTCTGGAGTGATGATCATCATGGTCTTGCTGTACGTCGGCGAACCTGTTGTAACAGCATTCATGTCCGATTCTATGGAAGTCAACACCGGCCTTTGGCGAAGTCTACGCTTGGCGCTGGTTGGAGCAGGTACTGTATATGGTGGCCATCTCATCGTTGATGCATACCTCCTCCTCTGGTTGCGACGCTTCCTCGAAGCAAATGAAGACATCGTACTCACACCACCTGGTGAGGAGCCTGAGGCTATTTCTGGCGAGTAGGACCCGTTTCCTTCTTGAACACCTTCGTTGAGGCAGGGATATGGCCGAGCATGATGTCATCATCTTACGACTTGGTTATCGACTGGGTCGTGACCCGAGGATTACAACTCATCTTGCCTTGGTTGCAAGGGCACTTGGTGCTAATCGCTTCCTCTTTTCGGGAGATGAGGATGAACGTCTTCCTGAGAACATCGCTTCAGTGAATCAGCGCTTTGGCGGAGACATGGTTGTGGAACACATCAAGAGTCCCATGGCATGGCTTAGAAAATTCGTCAAAGACGGTTTTGATGGAAATCCACCTGGTATTGCTGTCCACCTGACCATGTACGGTGCCTCATACAGAAGCGTGACACCTACGATTCGACGCGACCGTCCGCTTGTCGTGATCGTTGGAGGTGCAAAGGTTCCTTCTGAGGTCTTCCAAGTTTCACATTACAATCTCGCAGTCGGCAATCAACCGCATTCCGAAGTTGCAGCGTTAGCACTCTTTTTGGATGGCTGGTATGGATCTGGCTCTGTCGAAAGGACGCTTGATGGCGGTGAATTGATTATCAATCCAAGCAACACTGGAAAAGACGTGACTGATACGAAGTAGGCAGACATAATTCCATGCAAAACCATCCCCAAGCATTATGGATGGCCTATATCGAATAACGCTGATGTCGATGGACGGTAGCAGGCTCTCCGGATTCGCCCCGGGTCGACTCAACCATGGTGTTGTGAATGCACCTCGGTTTGTGGACGCTGCAGACCCACTCCTTGACAAATCAAATCTTCCACCAAAAGCAGGAGGAGAAGGGCTTCTTCTCCTAGCGGATGGAGGCAGATACGAAGGAACGCTGTTTGGAGCAGAGGGATTTGGTGAAGGTGAACTTGTCTTCACGACTGGAATGATGGGCTACCAAGAGTCCTTGACCGACCCATCATGGGCGGGACAGATTCTTACGTTCACATACCCATTGATTGGAAACTATGGTATTCATGGAGGCAAATCCGAATCACGAGCCGTTTGGCCAAAAGGCGTCGTTGTTCGACATGCTATGACAGACCCTGACCACCGAGATTCGATTGGAACGGTTTCAGAACTTCTTCAAGCACATGGCGTCCCGGGCATCGAAAATGTCGACACTCGAGCCATCACAAAGCGGGTCCGTGAACTCGGAACAGTTCTCTGCATCTTCGGGCCCAAAGAAAAGGAACAAGAGATGCTCAAGCGCCTTGAAGTGATGGCTTCACCTGAACTTGACGATTTGGTGGATCTTGTCTCCATCGATGAGCCCATCGTTTTGAATCCAGGCGCAACCGATGATTTGGGCCATCCACTGCCACGCATTGGTGCACTGGATTGTGGCGTCAAGTACAACATTCTGAGGAACCTTTGTTCACGATTTGAAGTCGTTTGGTGTCCTCCTGATGTTGCTGTTGAAACCCTGAATGATTTTGCAATTCAGGCATTGTTTTGTTCCAATGGACCAGGAGATCCTGCCCACCCTGGCAAGGCCACTTCAGCACGACACACACTTGCACATGCAGTTGCATCTGGACTCCCCGTGATGGGGATTTGCTTGGGCCATCAACTCATGGGCTTGGCATCTGGCCTGAAAACGTACAAAATGCGTTATGGCCACCGAGGTGCAAACCAGCCTGTTGTTGATTTGAAAACACGCCGTGTTTGGATTACCTCACAGAATCACGGTTTTGCTGTTGCGAATCCAGAACACGGTATGCTCGCTGCTCATCCAAGTGGAGCTACATCTCCTGAAGGCGAGAACCTCCATGGCTACGATGTTGAAGTACGATACATCAATGCAAACGACAAGACGGTCGAAGGTCTCGATGTTCTTGGTCGGCCTTGCTTTACCGTGCAATTCCACCCTGAGGCGTGCCCTGGACCACACGATGCTGAACCTCTCTTCGACCGATTCAGAGAGATGGTCGATGAACATCTTCGAGGTGATGCTTGATGCCAAGAAGGGACGATCTCAACACGATTCTCGTACTTGGCTCGGGTCCAATCAAGATTGGCCAAGCAGCCGAATTCGATTTCTCTGGTTCGCAGGCTGTTCGTGCACTTCGTGAAGATGGCTACGAAGTGATTCTCGTCAATTCAAATCCTGCTACCATTCAGAACGATCCAGAAATGGCAGATCGTGTGTACATCGAACCACTTCTACCCGATACTGTTCGAAAGATTCTCGAAATCGAGAAACCAGATGCACTTCTTGCGGGAATGGGTGGTCAGACAGCACTCAACATTGCAAGCGAGTTATCGCACGATGGCACGCTTGAACGATTGAATGTTGAATTGATAGGGTCTGATCTTGATGCTATCGACAAAGCAGAGGATCGTGAATTGTTCAACCAAGTTTGTGAATCAATTGACTTACCAATCTCGCAAGCCATTGCGTGCAATTCCATGGAAGAAGTCATCAAAGCAGCTGAGGAAATTGGCTCATGGCCAATTTTGATTCGACCTGCCTTCACACTAGGTGGACTCGGTGGTGGAACAGCCTTTGACATGGGTCAACTGGTTGAAATCGCAACGCTTGGATTACGGAATTCACGCATCAATCAAGTCCTCATTGAAGAATCCATTCTGGGGTGGCAGGAACTTGAATACGAGGTCATGCGAGACACTGCTGACAATGCGACCATCGTTTGTACAATGGAAAACATCGACCCAATGGGCGTGCATACCGGTGAGTCCGTTGTGGTAGCACCGCTCCAGTCTTTCTCTGACGCTGATCATCAAGAACTCCGAGACAAAGCACTCGCACTCATTCGAGAATTAAACATCAAAGGCGGTTGCAACGTCCAGTTTGCATTCAACCAGTTCACTGGTGAGATTCGAGTCATTGAAGTCAATCCACGTGTGAGCCGTTCCTCTGCTCTTGCTTCAAAAGCCACAGGATACCCGATTGCTCGAATGGCAGCAAAAATTGCAGTAGGATACACACTCGACGAACTACCAAATCCAATCACAGGAGAGGGAACAACTGCTGCATTCGAGCCAACACTTGATTACGTGGTCGTCAAGATTCCTCGATGGCCGTTTGACAAGTTCAGAACCGCAGACAGAACGCTGGGTACTTCCATGAAATCGACCGGTGAAGTCATGGCCATCGGTAGGAATTTCGAGGAAGCGTTCCTCAAAGCGTGGGCTTCTCTCGAGCAAGGTTGCCCATATCCACGCCCGTTAACACGTGCCGATGAGTCCGAAGGTGAAGGCATGGCTGAACGTGCTCACGAGCAACTTCCAGACAGTGTTCTGGTCGATTGGCTCCAAACGGCAACCGACCGCCGCATGGGTGCACTCTTGGAAGCTTTCCGCCGAGGATGGAGCATCGAGCGAGTCCACGAAATCACCCGAATCACTCGATGGTTCCTGCAACGTTTCGAGCACATCGCACAAATGGAATCGGGACTAGTGAATATGGGTATACGACCGGGTTCTCTCGATCGAAAAACCATGATTGAGTACAAATCGCATGGATTCAGTGATGCCCACATTGCTGACGCCCTTAACGGCTTCAAGCCTACAGGCTGGAAGGCATTGCCAAACGATTGTAACGAAGAAACAGTGATGCATCGTCGTCACGAATTGAAGGTGCACCCACGCTATCGTATGGTCGATTCTTGTGCCGCTGAATTCGCTGCAAAGACACCGTATTACTACTCGACCTACGAGCCGTTCCAAGATGATGGTATTGACCATGTTCCGAATTTGGATAAGCGAGACAAACAACGTATGGTTGCAATCGGCTCAGGACCGATTCGAATTGGTCAGGGGATTGAATTTGACTATGGATGTGTGCATGCAGTCATGGCCATCCGTTCTGCTGGAATGGATGCCGTACTCATCAACAACAACCCGGAAACGGTCTCTACGGACTTTGATACATCCGACCGTCTGTACTTCGATCCATTAACCAGTGAATGTGTTTCTGAGATTCTCTTGCGTGAGAAAGCCCACGGAATCCTACTGCAATTCGGAGGACAAACGGCCATCAACCTCGCACAACCCATCGAAAAGAGACTTAGTCACCTAGCATCGAAAGGTGCAGATGTACAGATTCTTGGTACGAGTGTCGATGGAATCGACGAAGCCAGCGACCGAGAGCGTTTCGAAGCATTTGCCAAGAAACACGGCTTGCGTATGCCGAATGGTGCAACGGGTACAACAGCTGACGACATTCGAACAGCAGTGGACAGTATCGGATTCCCAGTTCTGATTCGCCCATCGTACGTCCTCGGGGGTCGAGGCATGGAGATTCTCTCCAATGAAACACAATTGGAAGCATATCTCAAAGAGGCATACCTAGCACCAGACAAGCCTTTGCTGGTCGATGAATACCTTGGTCACGCTACAGAACTCGATGTTGACGCCGCCGGTGATGGCAAAGAGGTTCTCGTTGGAGCCATCATGGAACATCTCGAAGAAGCAGGAATTCATTCAGGAGATTCGACATGTTTTATCCCTGCTCAAAACATTAGTGAAGAAATGCTTACACGCGTGGCTGAGCAAACAAAGACCATTGGTTTAGGACTCAACATCAAGGGATGCTTCAACATTCAATTTGCCATACAAGGCGATGATCTGTACGTCCTTGAGGTCAATCCACGATCCTCAAGAACCGTTCCTTTTGTTGCAAAATCCTCAGGACTTCCATTAGCGAAGATTGCAGCCAACGTCACCATTGGAATACCTCTTTCTGAACAAACGATTCCCATGCGAACCTCAGGTCAAATTTGTGTCAAAGCCCCCGTGTTTCCATTCATCAAGTTGCGTGGACTCGACCCAGCACCTGGCCCTGAGATGAAATCAACTGGAGAAGTCTATGGGTCCGATACTTCTGCCGACGTAGCTTATCTCAAGGCACGATTGGCCACAGAAGTACCTGTTGCAAGTTCAGGAGGTGTTTATCTGACCGTTCGAGATGAAGACAAAGACACACTCGTTCCGATCGCTGAAGAGTTGTGCGATCTCGGATTTACTTTGTTCGCAACACCAGGCACTGCAGACGTCTTGAGGTCTTCGAATGTTGAAGTGACCACTGTCTATAGAATCAATGAGAGGAAGCATCCTGATGCACTTGACTTAATGCGTCGTGGTGATATATCCTTCATCGTCAACGTGCCTACAGTTTCTGGGGGAGCCGTTCGTGATGGAAACATGATGCGTCGTCTTGCTGTTGAGTTGAACATACCGTTCGTAACAACAATTCGAGGTGCTCGAATGGAGACAGCTGCCATTCGTGCACTGATCGAAAAAGACATCGTACCAAGAAAACTCGAAGTCCACTACGATTCGAAGTTTCTCTGATTCATCGGATCGCTGCCAACCGCTTCATCCATTAACCACCACGCTTGAAGTCCGGGCATGGACATCATTGCGCTTTCAGCATCAGATATTGACGCGATGTGGGCCATCAATGAACAAGGCCTACCTGGGACTGGGGAGGTTTCGAAAGAAGAAATCAGACAACTACTGGAGTTCTCCTCGCTTTCTCTCGGAGCATATGACCATGGCAAATTGCTTGGATTCGTCATCTGTTTACCTCCAAATACAGCATATGGAAGCCTGAATTATGCATGGTTCAATGAGCATTTTGCTTCGTTTGTTTACGTCGATCGCATCGCTGTTTCGGAGGAAAACAGAAACAAAGGAGTGGGATCTGCATTGTACGATCATGTTGTTTCGTATTCAAAACAACATGCAGTACCTGTTGCAGCTGAAGTCAATCAAGAACCACCGAACCCTGGCTCAATGCGATTTCATCACCGATTTGGATTCGAAGAAGTTGGAGTTCTTCATCATGCAGAAAAATCCGTCACGATGTTCTTGAGGCAAGCATAGAATCGATTCGGATTCGATTTCCAATCCAAAAGCCTGCAATGTTCACGATAACATCAGAGATTTTGTTGTCGATGGTTTCCTTCGCAAATTCATAAGGCAACACCAGTTCAAGGAATTCCCATCCAATCGATAAGAAAAGGAACACGTACCAATTTGTCAATATGAATCGACCAACAAGGGACCATTGTACAAAATGACCAAGCGACCATAGATTGAGCAATGCCATGCTAATCAGAGTGCTTCGATAACAATGGCAATACCCTGCCCACCACCAATGCATGCAGTTGCAATACCGTACTTGCCACCAGACCGCTTCAATTCATGTGCAAGCGTGAGTGTCAAACGGGTGCCTGTTGCAGCAAGTGGATGTCCTAGTCCAACTGCTCCTCCATTGACGTTGACCTTGTCTTCATCTAGACCAAGTTCCTTGACACAAGCTACAGCTTGCCCTGCGAATGCTTCGTTGATTTCCCATCGGTCAATGTCCTCGATGGAGAGACCCGTTCTTTCAAGGGCCTTTCTGGAGGCTGGAACAGGTCCATAGGCCATGATTGCAGGTTCGAGGCCTACAATGCCCCAGCCAACGATCCGTGCAAGTGGCGTATCTCCATCCGTTTCTGCCTGTGAAGCTGATTTAATGACGACCGCCGCAGCTCCATCGACAATTCCAGAAGCGTTTCCTGCAGTAACCAGAGAATCAGGGCCAAACGCAGTTGGTAGTTTCGAGAGGGACTCCGGTGAGGTATCGCGAACAACGTGATCCTCATCCTTGGCAGTAATGACTTTGTCACCACGGCGGGACTTGATAACGACATCAACGATTTCATCGTCAAAGACTCCATTCTCAATCGATGCAAGTGTACGTTGGTGGGAGCGAGCTGCAAACGCATCCGTCTCTTCACGAGTGACGCCTTTTCGAGCACAAATCTCGTCGCTTGTCTGAGCCATGAACTTACCACAAGTCATATCCTGAAGATTGGTCATCATGTAGTCCTCGACAGGCGGTGAACGACCAAGTTTCCAACCATCTCGTGCTCCACGGAGTACGTGTGGTGCTTGAGAGAGGTTTTCCATTCCACCTGCTACGACGGTGGATGCTTCATCGAGCATGATCATTTGGGCACCTGTGACGATGGATTGGATTCCAGAACCACAGATTCGAGAAAGTGTGAGCATTGGAACTTCCTGAGGAATTCCTGCTTTGAGCCCTGCATGTCGAGCACCATAGATGGACTGTGAACATGTTTGAAGTGCATAGCCCATGACCACATGATCTACGCTTTCTGGAGCAGTGTTGGTTTTTTCTAACGCACCCTTGATGGCAATCGAGCCCAACTCTTGAGCGCTGACCGTTTTGAGGAGACCACCAGGTTTTCCATCGCCACGCTTTCCACCAACCCATTCACAAAACGGGGTTCTTGCCCCTCCAACCAATACGACATCTTCTGCCATGATGCTCCGAATTCAATTCGGGTCAAGAAGGATGCGCTTCTACGCTCAGAGGTTCATCAACGAGATGATGAGTCCACCAATCGTGAGACACAGTGGAATTATCATGACTTCAAACGAAGATCGCATACGTCCCAGATTGGCGAGTTCAGTTCCGCGCTGAAGCGTTGCTTTGACACCAGGTGCGTCTTCGCCAACAACCTCGAGTAAGGTGTTTTGCAGTGTACCATCAAGACCTTCGTTTTGGAGCTCTTCTTGTGGGCGACTTCGAGTGGTTCCTACGAGATAAACTGGATTCCCAACCCGGAGAGCGTAGATTGTCCATCGATGCTTGATAACGTTACCACCTGTGAACAAGCGTGCTGCAAATTCCATTCCAAGTTCCTTCTTGAGGGAGTCTGCATGATTTGACTCCCAACGCTTGAGATATTGTCCCATGTCTGTGCGCTTGAACGTTGTCGGCTTGACGAGGATGCCTCCTGTTCCATCGTTGAGGATGAAGGGCACGCCACCACCGTCCTCTCGAATGGTCTTCCAGTACTCTCTTGTTTGTGTTTTCCCTTCACTATCAGTATACTTTTCGCGAATCTTTACTTCATAGGACCAATGGAAATGGACACAATTTGGGATAACTCGGTTTGGATGACCGTCGACAACAACCCGCAAGACACCAGACTTTGATGGTCGTACCTGACCAACAAGTTCGGGATTCCCAACAGCAACGGATCGAACGAGGCTTGTTGGCGTATCTGCCATCTGTCGCTGCATCTTGTATTGGAAGTAGCCAATCAATGTCCAAATGACGCCAACGCCGAGTGCTACATATGGCAGGAACAAGACGTCTTCCTTCGACGCAGAATCTTCGACAGCCCACCATACTCCGATACATATGCCAACCACAAAGAGAATCATGGTGATCCCATAGGTTGAGACTGTTGCAGGACGAGGTGTTCCAACATTCACTGGGTGTTCAGGAAGCGGCGTACCATCACCATGCGGAAGATATTGATTCTCGTTCCATGTGGTTGGACCAGGTGCAGTAAGAATCCAGTCGCTCGGGTCTGTTGTAGGTGCATAAGACGTCCGTCCCATCCACCATGAATCGATAGAGAAGCCCTTCTCAAGTGCCTCTTTTTCCAAATCTTCTGGTTGTGGTGCAGCCTGCCGCACCTTGTGAAGGTCCGCTTCAAGTGACCCTGGTGAGCATAATCCTACGAACAGCAGCCCAAGAAGTGAGATTGCAGGATTAACGACGATTCCTGCAACAATCATAATCATTCCAATGACCCACCCAATCCAGTACTGCCATCGGTAAGGCATTGTCAATTGGAAAAAGCCACGGTCAAGGTCGAGTTCACTGATGTTCATATTCCGCCGACCTAGCACTGGTTTAAGTCAGTAACTCTCTAATTCGAGAGGATTCCAACAACTTTGACAAGAATTCGTTTTGGGCGACATCCATCAAACTCAGCATAGTGAATTTGTTCCCAGGTTCCCAGTTGTAGGCGGCCATTCTGGACAGACATTGTCACTTGTTGACCGAGCAATTGACGTTTCAAATGCGCGTCTCCATTGTCCTCACCGGTTCGGTGATGACGGTATTCTTGTCCATTTTGGCCATCTTGGCCATGATAGGGAGCCAATTTCTCGAGCCATGCCATGATGTCATGATGGAGTCCATACTCAAGATCATTGACGTAACAAGAGGCTGTGATGTGCATTGGATTGACAAGAACCAATCCGTCCTCAATTCCACTTTCTTGAACGATTCGTTCAACATCGTTGGTAATGCAAACAATCTGGTAGCGTTCAGGTGTCGTGAGGGTCAATTCTTCCGTGTATGTGCCGTATTGTCCAGTTTTACGAACACCCACGTATTCATCCCCAGAGTGATGAATCATCCATCATTGAATTACTAACCATGAGCGGAATCGCTACCAGAAGACCGCAAATTGCATTGCAAACGACTTGTCCGCCAATTTGGAGTGCGTAGAATGCGCCGCTTGCGCTGCTGTCAAGTCCAGCAGCCTCTAAGTCAGCTGCCGATGTCAGCATCGTTTGGAAAATGCCAATGACGAGTGAAAGTGCGATGAGAATCCAAGAGAGTTGAACACCGATTTTCCTCCGATTGTTAATTTGTACACCGGTGATGATGAATCCGATTCCAAAGCCCATGCTAAGAAGTGAAAAAAGCACCAGCTGAATCGAAGATTCATCTCCTCCAACCATCTGTGAATTAGAAATAAGAGCGCCTGTAAAGAGTCCAAGTAAGCCTGCTAATGCATTGATTGCCCCATAAATGATGACAAAAATACCGATGACCTTTGGTGCTGAGGAGGGTTGTTGCAGGAGGATCATTTGCTGCTGTGCACCGTACATTTGTTGGGTTTCTGTCATGGTTTGTGGCTCACCTGAAATCATAACCGATGGGATTGCTTCGTTCTGTGAGGATTCAATTTCACCCCAGAAGTCTTCTTTCTCTTCCATGGTCTTTGCTAGCCATGGAGATTTATGAATCATCGGTCTTCTTCAAGAAGGCCAACCGCTTGGGTTGTATTGGAGGAGAGGCCATGACCAACGTGCTTGTTGTGTACAAGAAAAACTTCGAATCCGTCCATGATGAGAGCCTCTCCCAACTTAAACTCATACTCGAAGAAATGAAATCATCGCACCAGCTTCGTGTTGAAATGAGAGCACGTGAAAGAGTTCGTAGGGCAGATTTCATTGGACGCGACTTGGTAATTGTTCTCGGAGGCGATGGAACATTGACCTCGATCTCTCACAACATCGACGAGAATACGCCTGTTATGGGCGTTAATTCCCATCCTTTGCATAGCGACAAGGATGGAAGCGTTGGATTCTACATGGATTCAACCTTGGACACCTTTGCTGATGATTTTCTTGCTGCCTTGAATGGGAAAGCAATCGTCAACAATTTGCCTCGCCTACGGGCCATCATCGATTCGACATCTGGCAATCGTTACACGACAGACCCTGCCATGAATGAATTGTTGATTGCCAACACGCACCAATACGCTCCAAGCAAGTACCATCTACGTCGAGGAGAGAAGAACACAAAGCAACAAAGCAGCGGTTTGATTTTCTCGACGTGGCTTGGCCAAGGTGCTTGGTTTTCTCACAGCCTTGATCTAAAGACACTTGAAGATCTCATGAGCGGTATTGATGAGAACGACATTGATTCACATTACCTCGTACTCGCTCGCGACCTTAGTCACAAGCAGCGTGAAGATGAGCGATGGGCGTGGGTTGATTGGACCAATGAGCCTACGCAGATACTGAGTGACATGCACCGAGGATATGTGGTCCCTGACGGATGGGATGAGGTGCATTTCAACCGAGGTGCTTCAATCACCGTTGACTTGAATGCACCAAAGCTTCGTCTTCTGACCTTCCGACAGTCGATGAAACACCGTCTTATTCAATCAATACAAAGGTGATTACGTGAGCCGAGAACATGCGGTTCTTGGGGTTGATATTGGTGGTTCTTCCATCAAATGCTGTGTCCTGGATGCATGTGGTATATCTCGACATGTTACACTACAGTACGCAAATGGCAAAGATCCAGATACTGTCCTCAATATGGTGACAGAAATTGTTGAATCGTGGAATCATGATGGCCCAATAGGAATTGGGTTTCCGGGACTTGTGAGTGGAAATCGTATCGTTGATGCACCTAATATGGGTGAAGGATGGGATGGATATGATTTCTCAAATCGACTCAATCAACGCGTGGGCGCCTCAATCGCTATCCTCAATGATGCAGATGCTGCAGCATTAGCAATGGCGAAGCAGACACCTGGATGGGAACATGAAGACATCCTCTGTCTCACACTGGGCACAGGAATTGGGTCCGCTTGGATCAAACAGGGGGAATTGGAAGCAGGAACAGAATATGGACGCATGGCGCATCCTCAGTTGGACTGTTCGTTGGAACAGTGGGCCTCTGTCCGCACCATGAATGAAGAATCTCTGTCCATTGAAGAATGGGCAGAACGTCTTGCAACCGTTCTTGAGTTCTTGCTGGAGCAATTCAGCCCAGATCGATTTGTTCTAAGTGGAGGCATTACGACGAGTTCAGAGGAATGGATCGACATCATTCAACAGCGAATGAGCATCCCCGTTGCGATATCGAAGTATGGTGATTTGACTGGCGCTGTTGGAGCGGCAAGACTCCATTTAGTGTAAAAAGTAAACCAATACATTGACAAAAAAAGGGTGGAGACTGGGGCTCTAGGAGCCCCAGCCTCGCTTTTCTTAGGAG
>CEUM01133167.1_pt1 | contig 31094 bp, 30 predicted proteins | sample 356421 | NCBI WGS metagenome assembly CEUM01 (sample SAMEA2622716, study PRJEB7988) | marine metagenome | biome: marine biome (ENVO:00000447); feature: surface water layer (ENVO:00002042); material: "saline water (ENVO:00002010), including plankton (ENVO:xxxxxxxx)" | depth 5 m
AGCAAGCGGATTTCTTGATTGAAAACGGCCGATGCCCCAACGCTGGTGAGCGTTTTCTGTAGTATTTCAGGATCGCTGATTCCCGACATCGCGAGAAACCGCTGAACGTCCAGCGGCAGTGTTCGGTCGACGGTCAGCGATTGCGGCGTGTATCCCACACGCAAATCGGCGGATGAGGTAACGGAGCCTTTGCCCGGTTTTTCCAGGCCCAGCAGAACCCGCACCAGCGTTGTTTTCCCTGATCCGTTAGGACCGATCAGCGTCACCAGTTCGTTGCGGTGGATCGCGATATCGACATTGTCCAAAACGGTGCGACGTCCGTGCTTTACCTCGATCCCGATGCCGGATACCAGCGGTCCCGGCGCGGTGATAGCACCGTCAGACATTGGCGGTTGTTACGCAATCTCGGCACAATCCAATGATTTCAACAGTCGGATGGCCGACTTTGAAACCCAGCCCGGCAGCCTTTTTTTCGATCAGACCCGCGATTTCCGGGTCGTCCAGTTCGCCCACCTGGTTGCAGCTTTCGCAGATCAGGAACTGGCCGGTATGAGCTTCGCCCGCCCGCCCGCATCCGACGAAGGCATTCAAGGATTCGATCTTGTGTACGAAGCCGTGCTCGACAAGAAAATCCAGCGCCCTGTATACGGTTGGGGGCGCCGCGCTCCGTTTGCCATCATGCAGCTCTTCCAGAATGTCGTAAGCCCCGGTTGGGGAGTGCCGGTTCCAGACGATCTCCAGCACCCGCCGGCGCAACGGCGTGAACCGTAACCCCAAGGATTTGCAGCGTTCTTCAGCGGCAGCCAGCGCGTCCGCGCTACAGGCTTTATGGTTGTGCCCCAAGGCCGGAAACGCTTCTTGTCGATCAGATGGTGTCATCGGGATCTCCTGCAATTGACGCAACAGCTCGTGTGTGTCACGTATCGTTACATTATAACAAAAAGTTGTTTGATGCCTACCCGTCTCCAATTTGCCCTGTGCAGCCTTTGTCTGTTGCTAGCCCATGCGTCTTCGGCGCTGGCGCAGCCCCGCGTGGTAACTACGATCCCGCCGCTGCATTCCCTGACGGCACTGGTGATGGAGGGGGCCGGCTATCCGCAGCTTTTGCTGAAGGGCTCGGAATCGCCGCACCGGTATTCGCTTCGTCCGTCACAGACCCGATTGATTGCTTCGGCGGAAATCATCGTCCGGGTAGGGGCCTCGTTTGAAATTTTCATGAATAAGCCACTGCGGGCTCTCGCCGGCGATGCCGTCGTCATCGACCTCGACAAGATCCCGGGTATTCAGCACTTCTCCGTGCGCGACCACCACGAACATCACTATCACAAGCATTACGGTCACGGACCGGCCAGGGATCCGCACATTTGGCTTCATACCGGTAACGCCGCGGAGATGGTAAAGGTGATCGCCGGTATTCTTGCAGGTAAAGACCCTGAAAACAGTGCCCTTTATGCCGGTAACGCAGCCCGCACATCGATCCGTCTCCGTTCCCTTAAGATGGAAATAGACCGGATGGTTCAACCCGTCCGGACACAACCCTTCGTCACGTTCCATGATGCGTGGCAGTACTTCACAGCGGAATTCGGATTGAAGTTCGTAGGTGCACTCACTCTGAACCCGGAGAGAAAACCGGGGGCGCGTCGCCTGGCGCAGGTCCGGGAGACCGTTCGAAAGACCGGCGCACGCTGCCTGTTTTCGGAACCTCAATTTCCGTCTTCGCTTGCGCGCGTGGTGGTCCGCGGCACGCCCGCAAAAATCGGCGTTCTTGACCCGGTGGGGGCCAAGCTGTCGCCCGGATCCGGTCTCTATTTCAGCCTAATGCGGCAGACAGCCTTGGAAATGACAACGTGTCTTGGGAGTTCTGGCGGTTAAACTGGCTCACTCACATAAGCCGGAGCCGAAGATAAACAAGGAAACCCCTGCCACCCGATATCGATCCCGGTTCGAGCTGACGATCGCAGCTGCCTGATCCCGGAAGACACGATTACGTCGGCTTCTGCCCTCGGTTACGAGCAGTGTACGCGGGGCGATCTCGTCAATCTGGTAGGTATGGATGCAATGACGGCGACCGTCCTAATCGCCTTTGACTCAAATTTGTCCGAATGCGTGGAACCGGGCCTACCTGCCGTCTGATAGTTCAGACGCCCGCGCTCTCGTCCGGTTCCAGGTCCACTTCCAGCGCCTGTAACACTCGCGAATGCGAGATATAAGCGCCGATCATCAGGGTCAGCTCGACGATCTGTCGGTCCGTAAGATGGTATTTCAACGGCGCGAAGACGGCATCTGGGACGACAATGTCCCGCGCCATCGCGTCTACATAGGCAAGGACCGCGCCCTCGCCGCAATCGAAAAGGTCGGAATTCTCCCAATCGGCCAGCGCGTCGCATTCGGCCTGGGTCATACCTTCGTCGGCGGCGAGTTTCGGCACATGCTGGCGCAGAACATAGGCGGACGATGTCAGGTGACCCAGCCGAATGATAACGATTTCGCGCAATCGCCCGCTGAGTTCGCTACCCCAGCGGATCCGGTTTATGTGATCGAACCAGCTTTCCGCCAGTGGCGGGCTATGCAGCAGCGTGCGGTATACGTTGATCAGGCTGCCGCGGCGGCGGCCGGCTATCCTTTCGACCAGATCGCCATGATCTGGCAGATCCTCCGGGTTCAAAAAGGGGACGCGGGCCATGTTTGCCTGTACTCCTGAAGGTATATGATCGTCGGCAAGTTTAGCGCCTACAGGAGATCCATGACATGGCTAACATCGTCGTACAGGACGACAAGATCCTTCGCTTCCTGCAGGTAATTCTCGATCCCGATGTCGCGCCGAAACGCGTGGATGCATTCCGCGATTACCTGGCATTTGACGTGCCCGACCCCGATGCCTGGTTCGAAGAACAACGGCAGGCAGCCTCTGCCGTTTATCCGTCGAAGATAGTGATGGTGGGTGATGAAGACGCCATGCGGGCGGCGCTGCCGGACGCTGACGCCGTGGTTAGCGAGAGTTTCCGCGTCTGTTCCAGCGACCTCGCCGCCGCCCCCGGTTTAAAGCTAGTGCAGAAATTTGGTATCGACGTGCGCAACATAGACGTGGAAGCCTGCCGGAAAGCCGGCGTTCCGGTGCGGACCCTGCGTCGCCGCGTAAACGGTACGGTGGCGGAACACGCGATCCTTCTGATGTTGGCGGTTGGCCGCAAGCTCATCGAAACCCATGGCGCGCTCGACTTCGTGTCGTTGCAGGCGTTAGGTTACCAACCTGCCAAATTCGATCCTGATCATGTCGCCGGTGCTAACTGGGCACGGATACACGGATTGCGCAGCCTGCAGGGGGCGACGCTGGGTGCGCTCGGCCTGGGCGAGGTTGGCCGTGAGGTTGCGATGCGGGCCAGTGCTATGGGTATGGAAATCCTGTACTACCAGCGCACGCGACTGCCGGAGGATATCGAAGCGGCGTGTTCCGCGACTTACGTGTCCTACGAAGAACTTCTGGAAAGGTCTGATTTTGTCAGCGTTCACCTGCCGCTCAATGCGGTGACCGAAGGTATGCTGAACGCCGACGCCTTTGCGCGGATGAAACCGGGGGCGATTGTCGCCAATATTTCCCGTGCCCATATCATTGACCGGGATGCTCTGATCGCCGCGCTCAACAGCGGGCATCTGGGCGGCGCAGGGCTAGATGTACACTACGAAGAACCAGGTTCATCCGACGAGCCGCTGAAAAGTTACTCGAACGTAGTGCTTAGTCCCCACATCGCTGTCGCGCAACGGCCACATAACCTGGCCGACACGGCGGAACTAGTGGGTAATCTGGTGGAGATACTGGGCAATTAGCTGAAGATCCAATTGTCGGCGACCAGCTCAGTTGTAGTTTAGTTCTGAAACGTGGCGACGCGTAGGTAGTCGCTGCTGCCAGACGTGTCTATTGCGACGATCGCGTCGGCGCCGCTCTATTGGGTGCGAACCCGGACGTCGCCCAGTGTATCTGCGCGCCGATCGCGGGCGGGGTTGTCGGTCTGAAGGTGTCCACGCTTGGTGGTATCATTGCGCTCGGCGAGTTACTTGTGGATGCCGTTCTGGTAGATGATTCACATCGTCGAAGCGAGGGTAATGCCGAAGGATATCGACATTGTAAGTAACGGTCTGGCCGCATAGGCGCGGTTAACGGCGTTGAGCCAGCGTAACTCCGTGCCGGTCGAAGGCGATGTCGTATCGGTGTCTGCCAACTGGCTGGCGACCAGTTCATCCCCGAAAGACACTAGCTGGCAAGGGCGATCCTGTCGTCCGCGGCGAAGGGCGCGCTCGGGGGCGTTCACCTGCTTCCCGACATGCGGGCCGAGGTAATGATCGTGACCGGCGCACGCACCGCGTTGAGCTAATTCCTGAAACCGGTAACCGACAGTTTTATCTGATCGTTCCGCAAAGAATTAGTTTCGCCAGAGATTTCCTGACGAGACGAATTGGGATAGGAGAGATCCAGTTCCATCGATAGCGGCAGCTAGCAATGAAATTCGGTGTATTCGATCACGTCGATAAGTCGGGCCGCGCGCTCGCCGAACAGTTCGCGCAGCGCGTGGACTATGTCGCCGCCGCTGATCGGCTGGGGTTCTACTGCTATCATGTGGCCGAACATCACGCGACGCCGTTGAACATGGTGCCGGTGCCGGGGGTATTCCTCGGGGCGGTAGCGCAGGCGACCGAGAGTATCCGGCTTGGCCCGCTCACCTATCTGCTGCCCTTGTATTCACCTCTGCGCCTGATTGAGGAAATCGGCATGTTTGATCATCTGTCCAACGGGCGGATGGAAATCGGTGTCGGCCGCGGGGTGTCGCCGTTCGAGTTGAACTATCACAACTACGATCCCGACACGGCGCGCGAAGTTTACGGGGAGGCTCTGGAAGTTCTGCTGGAAGGCATGACGTCGATCACTCTTAGCTACGAGGGCCGGCATTTCAATTATAACGAAGTGCCGATGGAACTGCACCCGCTTCAGGATCCGCATCCGCCCATCTGGTACCCGTCGTCCAACCCCGGAGGTAGTGCCTACGCAGGAGAGAACGGTTTTCACTACTGTACGCTCGGCGGGATCGACGCAGCGAAAGAGAGCATCGCGGCTTATCGCGAGGCATACGCAAAACGCGGGACGCCGCTCGGACCCGAACGGCCGTTTCCAGGCGGAACCGCGATCGGGATCAGCCGCCAGGTCACGGTTGCCGAAACCGATGAAGACGCGCTGAAAATTGCCGGTCCCGCCTTCAAGGTTTGGCATGCCAGTTTGACCAAGCTGTGGCGCGAAAACCAAGTTGAAGGCCCGGTATTTGCCCGAAACACGGTCGATACCGTCGAAAAAGCCATGGCCGGAGGCGCTCACATTGCTGGATCGCCGGAGACGGTTACCGAACTACTGGCAGAGCAGATCGACACGCTAGGGGTGAACTACATGGTGATCGCGTTTAACATCGGTAACATGGCGCATGAAGACGCCATGAGGTCGATCACTATGTTCGGCGAGGAAGTGATGCCGAAACTGCAATCGCTCTAATGGAGACGGCTATGCAGGCGTATTCGGTGCGGAAAACCGCGAAATGGAAAACCCACGAGGAACTTCCGCTGACGCGTGAAAACTTCGAGGCGCTGTGCCGGTTCGAAATACCGTGCCTGCGCATCAAAGGGTTCGCGACCAATTCCGAGTGCGATGACTTGGTGTCAGCGATGGATGCGGTGGGCCTGCACAAGACCTACAACGTTCCAGGGCTGTTGGAGCCGCCCAGATATGTCGGGCTGACGCAGTTCGAAAAGCGCAAAGCGACAAAGGAAGACTATTTTGCCGAAGTCGATCAGGCCTGGGCCGAACACGAAGCCGTGCTGGCGCAAATGCGCTGGAGTCCGTTCGAGCGTATGTGGGGCCTTATGCGGGAACTTTATCCCGAGAATACCCTAAACCTTGCGGAAGAACCCGGTTATGGGCGTTACTATGCAGGCATTATCCGCGAAACTAGCGGCGGCGGCACCCTGCACGCGGACGTGACCATGTACAGCGCGCGCGACTACGTCATCAGCCGGGTCGCCAGCCAGATTACCTGGAATTTTTTTGCCAGCCATGTCGAGGGTGGGGGCGGGAAGACGACCCTGCATAACCGACCCTACCGCGTACAAACTGCGACCGGCGATAAGGTCGAGATCGAAGGTTTCGACAGGTCCTATGTTGATGGAGCGGAGACGCATGTCTACACGCCCGCCAAAGGGGACGTAATCTTGTTCAATTCCCATAATCCCCATGAATGGACGGCAGTCGACGAAGGTCAGCGGCGGATGGGCGTCAGCACCTACATCGGGCGATTGGCCGACGGTAATTTTATCTACTGGTCCTGAGATGGCGCAACGTCGATTGCGTCAGGCGCGAGGTGACCGCGCCTGGATGAGAGAGTTTCGATCGCATTCCATACGGTCCGAAGCCAGACAGTTCTGGGTATGGGCATAGTCGTCGATCGTATAGTGCAGGTGCGCCGCACAGATCGAGAAGCCTTAGTCTTCTTTGGACAGCCGGATCAATGTCAGGTCGGGATCTTCGAAAAGCGGTCAGAGCAGGCCGACATAGGTAGTAATGTCGGGCAGGGCAGCAACATGCCGCACCCCGATTTTCTTCAGGGCCGATATAACGGAGGGGCGCCAGGGTTCCGACGGGTCCGTTAAGGTCAGGCCGCCACAGAAAGTTTGCTGAGGAATTCTGACAGCGCGGCGTTAACCGCTTTGGGATTTTCGATATTGGCAATATGTCCCGCACGATCGACAATTACATGCCGACAGTTGGGAATCGCGGCGGCGGCCTCGGCCAGGATTTCTGGCGGTGCGCCCTTGTCCTGGGCGCCGCCGATGATCAGTGTCGGCACCTCGATTTTGCTCAAGCCTTCGCCGAACGCGAGGCGTTTCAGCGCCTCGCAGCATCCTTCGTGGCCTACCGGGTTGGTCGACCGTAGCATGTTGCGTACCTTGTCCAGCGACGGCGGGTTTTCCTCTACGGTTTCCGGCGTGAACCAGCGGTTAATCGTTGGCTCGACAACGCCTTCCATGCCCTTTTCACGGGCGGTGTCGATGCGGTACTGGAAATAGGCGGCATAGTCCGGCGGCGCGTCTGGGCGGGAATCGCAAGCCGTCAGCGACAGCAAGCGATCACCGTGGTTCTGCGCCATACCGTATCCCAGCATGCCGCCGATCGACAGTCCGACCCAGTGGGTCTTGTCGATGCCGAAATGATCCAGCAACGCACAGGCATCCCTCATCAGATCGTCAAATGAATAGGGGCCGGTCGGCGCGTCGGATCCGCCGTGGCCGCGATGATCGTAGCGCAGGATGCGGAAATCATCCTTAAGCAGTACCACCTGATCGTCCCAAAGCGACAGATTGTTACCGAGCGCGTGGCTGAATGTCACCCAGGGTGCCCCGTCTTTCCCTTCTATCTCGCAGTTCAGTTCGAAATCACCAATGCTGACTTTCATTCGTATCTCTCCGTTAATCCGACGCGGGAACTATATCAGAGCGGAAACCGCTATTGTTAGTGGCGCAGAGCTAACCGGTTTCATTGATCTCCGCCAGAAACGGTTCGGCAAAATCACGCAGCTTGGCGGTACCGACGCCATGTACCTCGGCGAATTCATCCTCACTTGCCGGTTTGCGGCGCGCCATATCGACAAGCGAACGGTCCGTGAAAACGACATAGGCGGGCACGCCCTTATACTTCGCGAGCTGCAGCCGCAATTCCCGCAGTCTACCGAGCAACTCCGTATCAACGTCCGGAAGTTCTGCGTTGGCGGCAAGATCCTTCACCCGTCGCCTGGCGGCGCGGGATTTCTTTAGGGTGTCCTGTCGGTAGCGAAAATTTTCTTCGCCGCGCATCAGGTCTTCGCCCTTGGGAGTGATCGTCAGGCCGCCGTATCCCTGAACATCCAGCTGCAGAAACCCAGCGGCAACGAGCTGGCGAATAATTGATTGCCATTCATGCTTGCGCAGATCTGCCCCGATGCCAAAGACCGGTTGCCGGTCGTGCCCCGCTTTCGAAATCTTCTCCGTCTGTACCCCGCGCAGGATATCGATGACATGTGCAGCGCCGTAGATACGTCCTGACTGGTCGATGGTGGCCAGCACCTTCTGGCCGTACTCCGTGCCATCCATCAGCTCAACGGGATTGGTACAGACATCGCAATTGCCGCACGCATCGATGGTTTCGCCGAAGTAATCCAGCAGAGACCGGCGGCGGCATTCCGGTGCCTCGCAATAGCCGACGAGGGCATCCAGCCGTTTGTGTTCGCGCCGCTTGCGGTCCGGTCTGGCGTCTTCGTCCTCGATGAACACGCGGCGCATGCGAATATCCTGCAGACCGAAGATCATGTGCGCGTCGGCGGGTGCGCCGTCGCGTCCTGCGCGGCCGATCTCTTGGTAATAGGCTTCGACGCTTCCCGGCAGATCGACATGGAGGACGAACCGTACGTCCGATTTGTCGATCCCCATACCAAACGCGATGGTTGCCACGATAACCACGCCGGGATCGGTCATGAACGCATTCTGGTGCGTCTGGCGATCGAAATGGTCCATACCGGCGTGGTAGGGCAGGGCGTTGATACCCCGGTCCTTCAAATAGCGCGCGGTTTCCTCCGTCTTCTTGCGCGATAGGCAATAGACGATGCCGTTGTCGCCTTCGTGGCGCGACAGGAAATCGGTCATCTGCCGCTTCCAGTCCTGCTTCATTTCGACCGACAGGCGGATGTTGGGCCGGTCGAACCCGAGTACAACCGACTTCGCATTGCCGCCGAACAACTGGGCAACGATATCGTCACGGGTGACGGCGTCGGCAGTGGCGGTCAGTGCTGCCACGGGGACGTTCGGGAACAAATCTCGCAGCTGAGACAACGCTTCGTATTCGGGACGGAAGGCTGGACCCCACTGGGAAATACAGTGCGCTTCGTCGATGGCAAACATCCGGATATCAAGCTTCGCCAGTGCCCCAAGCATACGTTCGGTCATCAATCGCTCCGGCGCCATATACAGCAGCCTCGTCTCGCCTGCCGCGGCACGCCGCCAGGCGGTTACGTTTTCTTCGCGTGGGCGGGACGAATTGATTGCGTCGGCAGCAACACCCGCCAGTTTTAGTGCCGCGACCTGGTCTTCCATCAGTGCCACCAACGGAGAGACGACGACGGTCAGCCCGCCCGAGACAAGTGCCGGTATCTGGAAACACAGCGACTTACCCGACCCCGTCGGCATGACGGCTAGCACATTCTGGCCTGCCAACAGGGCATCGACTGCTTGTTCCTGGCCGGGTCGGAAGGCATCGAAGCCGAAAACGTCTTTCAGGATTGCGTGCTTGGCCTTCGGTGGGGTTATTTCAGCGACGGAATGCATGGCCGCAGTTTAGGCGGATCGGCTGATTCGGGCGATGGCGCGTGGTCGGTTCAGCTGGATTCCAGTGCTTCCCGTTTCAGCTCCAGCTCCAGCCATCTCTCTTCCTCCGCCGCCAGATCTGTTTCCGCCTTCTGAAGCTCTTTAGCACTGGCGTCGAATTTCTGCGGGTTCTTTGAGAAGAGATCAGGATCGGCAAGCGTCTTGCGTAGAATCTCAATCTCGGCCTGCAATTCCTCTATGCGGCCGGGCAGCGTGTCGAGCGCATGCTGGTCCTTGAAGGTCAGTCTCTTCTTCGATTTCGGTGCGCTCTGCCCGCGCGGGTCCGCATTCTTTTTCTTCCGCGCCGGTTTTGTGTCCTGCTTTTCCGGAATTAGATCGCTGCCGCGTTGCGCCAGCATGTCACTGTAGCCGCCGGAATATTCGATCCATCTGCCATCGCCCTCGCTCGCAACGACTGATGTAACCACGCGATCGAGAAAGTCGCGGTCATGGCTCACCAACAGCACCGTTCCGGCGTATTCGGCTAGGAGTTCCTGCAGAAGGTCCAGCGTTTCCAGGTCGAGATCATTGGTCGGTTCGTCCAGCACCAGCAGGTTCGACGGCTTGGCGAAGGCGCGTGCCAGCATGATACGACCGCGTTCGCCGCCCGAAAGTACTGTCACGGGCGTGCGCGCCTGATTTGGCGTGAACAGGAAATCCTTCATATAGCCAATTACATGCCGCGTCTCGCCGTTGATCGTTAACTTATCGCCGCCGCCGGTAAGTGCCCGGGCAAGCGTGTCCGCAGGATCGAGCGTTTTGCGCTGCTGGTCGAGATTCTCGATTTCCAGGTTCTTGCCGAGACGGATGTGACCTAAGTCCGGTTTTACCTCGCCGGTCAGTAGTTTTAATAGGGTGGTTTTTCCGACCCCGTTGGGACCTACGATCCCTACTCGATCGCCGCGGGCAATTAGTATCGAAAAGCCGTCGACAATCGACCGCTCGCCGTACGATTTCGAAATTTCCTTCGCCTGACAGACCCGCTTTCCCGATATCTCAGCCTCCGAGGCGACCATGTTGACCACACCGGTCGGCCCCCGGTCGGTGCGACGCTTGGCACGGAGATTGATTAGTGCCCGCAGTCGGCCCATGTTGCGCTTGCGCCGCGCGGTCACGCCCTTGTGCAACCAGTCCGTTTCGGCGGCGATCTTGCGGTCCAGCTTGTGGCGTTCAATCGCCTCGGTCTCTAGAAATTTCTCGCGCCAGGCCTCGAAATGGGTAAAGCCGCGATAAATCCGGTGGGTACGGCCTTGGTTGATCCATAGCGTTGCCTGCGACAGGTTTTCGAGGAAACGCCGGTCGTGGCTGATGAGCACCAATGCTGAGCGTATAGAAGAAAGTTCCTCTTCCAGCCATTCGATGACCGGCAGGTCGAGATGATTGGTCGGTTCGTCCAGCAGCAGGATGTCTGGCTGCGGCGCTAGCGCACGCGCCAGCGCCGCACGCCGGGCTTCACCGCCCGACAAGGTTGCCGGATCACCGGCATCGGTCAGTCCCAGCATATCTAACAGCACATTGGCGCGTTTCGGATCGTCTCCCGCTTCCAGGCCGTCGCGGACGTAGTCGACGACGGTGTCGAAGCCCGTCAGGTCAGGTTCCTGCGACAGATATCGCAGCGTCGCGCCGGGCTGTAGGAAACGTTCGCCGTCATCGGCCTCGATCTCGCCGCTCGCAATTTTCATCAATGTCGACTTGCCGGATCCGTTGCGTCCCACGAGACAAAGGCGTTCGCCTTCGGACACGGACATTTCCGCGCCTTCCAGCAACGGGGTGCCGCCGAAGGTGAGATGGATATCGCGCAGCAAAAGTAGGGGGGGCATCAAGTCGGTATATCCGGATCGTTATCGGTGAGCCTGTGTCCAACATCCGCTATGGTGATGTCAAACGTGAAAAGGATACACCATGGAAATCAACATCCCCGAAATCGTCGCAGAAGTGACGGCGGCGTTCATGGCCTACGAAAAGGCGCTGCTGGCGAACGACGTCGACATGATAGACGAACTGTTCTGGGAAGACGAAAAGACGTTGCGCTACGGACCTAACGGGACGGTCGTCAGTCATGAGGCGTTGTCCGCGTTTCGCCGTTCGCGCGATATCTCGCCGTGGGTCCGCACCTTGAAAGACACCCATATCGTTACGTTTGGGCGCGATTTTGCAGTGGCCAACACGGAATCCACCCGTCCAAACGCGGACGGCATCAGCCGCCAGAGTCAGACCTGGGTGCGTATACCGGAAGGATGGCGAATTGTTTCCGCTCACGTATCCGATCAACCTTGACGACCCGCTTGCGTGGCAAGGGACAGGTAGGTTGGTTATTAGCCGGTTCTCGATCTCCATGCGCGGGCAAACATCACGACCCCGACTAGCGCAAGGGCGCTGCCGGCCCAGTGGTATCCGCTCAGGACTTCGTTAAAGAAGATCGCCCCCAGCGCGTCACCGGTATTTTTCCGGCAAGTGTTCCGAATATTTGGCACGGATGCGGTCATCCAGTTCCTGCGACGACCGCGCCACGGCGGGAAATTCGCCGCGCCTGCGGAACGGAATGCAGGCATCCACCACTACCCGCGAATTACGCCGGTCATTGTCATCGTCAAAACACATCGGATCCAGATGGGTACTCCAGCAGCCGTTTATTACGTCGATGCCCTCGCGGGGATCGTGCCGGGTGCACATCGCCCAGACGACGTCGTTCATGTTGGAAGGGTCAATGTCGTCGTCGACCACCACTACCCAGCGGTTGGCATAGGCACCGGCATGGCATTGCGAGGCGATCAGCCCTGCCTGTTTGGAATGGCCGCCATACATCTGTTCGATCGAAACCGTCAGCCACATGCGGCTCCCACCCGCTTCGTGGGCGTAAACGCCTTTAACCCCGGGAATACCCGCGGCTTCCAGCTGGTTCCAGACGGCAGCGGCACGATAGGCGCCCATGTAGTAGGTGTTGTCATTGGGCGGTACCGCCGGGATGGCGCCGGTGATTACCGGGTTGTCGCGATGCATCAAGGTTTCGATCCGGATAGCCGGCTCGGGGCGCTGTCCGCCCGCGTAGTACCCTGTCCATTCGCCTAGCGGGCCTTCGAGGATTTCGTCGTTGACGTCGATGAATCCGTCGAACGCGATTTCGGCACTCGCAGGAACGGGCAGGCCGGTCGCCGGCATGTTGATGACCTCGACGCTTTCGCCGAATATCCCGCCTACGACATCGAGTTCGTTGGTTTCATACGGTACCTCGAAGCCACCGATCATGAACATTACCGGATGGACCCCGGCAACCACCGCGACCGGGCATTTTTCGCCGCGGTCATGATATTTCTTCATGAGCAGCCGTGCATGCTTACCCGGCGACATCATTACCGTGGCGACGCGCGGCTCGTGCGCCTGTACCCTATAGGTACCGTAGTTTACCCAGCCCGTATCGGGGTCACGCATGGCGACGATACAGCCGGTGCCGATGAAATTGCCGCCATCGTGCTCGTGCCATTTCGGGGATGGCAGGCTCTGGATATTGACCGCTTCGCCTTCGGCGACGTTTTCGACCAGCGGACCGCCATTAACTTCGACCGGCGGGTGAGCGGGCGCTTCGCCGAGGTAGTGCCGCCACCATTTGATCAGTTCTTCTTCCGTCGCGTCCGGCGGCAGGCCCAGCGCCAGCGCACAGCGCGGGCGAGACATGATGATGTTGGCGAGCACGCGGTGCCCGGTGGGAAAACCCGGGACGTCGTCAAAAAGCAGCGCCGGGTTGTCGAGATCGCGCATGAAGATATCGACCAGCCCGCCGATGTCTTCCTCCGTTTCGGCGCCGCTAATCCGTTTAAGCTCACCGATATTTTCGATTTCCTCGAGAAAATTACGAAGATCTTTGTTGGCCACGTTTCGTCTCCTTGCGCTTAGCGTATTTGAGAGACCGACAATTCTATTTTAAGGAGCGGCGGTCAAGCCGGGCCAATCAATCATGCCATTCGGTAATGGTCAATCGGCGCAGCAGCCTTTCCTCGGAACCCGGAAAGTCCGTTCGCGCGTGATTTAGGCACCGGTTGTCCCAGATCAGCAGGTCGTTCATCAGCCATTTATGGGCGTAGACGAATTCGGTGCGTTCGGCATGGTCGAACAGAATGTTTAGCAGATCATCGCTCTCCCCACGATCCATGCCGACGACATGCCGCGTCATTAATCTGCTGAGATACAGGGATTTGCGGCCCGTTACCGGATGGGTTTTGACAAGGTTGTGGGTCGCAGCAGAGGTGTTGGGTTCGGTTTCTTCGGTGGTTTCCTCGCGAAACGTATCGTCGTAGCCGTACAGATTGCGGACCTGTAGTTCATCGATGCGGTTTTTCGTGTCGTCATCCAGCGCGTCATAGGCCATCGCCAGGTTCGCAAACAGGGTGTCGCCACCGACGGACGGAAGCTTTATCGCATAAAGTGTTGTCGCGGCGTAAGGGATGTCTCTGTGCGCGCCGTCGGAATGGAACTGCATCTCGCCATCGGGGAGCGAGCCGATCTGTTCACCATTCTTTCGGATATTGCTGACCAGCATGACGCCACGGTTTCTAGTCTCCTGTCCGCCATAACCGGAGCGGACCCGGAACCCGGAATCCACGGGGCCGAAAAGATCGCCGAACCTGATCTGATCCGAAGCGGCGAGTTGCTGGCCTCGGATGCACAGGATCGAGTTGCGGGAGAATGTGTCGCGTAAAAGGTCGGCCGTCGTGTCATCTAACGGACGTGTCAGGTCGACGCCCTCGACGATTGCGCCGACAACGTCGCTCAAGGGGCGGATGTCTATTGTCCCGGTCATCAAGAAAAATATGCACCGAATGCACCAACCCTGTCAAAAATTCAGTAGAAAAACCAGCGTCATGAGGGGAGATTGGACACATGGCCAGCTACAGGCTTCTCAATTATGCGGGCGTCGTGGGCGAGCCGCGTCCCGGTATTTTGGTGGGCGATAGCGTTGTCGATCTGGAAGGCGCGGGTATTCCTGGCTCCACCTACGAACTGCTGCAGAACTGGGATGAAAACGATCCGCTGTTGTCTGCGCTGGCGGATGATGCGGCGGCGCAGGGTTCCCGGCCGCTGGCGGATGTTCAGCTGCTCGCGCCGGTCCTGTATCCCCCGGTCGTCTATAACGCCGCCGCAAACTATGTAGATCATCAGAAAGAGATGTCGGGTGGCAAGCAGCTCGTCAAAGAAGACACGCACCCGTATTTCTTTCTCAAAGCAGGCCCCCATTGCGTCATTGGCCCTGAGGCTGATATCCGGTTGCCCGCTGTATCCGATTTTATCGACTGGGAGGCAGAGCTTGCGGTCGTTATCGGAAAACCGGCGCGCAACGTGAAGGCTGAGGACGCGCTGGATTACGTCGCTGGATATACGATCTTTAATGATCTGTCGGCGCGCGACATGAAACCGGTCGGGCGTACGTTCAACGTTCACTGGTTCGCGCACAAGAACTTCGATGGCTCTGGCCCAATGGGACCGTGGATGGTGCCCGCCTCGGATATTCCCGATCCGCACGATGTCGATATCAAGCTGTGGGTGAACGACGAACTGAAGCAGGATTCGAACTCGAAATACCTGTTCTTCAACATCAACGAACAAATCGAATACATCAGCGCCCGGATGACCATGCGCCCCGGCGACGTGATCGCCACCGGAACGCCATCGGGCGTTGGTGCTCCTTACGGCGGGCGCCTGAAACCGGGCGACACGGTTACGATTGAAATCAGCGGTATCGGTAGGCTCGTCAACCCTGTAGTGCAGGGGGATTGACGCCTTTTTAGACCACTGCCGCGCTCTGATCCGAATAGTTGATCGTCACGGTGAAGCTGCCCTCGTTCATCGACCAGTTCCAAATGTCGAATTCGCGCAGGCCCTCGGCATGGAAAGGGTCGCCCATGGCGATTTCGTGGGCTTCCTCGAACGAGGCCGCCCGGACAATAATCATGCCGGTCCGGGGCTTTCCTTCTTCTTGGGGCTCCATCGGGCCGGCAGCGAATAGAATACCCTGTTTCTCCAGCTCCACCTGCCGTTCCAGATGTTTGGGGAGCAGCTCCATGATCTTTTCCTTGGGGGCAACCGGTCGGGTGAAGATCACATACAGATCTTTTCGCAGCATATCCGCGGTGTTGGGTGTGTTAGTGACGACCATTCGTGCTTCCTTTTATAAATTGTTATCTCGATAATGGGCGCAGGGCCGGGGAATGCAAGCGTCGCTGGGCGTGATAGTCTGTTGTCATGATCATCAACATGCATACATATTTTGTCCCAGTAGAGATGGCCGCAGCTTTCTGGCAGCGATCCGAGCCACCGTGGATTGAGGGGTTGGATGACGGCAACGGACGCATGGAACATGCCGCAGAAATCCTAGGCATGGCCGGGTGGTTCAACCGCAAGATCATCGACGGTGTTGCGACATATGCGAGGGCCACCAATGAGCGCGATATCGAGCCCCAGAGAAAGGTCGATATCGACGGTCAAAAGGTGGCGTATTACCACGCCAATATGATGCCGCCGCCCGACCGGCCGAAGCCATTTCCGGTAGACCGGAAAGCCGCGTTGAAGGCCGAGGGACTGTTGGCAACTTCGGACGAAGCCCGCGCCCGGGTGGCCGCTGGCGGACCGACGCCAGATCATTACAATCCGATGTCCACCATCGGCGAAGGCGAGATCAAGGCACGATCGATCAGCCCGCACGCGGACGATTAGGTGGCAATGAAAATATCGATCTACGGTGCCGGTGCCGTCGGCGGGGTCCTAGGCGCCGTTCTCGCCAAACAGGGTCACGAGGTCGGGCTGATCGCGCGTGGTAATCACCTGGCTACACTGAAAGCCAACGGTTGTACGCTAGAAAGCGACGACGACCGGTTCGCGGTTCATCCGGCATGCTCGGACAACCCAGCCGATTTCGGGCCGCAGGATTTTGTCATCGTGACCGTGAAAGCCCCAGCAATGCCGTCGGTGGCAGACGGCATCGCACCGTTGTTGGGGCCGACTACCGCCGTGGTTACCGCCATGAACGGCGTGCCATGGTGGTTTTTCGATGGTTTCCCGGAAAAGGGCCCCGAAGTCACCATGTCTGCGCTCGATCCCGACGGAGCGGTTGCAGATGCGATTTCCACTGATCGGGTGATTGGCGGCGTGGTTCACATGGGCGCGACGGTAACGGAACCAGGTGTCATCCGGCGGGTCGCCGACAATCGTCTGATCCTGGGCGAGGCGTCCGGCGGCATGTCGGATCGGTTGCGGGATTTTGCTGCGCTTTTTGACGACACGCTGATGGATGTTTCTATTGCCGAAAATCTGAGGCAGGAAATCTGGCTGAAGCTGCTCGGCAACTTCAACTTCGCGCCGGTCTCATCCCTGACGGGGGCTACCAACGGTGAGATTGGAGCCGATCCCGGGTTACGAAAAATAAGTGCCGACATGTTCGAGGAGGCGGCGGTAGTAGGGCGGAAAATAGGCCTCGACCCCGGCATGACGGCAGAAGAAAGAATCGATCTTGGTGCATCGATGGGCAGCTTCCGGACATCGATGCTGCAGGATTTCGATCGGGGCCGGCCGGCGGAGATAGATGCCATCGTTGGCGCCGTGGTAGAGCTGGGGCGCGCAACCGGCACGCCGATGCCGGTATCGGAGGGCGTGCTGGCGTTGTTAAAACAGATGGCTCGCGGTCGGGGACTGTACTAGAGAGTGCGCGTGGTACTACTTGTCGAGCGTATTCGGAGAAAACACCTCGCTTAGCTCCAGTTTTCGCGGTGTCAGTCCCTGTTCGTATGAATACAGAGTGATCGCCTCCAGCTCCTCGCGGTTGGCAATGACGCCCTGCTGTACCAGCGGAGTCCGCAGGGCCGCTTCGGTCTCCGGCGGTAGCAAGCCGGTCTCCAGATGGTTGACGACCATTGCCATGCGTTGTTGCTCGACGTAGTTGGTGGCGTCCTCAAATACCTTGAAGATGTTCAGGATCGCCCAGGGGTGTTTCTCCGCGACTTCGCGCTTGATCACCATGCCGTGGTTGATGGGATAGAGATTGTTCTTCGCGTAATACCTTTTGCCTTCCGCATAGGGGTCCGGAAACAGCGGTGCAAAGTCGGGGTGGTTATGCAGGTCTGCCGTACTTCGGTCTACGAGATTGCCGCCGGGCAGATAAAGCAGCGTCGCGTCCAGTTCCTTGGCTAGCAGCATTTCGCCCATGTTGGTTTCGGCGGGGATGCGATGGACGGTGACGCCTTCTGGCGGTTCGAACCCGGTGGATCCGCCATGGCTGATATCCGGCGTACGTTCCATCCAGAATTCCATATCCTTGGGAGCCACACCGAATTCGTGTTCCAAAATTCCGCGAGACCAGAGCGCCGCGGTTTGTTGGTATTCCGGCACGCCGACGCGCTTGCCGGCAAGATCTTCGGGTTTCTCGATGCCGGCGTCCTTGCGGATCAGAATCCAATTCTGGAAGAAATAGTGCGTCGAGAATATAGGCAGGCCGATGAAGCGGTCGTCGCCGCTGGCGATAAGCATCAGCATGGACGACATAGACATTTCCGACACGTCGAACTCGGCGAACTTCAGCTGACGCCAGAACAGTTCCGAGGGGTGTAGTTCCAGCGGCGTCATCTGGATTCCGTCGGCGTGGAACATCCCATCCAGTATCGGCCGCGTGCGTAGGTTCGGCGTCAGCGCAAGGCTCAGTGGCAGCCCGCGGCCACCGCCGCCGGTCCGTTCCTTGACTGTTTCGGGTCCCATTGAAGACATACTCGCGTTCTCCTGTTTACGAATTTTTGGCGGCACGGCGGCACCAGACTTCCCAGGCCCGGTCGAGGCTGATTGGCGCCTGTTGCATGGCCGTGCATTCTTCGATCTCGGTATCGGTCAGGTAATCCGGCTCGCCGATCATCATCGTCTGAAGCTGCAACTTGGCATTTACCTGCAGATAGATAGCCTTCATGACGGTTTCTGCTACCGTCGTGCCGGTCACGACGCAGCCGTGACGTTTCATCAGCGCGATAGTGCCGCCGCCCAGCGCGGCAGCCAGATTGCGCCCCTGCTCCATGGTGACGACCAGATGATTGGTCTCTCCGAATTTGTCGCGTATATCCCAGACGGGAATATCCCTGCCAATTGGCGCGCAGGTATGGGTGACGGGGCGCAGAGGGGTACCTGTCGATGCAAACGGGATGACCTCGTAGGAATGATTGTGGATCACGACGTTCACGTCGGGGCGCTGTTCGTAGATGGCTCCGTGGATCATACGTTCGCTGTACGGTCGCCGGTCACCGGCATCGATCGCGTCGCCGTCGAGACGATAGGTGACGATATCGTCTGCTTCGATCAGTTCCGGTGCACGGGCGCGCGACAGCAGGTATTTTTCCGGATCGTCGGGGTGACGAAAGCTTATATGGCCGTAGGCATCGACCACTTCCTCATGGGCGAGTATGTGGTTTGCGACCACGATGTCGCGAAGTGTTTCAGGGCTGGCGGTCATGTTGAGGTTTCGCCTTTAAGCACGATCAGCTCGGCACGATTTCGCGTGTCGGTGCGCTCGAAACCGATAACGCGAGTATAGAAATCTACTATCATGTCGATATCTTTGACGACGAGCCCCATGTGACTATACCGCGCCCGTATTTTGTTGTCTGAAGTTAGATCCGTGGACACAACTGACCTCTTGCGGGAATTTACTCTCGTATTTTGTAGCACCGCCTCGCCGAACACAAACCGGTGCGTGATTCAATTCATTCGCAAGCTGCCCTTTGCCACACTGGGTTTTTAAAAATGTGGGCGTTCCCGGCATGATCATTCCCGGGATATTTCTGTTCGCCCTGATGGATCTGTTGTTCGCGATGCTAATCTTGGGCCGGTATCGCTAGGACCTGGTTGCATTTTCGGTGTCTCGTATCTCGCGGTCGGGGTTGGCTGTACGGTGGTTTTATACGTCCTGTTCGGCATCGTGCGGTTGCGCAAATCACGCTGTATTTAAAAGGGGCGGGCTGGAAATTCCCGCCCGCCCCTGAAGGCAAGTATCTGCGTATCCCGGTTCAGCGGGACTCAAAGAAGTTAATCAGTTTGACCACATCCCCGGCTTCGAGACGGCCCAGCGGACCGTCTGCATAGCTGGACGCGACAACCTTGTTGTCAGGTCCGAGGATGAATTCGGATGGCTGGATGATGCTGCGGCGGTCTTCCCACCACGATCCCAGCGCATCCGCGATTTCGCGGCTTACACCTTCGCCAACCGGAAAGTTGACCTCGTCGGCAACTTCCTTCGATTCGTCTCCGGTGTCGATGCTCGCTGCAACGACAGACACCCCGAGCTTGTCAAGCTCTGCCTTTTTTTCTGCGAAGCCGACCAACTGCCGGCGACAGAAGGGTCACCAGTGACCCCGGTAGAACAGGATAACCTTGTACTTGGTATCAAGGCCTCCCGGCAGGTCCAGCGTCCCGCCACCGACGAGATTAACCGTAACGTCGGGGAAGGTATCACCTATCCCTAGTTTTTCGGACATAAGTCCTCCTTTTCGTCAGATAACCGTGGCAGGTTGACGCCACGATGGCGGAACTATGCAGGGACGCATTCCAGAAATCAACGAGGCGGCTGTGCGCCGCCCCTAAATTCGTTTTTATCGGGACGGATTATTCAGCTGCGGATTTTCCCTCTGCCGCCTCCAGCGCTTCTTTTTGGTCACCGAAGACGTTGATGCCGATTTCAGAACGTAGTTCCACCGTCGCATCCGCTTTTGTCTGTTCGAGCGGCGCGCCGGTCGCGTCCGCGATCCTGTCGATGCCATTGAACAGTGCTGCTACGGCTACCGAATCGACCAGCGCTGAAGCGCCCATCCTTTCTGCCACAGCTAAGCGCGCCGTCTCAAGCCGCGCATCGTCTGTATCAAGTATCGCTTCGGCAAGTTCGATCAGGATTACGCCGTGTTCGACGCCCGTATCACCCGCTGCTGCACCGCCAATGATCGCGCTGTAGTCCAAGCTTTCTCCAGTCACTTCGCTGCCCGCACGGAGCAGTGCCGCATGGCTGGTAGTTCAATAGGTACACTGGTTCAGCGCCGACACCCGTGCCGCCAGCAGCTCGATCTGAAGGTGTGTGATGGCGCGGAATTCTCGCGAAAAATCGCGCATCTGGGGGCCCGCTAAATACTGGGCCGCGACGACGTCGAAGAACCCGCGGGCTTCATCCGGCACCAGCGTCAGGGCGCGGCGGATATTCGCTTCTGGCCCGACGAAATAATCTGCCTCGTTAGGGCCGAATTCGTCCCATGCAATATTGGGCGCCCATGCTTGATGCTGACGTGCCTCGGCAGGGCGATAGTTCGACGGTTCGCCCGTTTGCGGCGCCGGAAGATCGCGGACTGGCACGCCGATACCCCTCGCAAAAGTATCGATTGCGGTGGTGTGCGCTACGATACTGACGATCTCGACGAAGTGTGTGTCTGGTATACCGCTGTCCAGCGTCTTTTTGTACCAGCTATGGGTAAGGCGGCCCGGATCGGCGACGATGAGGTGGATCATGTTGACCCAGTTTTGCGGCAGATCAGTCCCGGCATCGTGCGCGTCGGTCACCGTGAATGGCGATAACGCCTCTTTCACCTTGGCGCATGTCGGACACGTGCGGGCATGGCGCGTTTCCGCCATCACTTTGGTCCGTTCCTCTCCCGTCAGCCAGCAGCCTGCGCTGGATATCCTGTCCCAGGCACGCTGGTGAGCCGCGACGATATCGTCACGGACTTTGTATTGGGAGTCGTCGTAATGGATGTCAGGCATGGCGTATCTCCAATTCCAGTCATCGAGCTCATTTTGGCGTCATAATGTGGTTAATTTCCACGCTGGAAATCGAACAAAGCTTCCGGGTTCGTCTCGACGATTGTCTCAATTTCTGCGGCGTCGAAACCTGCATCCCGAAGTGTAGTCAGTGGATCAAGGTCGCCCGGCGGGAAAGGAAGGTCCGTTCCCAATAGCATCCGGTCCAGACCGACGAGGTCGCGAAGGTACTTTAGTGCCGGCCCGTGATGCAGGATTGTGTCGTAATAGAATCGTTTGAGGTAATCGGACGGCGTCTGCGCTGCTATGTTGCCGGTGACCTTACCATCTGCAGCCCTGTGCATGCGGTCGAACCGGCCAATCAGGAACGGTACCGATCCTCCGCCGTGCGACAGGATGAATTCTAGATTTGGGAACCGGTCCATGACGCCGGCAGATATTAAAGATCCAACCGTCAGGGTGGTGTCGTTGGTGTAGGCCACAATCTGGTTCAGGGCGAATCGCCCTGCACGCGGCGGCGCGGTGGGTTGAGCCGGATGAATGAACACCGGGGCGTTCAATTCCATGCAGGCGGACCAGTATTCATCCAGATCGCATTCACCGAGATTTTTTCCATCCACGTGGGCGGCAACGATCGCGCCCACGGCGCCTGCCTTCATGCCGCGTTCCAGTTCGCGCGCGGCGGAAGATGCGTCCTGTAGCGCTCCGGACGCCAGCCACGAAAACCTCTCGGCATGGGTGTCGCACAGCCTTGTCATGCTGTCATTCAAGGCTACATGCCAGAGGTTGCCTTTATCTGCGGGTAGGTCGTAACCGAAGATATCTGTCCAGATGCTCAATATCTCTCGATCGACGCCTTGCCGGTCCATCTCGCCCAGCCGGTGATCGGCGTTGGTGAGGGTGTCGAAGAAGGGGCGGATCTGCATGCCGCTCTCAAATTTGCAGCAATGGCAGCCCGGTTCGGTTTCAACCAGATCTATGCCGAAATCCCGCCCTCGGTCGGCAAGGGTCTCGATTACATCCGGCGGCACCAGATGCGCGTGTACGTCAATCACGGTCATGATTAGGTATCCCCTTGTTCAGGCGCCGGCGCCGCGCAGCAATTTACGCAGACGGTCCGGCGTCAGCGGCAGCTCGTTGATTGATACACTGTACGGCTTCAACGCTTGGGCAACCGCGTTTCCGACGGCGCCTGCAACAGCGACAATCCCGCCCTCGCCGGCACCCTTGAAACCCATCGGGTTGAATTCGGACGGCGAATTTTCAAGCGCGATGGCCGTAATATCCGGCAGCTCGGACGTCGTTGGTAGCAGGTAGTCGGCGAGACTACCCGTCAGCAACTGGCCGTCTTCGTCGTATACGAAATGATCCAAAAACGTGCCTCCCAGCCCCTGAATTACACCGCCGATCGCCTGTCCCTGAACCATCGCCGGGTTCAGGGCGCGGCCGATCTCCTCGGTCAGCCAGTAGCGTTCTACCTCGACGACCCCGGTGGCGATATCGATGGCGATCTGTGCAGCGTGCGCGCCGTACGAATAGGACATCTTCTTTTCGTTATCGAACAGGGCATCGGCGGAAAGCATCTCGCCCCTCGTTTCTGCAAAGGCGGCAAGTTCCTGTAGGGTCAGGCGATCGGAATCCTGGTGAACCGCGCCATCGTCGTAGGCAAGGTCTCTGGCGTCGCAGTTCCAGCGCAGCGCTGCCAATTCAGTCGCCCGGTCTTTCAGTGCCTCCGCCGCGGTGCGCGTCGCATTACCCGCCATTACGGTATTTCGGCTGTGAAAGGTGCCGCCGCCAATCCCGACTAGCGTGGTACTGCCGTGGAGAACGTCGATCCGGTTCATGTCGATATCGAGGAATTCAGCGCATATCTGGGCGAGTCCGGTCTCCGTCCCCTGACCGACTGAGGATGCGCCGGTACGGATTTCTACACCGCCGTTGGAGAATACCGTGATCCGTGCGGATTCAGGCGGGCCGGCCGCGCTGCTTTCGATGAAGCAGGCGATGCCCATTCCACGAACCCGGCCATCGCCGGTTTCCGCTCCGGGATCCCAATCCGCATAGCCGCATTCATTCAGCAGATGTTCCAGCGCCGCCGGATAATTGCCCCTGTCGAGGGTCGCATCCGGATCGCCGGGCACCAGTTCGCCAATGCGATAAGGCAAATCTCTCGGCGTCAGCAGGTTTCGTTGTCGCAATTCCGCCGGGTCGATACCGAGATCGTCGGCCATCATGTCCAGCATCCGTTCGCGGCAGAAATTGGCTTCGAACCGGCCAGGTCCGCGAAACGTGCCGACAGGGGTCTTGTTGGTGACCAGGAACTGCACGTCGCAGGAGAAAGAGGGTACGCGATAGGGACCCGGCAGAAACTGCGCTGCTTTTGAAGGCACCACTCCGCCGTTTGTTCGGATATAGGCTCCCATGTCGCCCTGAACGGTCGCGCGCATGCCGAGGATTTCGCCCTCTGCGGTGGCAGCAATTTCCAGCTCGCATACGATGTCGCGCGAATGGTTGGTGGCGGTTAGGTTTTCGCGCCGGTCCTCGATCCATTTGACGGGTCCGCCGGTACGTCGGCTGGCGATCGGGACCAGATAATCCTCGGGGTACAGCTCGCCCCTCGCGCCGAAGCCGCCGCCGACATCCGTCTCAATCAGTTCGACGGATGTTTCCGGCAGATCGAACGCCGCGGCCAGATGGCGGCGATTGAAGAAATTGACTTTGGTCGCTCCGTGGAGACGCAACAGGGGGGCTTCGGGATCGAATTCCGCGATCAGGCCCCTTGTTTCCATTGGCACCGCGCCGTGCCGGTTGGTGACGAAGCGTTCGCGCCGCGTATAGGCCGCGTCGTCGAACGCCGCCCTGGCGTTGCCGCGGGCGACGGTGTACCGGGTGCCCATGTTTTCGCCCGCCGCTTCATGTATGAGCGTATTGCCGGCAGCGGCCTGCTCGATCGTGGAAATTGTTGGCAACTGGTCGAACTCCACCTCGATCAGCTCCAATGCGTCTTCGGCAACGTACCTGTCTTCCGCGATCACCACCGCGACGGGTTCGCCGACATAGCGTACCTTGTCGACGGCGATCGGTCTTTGCAGAAACCGTTCGAACCCGTCGAAAGGTGCCAGCCGCAATGGGATGACCGGCAATTGAGCGTCTAGATCGGCGGCGCAAAAGGCGTCGATCACGCCTTCCATCGCGCGCGCTGATTCGAGGTCGATGCTCTGGATGCGGGCGTGAGCATAGGGGCTTCGCAGGATCGCCATGGTCGAAATGCCCGGCAGCTTCACATCGTCGATGTAGTTGCCTGCGCCGGTCAACAGGCGGCGGTCTTCCAGCCGGGTCACCGGCTTTCCTATATAGGTCCGGGTCATTCAGACCCCGCATCGCGCCGTCGGTCGGCGGCGTCCAGAATCGCATCGACGACGGAGATATATCCAGTACAGCGGCAGAGATTGCCGGAAATCGCGCTTTCGGTCTCCGCTCGGGTGGGCGACGGGTTCTCTCTCAGAAATGCCTCAGCAGTCGTCAGCATTCCCGGGGTGCAAAACCCGCACTGCAGCGCGTGATTGTCGCGAAACGCCTCCTGAAGCGGCGACAGGTCGCCGTTGTTGGCCAGACCTTCGACGGTTGTGATCTCCATACACTGCGCCTGCACCGCGAACATCAGGCAGGACCGAACGGCGTCGCCGTCGGCGAGAACCGTGCAGGCTCCGCAGACGCCGTGTTCGCAGCCAAGATGTGTGCCGGTCAGGTCGAGCTTTTCACGCAGGCAGTCGGCAAGCGTCATTCGGGCGTCGATCTCGCAGCTGTAGTCTGCACCGTTAACGTTTAGCGAGATATTGTGACGATCGCTCATCGTCTGCGCTCCCAGGCTGTCTTGAGAGTCCTGGCGACTAGCACCGCGGCGACCTCCCGCCGGTAATCGGCGCTGGCGTGGATGTCGTCGAACGGTGCGATGTCGCCGGCCACGGTTTCCGCAGCTTTCTCGAATAATGCGTCCGATGGTACCGACCCGGTCAGCGTCTGGGCCGGACTGTCGAGCAGCAGGGGAGTATCGCCTGCACCGATCGCGGCGAGACGACAGTCGGATATTGCGCCTGATGCGTCCATGTCGAACCATGCAGCGATCCCCACAAGAGCGAAATCTCCTTCGCGGCGGGAAATTTCCTGAAACGCCCAGCACCGCTGTTCGGGCCACGGCGGAAAATACAGCTTTTCGATCAGTTCGCCATCCGCGAGTGCTGTTGTGAATACTCCGTCGAAAAATTTCGCGGCTTCGATGACGCGCGCACCGGATAATCCGCGTAGGTGGATTTCAGCATCGCAGACCAGTGCAATGCCTGGCAGTTCCGCTGCCGGATCGGCGTGTGCGAGGCTGCCGCCGATGGTGCCGCGGTTTCGAATCTGGGTGTGGGCAACGTAGGCAGCGGCAACGGCGATCAACGGATTGGCCTCGGCGATTTCAGGATCGGTCTCGAGCTGTCGCGTTCGTGCCATCGCGCCGATATGCAAAGCGCCGTCGTTGTCTATACGAACGTTGGACAATTCCGGCACGCCGTTCAGATCGATCAACGCCGTAGGCGCGGCGACGCGAAAATTCATCATCGGCACGAGGCTCTGCCCGCCGGCCAGAAACCGCGCGTCTTCTCCCTGCTGCGCGATCAGAGAGATTGCGGCATCTATGCTGTCGACGGCGTAGTAGTTGAATCTGGATGGTTTCATTTCCGGTTTCTACCCATTGATCAGTCGCTTAACCTACCAAACAGGTTAATAAGGGTCTTCCGTATCGCGTTTTATCCAGGCGGCGTGCCCGAACAGGATTTCGTCTTCACCAAGGCCTGCCATTATCTGAAGGCCGGTCCGGGGCACGGCGCTGGATAGCGGGTTCGGCAGACCAACGACGGGGTTGCCGATCAGATTGCCAAGGCACGTCAACAGGGTCATGGCAACAACGAGGGGCACTTCGGCCCCGCCCAGCAGAACCCGGCGTGCCTCGCTGTGTGGCGGCGCTATGGGCAGGGCCGGGGATATAAGCAGGTCGACGGGGTCCAGCGTCGCCTGCATCCGGTTGGATGCCGCCCGCGACCATTCCCACGCCGCATCGACAGCTTCGACGGACAGATTTTCCGCGTGACGCAAACCGGCGACAGCGGCCTTTCCCAGACGGCTGCGTTCGCCGTCCGTCAGATCTGCATAGATGTTGCCGGCTTCGGAAAGGACGATGACGCCATGCGCCTCGGCGATCTGTTCGCGGCCCGGGATGGCGATGCGGGTGATAGTGTGACCTGCGGCTTCAAGTCGTTCCGAGAGGGCATTCAGCTCTTCGGAAATGGCCGGCTCGAACAGGCCGGCACGATCGGTTTCAATGCCGATGCGCAGGTTGTCCCTCTCGCCCTCGGGTGAGGCGGTGCCGTCGATCAGCGCCGTTCCGGCGCGTGCCAGAATATCCAAGTCGCGCGCAATAAGGCCGACATGGTCCAGTTGCGGCGACAGTGGCCACACGCCGTCATTGGAAACCCGGCCATAGGTCGGCTTGAAGGAAGTCAGACCAGTACATGCCGCCGGGATGCGGACGCTGCCGCCGGTGTCGGTTCCTACCGCGAAATCGCAGAATCCGGCTGCGACCGCTGCCGCCGATCCGCCAGACGATCCGCCGACGATCAGATCGGGGGCGATGGGGTTAGACGTTTGCGGCGTCGACGCGCCGAAGCCGCCCGCGTCGGTTTGCGCCATGCCGACAAACCCCGCCCCCGCCTTCAGCAGAATGTCGACGCAGGGTGCCGTCGCGGTTGCGCGCCGTTCGGCGAGCAGGGGATGGCCGGCGGTGAACGCTTGGCCTTCAACGGCTACGTTGTCTTTCACCGCGAAGGTGAGACCCGATAACGGGCCGGTATCGGCGCCGTTGATGCAGGTGCGCTCGACGAACGCGTCAAAGCGGTCTTCAGTCAGGGGCATGGGTTGGTCCGCTCGTCCGCCGCCCTATCGGTCGCGCAGTCGGTCCATAAGTGATTTTTCCTGGCCGCCGTCGATTTCGATCTGGGTGCCGTTGACGAAATGCATCAGCGGCGAGGCGAGCATGACGCATAGATTGGCAACCTCCTCGGTCTCCGCGATGCGACCAAGCGGAATCGACGATGGTGCCAGCTTGTCGGCTTCCTCGAACGACAAGTTCATATCCCGCGCCATCGCGTTGACCAGACCCGTCCATCGTTCGGTGCGGACTGGCCCCGGGTTGACCGCGACGAAACTGATATTGTCCTTGCCGTACTGACCGGCCAGCGACATGGTCAGGTTCTGTCCGGCGGCATTGGCGGCGCCCGGAGCAATTTCCCAGTAAGACGGTTTCACGCCGTCATTGCCGATCAGATTGACGACGCGTCCGCCACCCTGTTCCTTCATGATCGGCAGTACGTATCGCAGGCAGCGTACGTAACCCATGAACTTCAGTTGCAACGACTGTTCCCAGTCGTCTTCCGACAGATGTTCTATCACGCCTCCCGGCGACGAACCGGCATTGTTGACCATGATGTCAACGCGGCCCAGGTCCTTCGCGCTATCCTCGACGAATTTCCTGGCCTGGTCGTTGTCGGTTAGGTCGCAGGGCAACACCACTACTTTCACGCCCGTGGTATCCCGGATTTCCTGCGCCGTGGCTTCCAGCGGGCCCGGTCGGCGGGCGCAAATCGCGACATCTACTCCTTCCTTCGCCAAGCCCATGGCGATGCCTTTGCCGATGCCTTCGCTGCCGCCGGTGATCAGGGCGGTTTTACCTTTGAGTTGTAGTTCCATATTGGGTCTCCCCTTTTGCCTTGTTTTCGCAAATATCAGTTGTTCGTGCGTTTGTGGTTCATCCAAGATCCGTCCATCGCGACGGCGAAGAAATCGCGCAACGCCGCGTTGACGATATCCGGTTCTTCCATCGTGATCGTGTGTCCGGTTCGCGGTACGATTTGCAAAGCCGCGGTCGGTACCGTGCGTTTTAGGAACAGACTGCCGTCCAGGCAAGGATGATCCTCGTCACCGACCAGTACCAGCAGCGGCGGCGAGAACTCCCTCAACGCCACTTCCATGTCCCACAGGGTGGGGCGGTCGCGCTGCAGGTTCAGCATAGTCAGCGCCGCGCCTTCCTGCGAAAGCCCGGCCAGAATTTTCTCGAATTCGGCGAAAGCCACTGGATTTTTTGATTCGAACGTATGACGCATGGGGAAGCGGGCGTATTTGGCGGCCGCGTCGGCGATCGGCTCTTCGCGGAACATCCTGGCTATGTTTTCACACAGACCGCGTGCCGTTTCGCGTTCGTCCGGGTGCGATCCCCAGCCGCAGCCGAGGGCCGCGACAGACAGGCAGCGATCCGGATGGTCGATGCCGACATGCAGCGCCGTATAGGCGCCCATCGAATGTCCGACGATATGGGCATTTTCAATGCCCAGCGTGTCGAGCACGGCCACCGCGTCCGATACCGCTTTGTCCTGTCCGTAGTTTTGTTTGTCTTCCGGAACGTCCGAGGGCGGGTATCCTCGCGCGGAATAGGCGATGCAGCGGTAATCGGATTTGAGCACGGCGACCTGCTTGGCCCAGGTGCGGTGATTGCCGGCGAATTCATGGATGAACAGGATTGTATCCCCGGATCCTTTATCCTCGTAAAAAAGCGATACGCCGTCTGTATTAGTAAGAGCGGGCAATGTTGGGCTCCGGATGCGCTGTCTAACCAAGCTTAAAAGCCCTGCCATTTGTATGCTAGTGATGAGACGGAAAATTTCACGACACTTATGGCAACGGAGCCGACTGCTAAAAGGCTATACCCGTAGACGCGGTCTGGCAATGATCGGGAAAACTGGCGGAAAAGAGTGGGAGTCGAACCCACCAGGGACGTCTAACGCCCCTCACCGGTTTTGAAGACCGGGCGCCCCACCGGGGAACGAATCTCTTCCAACGAGCGTCATACATAGCAAAATTCATGTCATAAAAGTATGTCAAATTCTGGCATTCTCGTATTAACCGGCCGATCTCGTTTTATTGAACATGGCGCACCAATTGGATGCAAAAAACGCCAACTATTGGCGGAAATGTGGCAGTTATAACGTCAAGTCTCTGAGGGATCAGGGTTTGGTGGGTCGCGGTTATGGTCAGACTTGTCCCGCGTTCTGCTGCCATCGGAGTGTTTCTGGCCGAGTGTATCATCCACACATCATCGGCAGCGCCCATCACGTCCAACGGAATGCTCAGGAAAATCGACAAAAGCCTCTAGATCGAGGTAACGCTGGCGAATGTGAAACTGCTGGGCGGTGACCTAGTAACGGAACCGCAGATGATCTTACTGATGTTGTTCGGCATTACTGGCATCTTCTGGATGCGCAGTCACTGAGCGAAAGCTCCAATCCAATGGAGCGTCGGGTTATTCTCTACTGAAAGCATCCGCCGCAGGGCGGATAACTTCATGCGCATCGCCGACGCGGCGTGTGAACTTCATCTTATCAAAAAATTCCAGCACCTCGATGGCGAGGTTACGGCCGATTTCTGATGAATCTCGGAACGTGGCTGCGGTTACCATGCCGTTTTCAGCGTCTAAGGCCACTCTCTCCGCGATCTCACCCAATTGGCGCAGCGTCTCCGGCGGATAGAAACGGTTCTTGGCAATGCGTACGACCAGCCCGTGTCGGGCCGCCCGAACCAGTAGGGACTCCACTTTGCGCGGCTCGTTCCCGATTGCCTGGGCGATGTCGATCACCACCGGCGGGCGCAGACCGCCCCCGATTAGCAAAGGTTTGATCTTTTTCCAGTTAGTGGCGTCGGCACCTTGTAGCCTCGGCTGATGCGACGGCAAACGAATGCCCATGCCTTCCTTTACGATGGCGCCTTCGCGCACGAGTTCTGCCGAAATACCTAACGCCGCGTTAGTGGGTAGTCGGATACCGGTACCAGACAGAATACGGTTTTCGCCTGGACCTACTGTGTCCGGCGATTTTTTGTGCCATGCGGCGAGACCATCCAGAACGGCGGTTCGCACGGTGTCCCAGTGCTGTGCAGAAAACCCAAGGGTGCCTGTTTCTGTCGAAACGGATTTCATCGGTACTAACTCAGCCAGCGCTTCCATGTCGCCTGACGCCAAGTTACGAGCGCCGGCAAACTGGTCGAGGAAGAGACCGTGCGGCGAATTTTCCAGCAAGGCCGCGAGCGCTGTACCGTCGTCCGGCTCTTCCATCGCCCGCAGGAAGGCAATGCGTTCCGGTTTCGCACGGCCGCGCGTCGGTGAATAGACGTCGATCACCTGGCCTCCGCCGATGGTCCGTTGCGCCGACTGGTTGCGAATGATCAGCCCGTCGCCGTGGACTGCGCCGATCGCCTGATCCAGGACCAGCTGTACCAGCCCGTCTTCGCCCGGGACAATGCCCCTGTCGCCGAGTACCGCGACCCGACCGGTGGTTTCCGACGCGCCCAGATGGATATGTACCGGCGTCCAGTGCGCCAGCACGCTAGCTTCCGAGCCTAGCACTCGAAGACGGGCATCGATTCTGTGCACCGGTGGGGGCAGATCGCCTGCAACGATCCAGTCGCCGCGGCGGATCAGATCCTTGTCCAGGTTCGTACCGGCCAGGTTGAGGGCGCAGCGCTGTCCCGCCTGCCCGATTTCGGATTCGGTGTTCTGCGCGTGGATGCCGCGCAAACGAACATCCATTTCCGCGCCAAGAACTCGGGCAGGGCTGCTTGTATGTATTTTCCCCGAAAAAACAGTACCCGTTACCACCAGCCCTGCGCCCACGACGTCGAAGCTGCGGTCGATGGCGAGACGGAAATTGCCCGTTGCGGGACGCGGCGGCATGTCGGCGGCGGCATCCAGAAGATGCTGTTTCAATCCGTCGACGCCGTCGCCGGTCATCGCCGAGACGGGAAATACAGGGACGCCCGCAAGG
>CEUM01137888.1_pt1 | contig 31032 bp, 26 predicted proteins | sample 356421 | NCBI WGS metagenome assembly CEUM01 (sample SAMEA2622716, study PRJEB7988) | marine metagenome | biome: marine biome (ENVO:00000447); feature: surface water layer (ENVO:00002042); material: "saline water (ENVO:00002010), including plankton (ENVO:xxxxxxxx)" | depth 5 m
CCACTGTCCAAGGATTCTGTGACATAGACGTTGTCTACGTGTCCTGTTTCCCCATGGCGGACGAGCATTGAGGATTCTCTTCTCTCTTGAGCCATTAGGAAAGCTCCGCCTGCGGATTCTTCAAGGAATCTTGGAGGGCTTGTCTTACCGACTAGTACATCTCCTCCCTCGAGGTATGTTTCAGGTACAGGAAGACCGTCAGCCTCTAGGTGTTTGTATGATTCTTCAGGCTTGAGACCCTTTACTTCTTCAAGAGAAGTTCCTGGCTTTTCAATTTCTTCAACCTGACCACCAGGGAATCTCTTCCTCTCAGCGTTGTATGTTCTGTTGAAGGAAGATCTACCAAGCCCACGGTCGACTGAACCCTTGTTCATGATTACAGCGTCTTGCATATTGTATCCATGCAGGGACATAATTGCAACGATGAAGTTTTGACCTCCAGGTCTTTCATCGAACTTTGTCGTTTGCATTGCATCAGTTCTCAAAATTGAACGATGTGGGTAGTGTAGGATGTGAGCCCTTGTGTCAGGTCTCATCCTGTAGTTTGCGCTAGGCAATCCAAGAGATTGCTTTACCATTGCAGTACCACCAGTAACACGTGGAGTGGAGTTGTGTTCTGGATAAGGAATCAGTGAAGCACAGACACCCAACATCAATTGTGGGTCTATCTCTAAGTGAGTGTAATCCTCATCAAATTCCAAAGGAACGCTAAATGTTGAGGATTCCCATTCTCCGTTTGGCATTCTAACCTTAGCAGTAAGAATCGCTTCGTTGGAACCTGGTTCTCCTAAGTTGGACCATTCGACGTTTTCACTCGTTACAGGTCTACCTGCAAATTCGTTTCCTTCAGGAACGACCTCGGGTAGTTTGTATGGTCTTGGTGCTATGAAAAGATCTTCTTCTTCTTCAGCATCAACCCACTCGACTATTCCATCAATGACTAGTTGTCTGAAAGTCAAATCTCCTGAACGCAGGGAAACCAGATGGTCGTTAGTTAATCTTGGAGTTCCGTCATAAAGAATCAAAAGTGGTCTTAGGATTCTTCCTTTGTCGGTATTGATGAATATATCCCTGTTTTCGTTATCGTATCTAATGGATACTTCCGATGGAATTGCCCCTCTTCTTCTTGCTGATTTGAAGTGTCTAACAAGATTCTTACCGTTCTTGTGTATTCCGTAAATATCACCATTTACGTGAATTCTGTCCCCATCAGACCAATCGTCTGGTTGGAAAACATCCAATTCATCTAACCTTTCTCTGATTTCAATTTCGTCGATGTGCTCGGAAACGTCAATCATTTGTGCTGCGTTCTTTACCAAACCGCAATTTTGACCTTCAGGGGTTTCGTTTGGACATAGCCTACCCCATTGAGTTGGGTGAAGGTCACGTGCCTCGAAGTGAGGTTGGCTTCTAACTAGAGGAGATGTGACTCTTCTCATGTGAGATAGTGCTGATAGGTATGTTGTTCTGTCCAATAGTTGACTGACACCAGATCTTCCGCCTACCCAGTTTCCTGTAGCCAATGCGTGCATTATCTTAGAAGATAATACATCAGGCCTCAAACAGGAAGTGATTTTCAGTTCTCTCTTTCTGTTGTGGTGTCTTTCTAATTGGTATTTCAAGTCACGAGCAAGTTGTCCTGCAGAGACACGGAATAAATCCTCGATTAGGTCTCCTGCTAGTCTTACTCTCTTGTTTGCGTAGTGGTCTTTGTCATTTGGTTCTTTGTCGTTCAGAGCCATTTCCAATACTTGTCTGACAATTCTTCCAATAAAGATAGCCTTCTTTTTCCTGTCTGTGGTTTGATCACCCAAGTGAGGAAGCAGTTCTCTGTCAAGCAATTGATTGACTCTTGCCTCACGGTATTCCCTTTGTTGACCCGCTGCAAACTTTTTCTGGAGCCATTCATATGCCTCTTGAGTGTTTTGAACAGTGTATTCCTCGTTGTCGTTTACTTCGTTGATGTTTGCAACGATGTATTTGAAAGTCTCAGTAGGTCCTGCAATAGCAGTGAATATCTCTTGGTCATTCTCAATCCCAAGTGCTCTCATCAACAGAACAACTGGGATTGCAGTGGTTCCAGCAGTGGATACCTTGACCATCAACATTCCATCTCTTCTTTTCTCTACTGTGAGTGGTTTCCTCATACCGTCCTTTTGGGAGAAAATCTTAGCAACTTCTGTTTTCTTAGCATATCTCTTGTTTATCTCGACAGTTACCCTGTTAGGAGCTAGATCTTCCATAGAAATCAAGACTCTCTCTGTACCGTTGATGATGAAATAGCCACCAGGGTCTAGAGGATCTTCTCCGTTCTTCTTTAGTAGCTTATGCCATGTTTCTTGGTCTTCTTTGGAAGTTGTAGGATGAAGTACTCTATCCTCAGCAACATGATGTGGGTGCAAGTTACATCTACCGGATCTAACCATGATAGGCATGCTTCCTACTTGAACTGCTTTTTCAGTGGGGCTTGGGACTCCATCTCTATAGATTGTGAAGTCGATAGTAACAGGGGACATGTATGTGAGTTTTCTCAGCCTGCATTCCATTGGATTTCCTGCGTGCTCAGCACCGTTAGCCTCACGCATAATTGGCTCACCAAGTTGGACATTTTTCATCCTGATAATGATGTCTTGGTCGACTACGTCTAGTTTGATGTAACCGCCGTCTTCACCGTCAACTTCTTCATCAGTTCCTACTCTGATGTTTCTGATGATTTTTTCCATTCTAGAAAGTTTCCCATCTCCGCTAGGAATGCAGTCGTCGTATGATGCTAATTGGTGGTTAACAAGCGATCTTGCTTGGAAGAATGATTGTATAATTTCTTGCATGATAATTCCCTCCTCAGCTTCCCTCCACGATTAGCCGATAAGCCACAGTCACGCCAGCAGTTGGGGACTTGCGAATTACTTTCAGAACACGGTCTGCAATCCAACCTGCTGGGAGCGGGGAGTGCTCTGGGTTGGCTGCAAGTTCTGCAATGTCTGCTTTTTCGCATGTTTCCTTAATTGCCTGAACGACTGGATCCGTAATTAGTATCTTTGGAAGCAATTCCTTTGCAAGCCTTGGCTCACCTGTTTCGGAATCTGTTTCAAGGAGGCCCCATGGGGATAGTTCGTCTTTCTCAAGATCAAATTGCTCTTCATCAGAGATATTTGCTCCTCCTAAAAGTTCCTGATGAGGAACTATCTCGTGGTTTAATGGATTAAACCTCATAGTAATTTCTGGTCTATCATAGTCATCGATAGCCTTACTTCTGATTGTGATTTTCTTTGATTTCTTTGCAGCTCTTCTACGGTTTCCTTGTTCCGCAACTATAGCCTTGATTTTGTGGAACGTTTCGCTTTCTTTTGAAACACCTAAAGCCCTGGACAAATCCTCCGGAGAAAGTTGCTTGATTTGGGTCATGTTTCGGTCAGTTGCAAGTTTGTGGGAATACTCTTCAGATATTCCCAGTTCCATTAAACGCTTCTTTGTTGCACTCTTTACGACCATTTCCACTCCCCACTGACCCTTGGGCGTTGAGCCGTTTCTCAGTAGGCGGGCCCGACGGGGTTCGAACCCGCGACCGACGGGTTAAAAGCCCGTCGCTCTACCTGACTAAGCTACAGGCCCAATTTTAGCGCTTTGGGCTAACAAGCCGACCTGCATACCCTTCTTAACCGTTACCCCTCTATTTTCACCTAGAAAACAATGACCTACAGTTGTAATTCTGCCAGTTTAGATTCGTAAATAATCTACCTAAATTAATTGTACGACTTTTTCCTGCCTGTGCTCATGGAGAAGGACACTAGCACTGAACCTTTTCCGAACATGAATCACGCTAAGTATTATTCAGCAGATTCAATCAAAAGAGAAATTGATTACAGTCAAAGCAGCCCGACATTTTCAGAATGGGTTGATCCAAACGGCCAGAAAATGAGCATCAAATTACTCCCCACAGTGTATCCTCCTAGAAAGGATACAGATATTATTGCTAATCATCTAATTAAAATCGGGGCAAAAGGTGGGAATTTTCTTGAAATCGGTTGTGGAAGTGGAGTGATTTCTATACTAGCTGCAAGAATGGGTTGGAAATCCCATGCTTGTGATGTAAACCCTTTCGCAGTTGCCTGTACTATAGAAAATTCAAGAGAAAATTATGCGGATGTTCTTGCACTCGAAGGTGGTCCAGGACCAAAGCAGGATGAATCAATTTTGAATTGGTGGCATGAGAAAAAACATGACCTAATAATTTGGAACTTACCGTACATTAGAATGAATAATTTGCCGGAAAAAACCCTTGGACCGATAGAAGAATCTGCTCTAATAGATAACGATGAGTTTGGAGTGGAAAAAAGATTTCTAAATCAAATGATGGAAAAAGATATCCTAAATCGTAACGGAATTATAATGTTGCTAGGAAAGTTGGATGAGTCTGATTCTTTGATATCTCATGCAAATTCGCTAGGATTGGCTGCAAGAATTGTTGAAAAAGTTAGACTTGAGGATGGAGACTTACTTGCATTGACCAAAATCTGGCATCCATGGGTTGATGCGAAAAGGTCAGATTACGAAAATATAGAATCCACAAACGAAGAGATGTTATCTAAGCACTCATCACATGGAGACATTGTCACATCCAAACATCAGAATAAAGGCAGAGGACGAAGTAGGAACAAATGGGTTTCAACCTCAAAATGTATAGCTGCAACCTGGCATTTGAATCACAATGCCAGAAACGTTGATCCATTTAGTACACAACTAATTTCAGGATACATTGTTAATTCTGTGTTGAGTTCGTTTACCAAATCCACTACCATGCTAAAATGGCCTAACGATATTTATGCATCCAATGAACAAATTACAGGTAAATTGTCTGGAATATTAGTCGAGGGGAAAACCAAGGGAAATTCCACGAAGATAGTATGCGGAGTGGGTGTTAATCTTGAATTAGCAGAATTCGAAAGATCAGATGAATTTCCAATAATTGGACTAAGTGATCTTACAGAGGACCAGGTAATTCGAGAAGATATATTGCTTAGACTGAATGCTGCGATGGCTAGTTTTTTCGAAATAAAGTCCGATGTGGAGGACCTGAATACCGAATTAGTGATGTCAGACATCTCTGTAAAACTTAGAGATGATGCAAGCAGAATAGGTCAATGTTTCTTGGAAGGCAAAAGATGTGAAGTTACGGGTATTTCGCAAAAAGGTGAATTACTATTGAAAATGCCTGACGGTGAATTACGAATTATTGATGAGCCAAGATTAGTACAATGGCATCTCAACATCTAATCAACTAGTTCTGCTTCAACTACCACATTGACATCTTCATCATCATTTAGTGCATCAGATTCGTTAGATGGAATGATAGTTTTGATGGAAAGACCGTACAGAAGCGAGACACCTCCTGTCATGAATATCGCTACCATAATAACCAGGGAAAAACCCTTCTTTTTATGATCAAAATCAAGTTCTCCATCCGAATTAGATTCTAATGACCAGGTGATTGGTTCACCTCTTGTTAATTCACATTCTGCATCTAAAGATTCTCCTGAAATCAAATCAGCCATTTCTGTACAAATCTCAACCCCTTCTGAATCATATACTAAGAATTCAACAGATGTGTCATTGACAGGTGAAAATGATATGGTAATTATATCGGAACCTGAGGGATTTATACTTCCCTCTGCAAACCATTCATTCGAATCATCCACATAACTCATGGGAACGTTAGAATCCCAGGTTGTCAAAATGAAAGAGGCAGCAAGGATTGAGGCGCCGATTAGTATGAAGACATCTGATGCCTTCAAAGGAGAAACATCACCTCCAGCACCCATGAGCCATCCCTTGAAAGCCCAACAAATGAAGTTATGCTAAAAGCAATTAGTTCGATGATCTCGATTTAACTATACCCATTCTTGAGCGAACAAGTCTTATCTTCCCGGACATAGTTACAGATTTTATTTCCTCAAGATTTCCCTCTAAACTCTCAAGCCTCTCCTTGATGAAACCCAAATCTTCATGTCTAACTTCCACGATTCCTTTGGTGATTCCAGACTCGTCATTTTCCACTAGATCAAATAGTCTAATTTTCTCTACACCGAGGAAATCTTTTGCCTTAACCAAAGCCACTTCTCGACCAAGTTCACTTCCTTTGTATTCTAGGCCAATCCAGCGCCTTTTCCCACGCTTTGCCTTGGTTGGCCTCTTTCCCATGATTACGCTATAATCATCCTACAAATAATACTTACAAGGGAAAAGTGTTTTTCCAACCACCTTGTGCCCAAAGCATGGAGGATGAGGTCATCGACATAGATGATGAACCAATTGAGTCCGAAAAACCCTCCATACCGAAACATATTGATAGCGTTGTACTAAAAGAGGAGAATGACGGTGATTTAGCCGAAGATACTGAACAAATAATCGAAGGAAAAGATACTGAACAAATACTTGAAGACGAAATTAAGCAGAATTTTTCCTCTGATACGGCTAAAGATGATGAATTAACAGAACAAGAAGATATTATTGAATCAGATTACGAAAAACCTCTCGTCGTCATCATAGAGAAAGGAGAGCAAATAAGTCTCTCAGAGCTGATTAGGTCCTTGGTAAAAAAAGAGACTAGACCCCACATCTTGTTAATTCTAGCAGTAGCAATTCCTCTTCACGTGCTCGCTTCAATTGAAGGACTAATTCTGCCAATTTCAATTGCTTACCTGAGCATATCCATTTCCTACATTTTGATTGCTTATTTAACCCGCTTTAAGATTGTAAAGAAAATTGTCTCCACAAGTTCTAACCAAGATGAACAATTAGAATTGTCATTTGCGAAAAGAAATTTAAACAGCTTGAAAATCCTCTTGACACCCATTATACTCAGTTCAGCTTTAGCGGCACTAATGCTAATTTCTTTCTCGGAAGGGAATCGATTGCAGAGCGTGGGCAATATCCTACCAGAGTTGCTTGGCTCCTTATTTTTGATTTGGGCTATCGGTCAAGCAAGGTCGTTTAGAGGATCAACAAATGCTTTCTTAGACGGAAGATATGATGCTCGGGAGATAAAAAAGAATAATTCAATTATAATTTCATTTGTTGGCACAATTTCCATTCTCATTCTTACTGGTACTGTGTTATTGTACCTCTTTAGGGGCTTCCATAGTGGATTTGATTTTACATTGCTTAGTTTGCTAATTAATGACTGGATATTCTATGTTTTCTTGGCAACTATATCCATAATTCTGATACTTACCACAAAACCTTTGATTGAAAGTGCTGATGACAGATTATTCAGAAAGAAGAGTTTTGTGTGGGTGACTTTGTGTAGCCTGTTTATTGTCTGGCACGGATTGACAATTTACAGAAAATTAATCATCACTGACTCTGCAGGATTTGGTTCATTGATTGAGGAAGTAATTCTCATGTTACTTACTATTGTGATGGCTATTTGGTCACTAACAAGTTCACAGGCTAAGTCCGATTTCCCACTGGTAACCAAAGACAATGCCTTATTCGTGGGAATTTCGTTTGGTTACGCTTACGCTGGGAGCGTTGCCATGCTCACATCTGCATTGGAGGGAATCAACATGGTAATTGCAGCAGGACACGGTATTGCAGTGTTATCCTTGCTTGTGTTGCAAAGAACCACCATAAAATCTCGAGTCGACAAACATCATTCAATTGAGAGAATCCAAAATTTGTTAAAAATTGAGGGTAGTGACGAGAAGTTGCCCTAAGTTTGTATCCCACTCAGAACGCAAACTACTCTTAGTTTGCCGGTTAATTCTGGTGTTATTCTTGCACCAAGAATTACTTGTGCATCTTCATCCAAGGCTTTAGTGAACATATTTGCCAGTTCATCAACTTGAGAGATGGTCATGTCGGTTCCTCCATCAATCTGCAATAAACAACCCTTTGCACCTTTGACATCAAATTGTGCTAGTGGAGCAATCAAGGCGGATTCAAGTATTTCTTTCGGCTTCTGATTATCACCGTAACCCACTAACATTGTGGACAAGCCATCTTTGCAAACAATCGTTTTGAGGTCCATAAGATCAAGATTAATCAGACCCATGTCCATTAATGTCCTAACCAAACCATCGACCAGAGACTCGACCCAACTCGCATTTTCAGTCCATGTATTTCCTCTCAAATTCTCTTGCTTGGCGAGTCTTTCAGCTGATAATTCAATGCACACATCTGAGAATTTGTCGAGTTTCTCAAATGCAGATTTTGCTAAATTCAATCTTGAATTTTGAAATTCAAATGGCATACAAGCAATTGAGAGTACAATTGAACCTGTTGACTTCGCTTGTCTTGCGATTTCCGGAGCGGCACCTGAACCAGTTCCCCCTCCTAACGCTGCGATAATGATAACAATCTCCACATCTTCGAATTTTTCGAACATTGATTTGTCCATTGACCGCATCCTCTGCTCTGCAAGCGGTGGTAGTGATGCATTTCCTGCACCTGAATTTGCGTTTCCAAGAATGCATATTTGGTCTTGATTAAATGAATGACCAAGGTTTTCATCTGCATCTACTAATAGCAACTGCGCAAGACCTTTGCAGGAATTAAATGATTGAATTGCCCAAGCGCAGCCCAAACTACCAACTCCGACAATTTTGATTTGAGATGCATCCATGTTTTTACCGCCTTAAACATACCTTAGGTAACGTCTTCGACTATCCCGAGCCCAAGCGTTATCGGGCTCAAGAATCAGTACCTTCTCAAAATATTCAATCGCTGTTTCAAATTCGGACAAGTACCTTCCATACAGAAGTCCCAAATTACACAAAACTGGGATGCATTCATCATCTTCATCCAACATCGAAAGAAGTAATTTTTCACAATTACCAAGATCCATTCGAACCATCATCTCTTCTGCTTGATCAAGTTGCTTTAGTTGCTCTTCACTTAGCCCGTAGGTATTTTCGAACGTGTAATTAGACATCCTTACCGATTCAATGTGGTAGTTGAAGGGTCATGAATTATTCCCTAAGTTTTTAAACAAAACCAAGGGTTTATTTTAGTGTAAAAAAATCGCCCTTATTTTTATCCAAAAACGACTAACTGCAAGGCAATTTTCCTATTCTCTTCCGACAATGTTTAAGGAGTCCATACAAGTGGCAAGGGATAGTAGGGTGAGTTTATGCTCAGCAATGAATCCAAGACATCAACTCGTCTCGTCCTCATACTCGTTGCACTGCTAATCCTTCCGGGGTTAGCATCATCTTACCACGGCGGTATTGGAGGTCAGCAAAGTAATGCCGGAGAAACCATTGATGATGTCGCAAAAGAAGGTTGTCTTTGTCACAACGGAGTAGCAGACAATTCTGTTCAAATAATTCTTGATGAGGTCCCTTACGGCTATGTTGCCGGAGAAGAGTATGTTCTTGTTTTGACAATCATAGGTGGACCTGCAGCAGGAGGAACATATCAAGCCGGCTACTCAATGAGGACAAGTGACGGCGTCCTCAGCGGGGACACTTCACAAAACTGGGAAGATGACCCCACAACACTGACCCATACTGAATCGTCTGCGGTAAATGCCGAGCGAACTTGGACCATCAAGTGGGTTGCACCTGCCGCTGAATCTGGTCCAGTCAACTTCTGGATCACCGGAAATTCTGTGAACGGAGACGCTATTCCAGGAGTAGAAGATAGATGGAACCAGTTATTGTTTAGTCTAAATGAAGGCGATGAAGCAGTTTCTGCCCTAGGAACAAGAACACTATTCGCTGGCGATGGGAACATCGAAGCACCTGAACCAAGCCATCACGGAGTCGACCTCCACCACATGGGCGCAAGCATGAGAGCACACTGGTTAGGTCTACTAGGATTCATGGCTGTAATTCTAGTCATCATCTTTGCAGGAGTAATGCTGAGATATGGTTTCTCAACATCCTACAAGGGCAGGTCCAACTTGCTGAGACTAAGATACAAACTAAACAGAAGAGGTGATCAATGATGGAAGACTCAGTTTCCAATTTACTCAGAAAGGTTGCCAGAGGCGAAGTTAGTGTTGAAGACGCCAGAGAAGTTCTAGAAGGTGTTGAACTAACTGAGCAAGAGATAGATGCAGTGATTGAACATGGCGTCCACAGTAGAGCAGAACTTGGAACTATAGTTTCGGCTAGCCTTGCTCCTTCTGGTGGCTCTTATCTCATCATGCTGTTTTTCACATGGGGGATATTCTTCACATTGATGTGGGCATTTAGCTTCATTTACGGACTTGCGATGGATTGGGACCAACAACAATTATCATTCCACCTTGCAATGACAATAGTTACTCTTATTTTTATGGGGATTATTTACCTGAAGTATGTTTTACCGGACACCATTGTTGTAAAGCATGCGCAAAACAAGTATATCCCTGAACACGCCAAAGATTGGAGAGAATACAAGTGGTGATTTAGATGGCAAAGGAATACAATCTCAAACCAAGCCCACAATCTATGGATGCTTCCTCTGCGTTTGGAGAGAGCATGAAAATCAACAGAAGACAATTCATCAAGTACGGTTTCAATGCAGCCACCGGTGTTCTTGCAGCATCATTAGGTGTCCTTGGATTTGCATCCATCCTACTACCTCCAAGCGGGGGCAGCGGAGGAGATCTAGCGGTCATGTATTGGGCAAAAGGTCGTGAAGATGAGGCATGGTATGGTGGAAGCCACCTGCAACCAATGAAAAAATCTGATTTCGTTGCTGAGGCTGCAAGTTCCAACACTGGAACAGCAGGTGCGGCGGGCGTTTGGAACGGTGTTCCGGTGGTTGTAAACTACGTAAGTCACAGCCAATACGCAGGTACTCCAACATCAAATGGAAAAGCAAGATTCCAATTCATGGATGGATATGATGAGACTGGAAAATATGTTGGAAATTTCTTGGATATGTCAGATGTTGATGAAAGGCTAATGCCTAGTGATGACATTGTAATGTCCTTTGGACGATGCACACACCTGTGCTGCATTCCTGGTTGGCAATTAGTTGCAAACAACTTCACCGATGACACTTGGACCCCAGGTGGTGGAGATGATGGTGGAACCAAGATGTTCTGTATTTGTCACTCCTCGAGATTTGACCCAACTGCTCTTGAACTGAACACAAACAGAAACAGAAGCAACGGTGCAACGTTTACCTACGCCGGAATTAGAAGATCCGGTGGACCTGCTCCGGTAGGACTTCCTATTATTCCTGTAACCATTAATGGTGATATTATCGAAGGTATTCCAGATTACCTTGACTGGTTAACTTACTGTGACTGAGGTGATATTGTGAACACGATGTTTTGGGTACTTTGGTTTTTCATAGCGATAGTTGTTGTAGTGGTTGCATTCACTCTCAGAAAAGAAGATGAAGAGATGCCGAGAAGGGACATCCTTAGAGCTGTAGAATCTACAGGAGGAATGGGTGTTGCTGAAAAATCATTCTTGTGGGTATTTTCCTGGCTGGACACCAGATTCAGAGTTGAAGATTATTGGAACATGTCGAAAAATGCATACTACAACATGCACAGGCAAATGCCTCTTTCTCACGCAGAGAAGTACAAACTTAGAATCATCTGGTATTGGTACCCTCTTTACTGTCTTGGAGGAATTTCATTCCTTTCCTTCATCATCCTCGTAATTACAGGAACTGTTCTTGGTATCTACTATGTTCCTGGAGGAGAAGGAGACCCGTCTCCGGCATATGCCTCAATGGAATACATCATGACAAAACTTCCTTTCGGTTATATCATTAGGGCAGTCCACCACTGGACAACCCACTTCATGGTCGCAAGCGTTTTCCTGCACATGTGTAGAGTTTACTTCACAGGTGCTTACAGAAACCCAAGAGAACTGAACTGGTTAATCGGTGTTGCATTGATGGCTTTGACAATTGTTTTCGGTTACTCTGGTTACCTTCTACCATGGGACTCTCTTGCATACGGGGCTGCAGTTATCGGAATCAATCTTGCAAATGCAACTCCTCTAGTTGGTAAGTACGTGGCAACCCTACTCTTTGCTGGGTCAAGTTTGACCCCTAGAACAGTAACTAGAATGTACTTCATTCACGTTTTCATTCTACCAGTGATCGTTACCACTTTGATTATCGTTCACTTGTTTATTGTATGGGTTCAAGGTATAGCGGAGCCGCACTGATATTCGTAGGAGGTTTGAATAATGGGATTAATGGAAAATTTTGGTCGTGTTGCAAGCACATACATGGATGAGAAGGATAAACTTCTAGTCGCTGGTGAAAAAAGGCAAAGGGAAAGAATAGGGCACGCTTTTTGGCCTCATGAAGTACTCAGAGATGCTCTTATCTTTGGGGCAATGATGGCAGTTCTGCTATTCTATGCATGGTTGATTCCACCGCCACTTCACGGAGCGGCAGACCCATATGCACAAGCAGGATTCGTATTCCCTGATTGGTATGTTTTGTTCTCATATGGATACTTGAGATGGGGAGAATACCTACCTCAATTCACTGTTCCAACTGGTTTTATCGGAGAAATCGTAGGGCAACCTGTATTTGCATGGAACGCTGCATGGTGGGGTGCTGCTCTAACAGGTATCCCAATAGGTATTCTAGTCCTTCCACCATTCCTTGGCGGAAGAGAAAAGAGACCAGTAGAAGACCCATGGTTTGCTAGTGCAGGAGCAGTTTATCTTGCCCACATTTGGTTCATCTCTGTTTTCTCTATCAACATCTTCCTAGATTTGTACGATAAGAACAGAAGCGATTACTGTAAACTCGATAGCCACGGCGACTTGCTCTGTGGTGTGCGGGCCCCTTGGCTGGCAGAGGTTTTCAACACAATACCTTGGGTGATGACAGGAATCCTGCTGTGGATAGTGATTCACTTTATGGCTAGAGGATTCTTTGTGAAAGCAATAGGTGCTCGATTAACTCCAGGTGGTGCGAAGAGAATTATGATCGGAGCACTAGTTGTATCTGCTGCAGCAACTGTAGGTACATGGGATGTATATGACAAAGGATTCTGGGGAGCTCAGGGTCTTTTGACAATAGAATCATATGATGAACTAGAAGCAATGAGAACTCAACCTTCTGATGTACATCCACACGATTTCAACGAATTTACCGATGCTCAATCATATGGTGATTACACCTTTACTGAGGCACACATAATTCCAGCAGCTGCGTTTATGCAATGGGAGATATACCAACCAGGTAATTACATGATGATGGATTTTGCAGATGCAAATAATCATCAAAATGCAGAACAGGAACAGAATGCTGCATCTGTATCAACAACATTCCTAGGCTCAGAAAAAGTCTTTTCTAAAGAAGGGCAAATGACCATTACAAATGATAAATCAATTCTACCTGAAGGTCACCACCACACTATATCAGAAATTCCTGCTGACTTCCTATGCTCTTACAGAGTTAGTGAAAGGATGATCGATGGACAGAAGGCACTATCAATGATTTCTACGAATGTAGTTGTAACTGATTCAAGCGGTAACACTGTTGTTTCCTTTGAAAATTGCGAAGGTGCTGAATTCGTTTACTTGAAGCCAGGAACATATGACTGGACATTCGAGGTAACGACTAGTGGAGCTCTAGCAGAAAACGATTCAGTGATTGTAACTGCTGGCATGGAATTTGCTGCTTTCCAACCTCTGTTGTTGTTCAGTGAAGATACACCAGATGGGTTAGCAGGAACTACAGTCGATCTGACAAATGAAACACACGTAACTACTTACAAATCCTACATTGGTGATGTTGAAAACCCAACTTACCACACCAACCCAAAGAAACTGGATGCTAAGCTAACTTATGCTATGTTCATTCCTTGTGTTACACTGGGAGCATTAGTCTTCGTGGTCTTGAGGTCAATGGCTACTGGATATGAATTTGAAATGAACAAATGTTATGGCTGTGACCTTTGTGACGATGCGTGCCCAATTAGACTATTCAACGGTGGAGACAAGTTGAATATCATTTACAATTCTTGGAACAATGAGGATGATGGGGTCCCGCTGTATTCGTGTTTAACATGTTCTGCCTGTACAAATGCATGTCCACAATTGGTTGACTACGACTCCTATGTAGATATCAGAAGAACTCTGATCGTCGGAGGACCTCAAGCAGAGATTCCTCACACAGTCCTGCAAGCAGTTCTTGCTGCTGAAGCAGAAGAAGAAGCAGATGCAGACTTCATCGCAGTGGAAGATTACCCAATCACATCCAACGTTGGTTACTATCCAGGTTGTGTAGATTACCTCGACCAAGAGATGGTATTCAGCCACGTCAATGACGGTGAGATGAATCTTGGAGAAACAACAACTGCTGCTTTCACACTATTCGAAGAAATGGGTCAAGATGTCTCATATCTAGGTCGTGACTTCCTGAAGTGTTGTGGACACGACCAAAAGTGGCAAGGTCTAACTGAGGTCTTTGACAAGTTGAAAGCTTACAATCAAAAGAAGATTGAAGCATCTGGAATTGACACTCTAGTTTCGTCATGTGCAGAATGTTTCAGAACCTTTGCTCGTGATTATGAACTCGAAGGAATCAAGGTCATGCACACAACTGAATACCTATTGGAGAACAACTTCGATATGTCTCTAAGCACTGAAGATACAACGGTTACATACCACGACCCATGCAGATTAGGAAGACAAATGGGAATCACAGAAGAGCCTCGTGAGTTAATCAATCAAGTTGAGGGAGTTAACCTAGTGGAGATGGAGCATCATGGCGAAGACGCAATGTGTTGTGGTGTCTCAAGCATGATGTCTTGCAATGAAGATGCTAGAGCACTAAGAGTTACCAGAATGGAAGAAATCAGAGCAACTGGTGCTTCCACAATGCTGACTTCTTGTCCAAAGTGTGTTTCACACATGGAGTGCCTAAAGTTCGAGGGTGATGAAAGATACGAGAACATCGAAATTCTTGATATAGTATCCTTCCTGGCAAGACAGGTCAACGAAAAGAAAGCTCAAGTGGAAGCAACTTCACTAACTTCTGTTGAAGCATGAAGCATTTCATGGTCCAATAGATGTGCCTTTGTCGTCACTCCACCGTACCCGGAATAATTTCCTAACGATCCGTCTGACCTAATCACTCGGTGACATGGAATAATCGGAACATGACGATTTTTAGCCATTGCAGTACCTATAGCTCGGGCTGCTTTTGGTGACCCTACTTGATTAGCAAGTTGACCATATGTTACCCTTTGTCCCGCTTTGACTTGTATTAATTTAGAATATACATTTTCCCTAAAGTTAGGCGTATCAGAAAAATCAAGAATAGGTAATTCACAATCAAATGTACCTGATTGATAACTCTCAATCCAAGAATAAAGCCCATCGAGAACATTCTTTTCTGAAGTTGTTAGTTTATTTAGAATAGAATATTCAATCGATTTCACTATTTTACAAGAATATATTCCATTTTCACTGAATGTTACTCGAAGGAGATATGGTTCAAAATCTACATCGATTGTCTGCATCTTATTCACTCTTTGAATCGTCTGCATTTTCATGGGATTGATTTTGACTCTCATCCTCATCCATTCCAGATATTTCATAATTTGATGGGAATAAAGCAACCGCTACTCCTAAAATACAGAAAAATAGCCCCCATCCAAACATCTGTAAAGCGATTAATAACTCTAATCCGATAACTACCATCGTTAGACCACCTAAATTTGATACCCAAACAAGTGTTTTGAAAGTACCCAAGGAAACTCCAGTAGTGTTCTCACCTCGATACGGTCCGAATTCCCCACCAAATCTAGCAGCAGATGCAGTTTTCCCTTTCTTTGACATGTTATCACCTATCTATCATGATAATTGCATCCGTTGGACAAGCTAGAACGCATAATCTACAGCCCGTGCAATTATCTCTGATGATTTTCGCTTTTTGGTTACTTTCGACTTTCATCAGAGGGCTTCTAAGCGGAACTTTGTACATTTCAATTGCATCATCATCACAAACTATGTCACACTGATCACAGCCAATGCATAATTCCTCTTTCACAAAAGCAACTACTCCTTCTCCACCCTTGATATTTGAGCGAGCAATTCCTCTTTGCTTGTTGAGAGCAAGACGAATACGAGCAGCCTCTTTGGCTCTGCGCTCGTTTATGTCATCCAGGCTACTCATAAAATCACCTCAGTTAGACGGTATTATTCAACCCTTGCAGGTTCTCAATAGACTCTAACTTCTCATTAGATGTGTCGAAACGCTCTACTGCTAAATTTACTAACAAATCTCCTAAACAATAGAATGCGCCCACAAGCAGCGGAGGATTCCAAGCAGTGAACGGTGTCCAAGGCACTTCCCTAGCCCATTCCCAAGCACCAAGATAAGTCCCCCATATCTCCATTATCAAGGCAAAATAAACCATCGTTGCGTATAGGCTTGGCATTGGACCAAATTTGATAAAAATCAAACAGAAAACCAACAGCAAGACAGCAGATGTATCGGTTCCGGTGACTAACCCATAAAGGACAAGAGGGGTTAGTAGTAAAACAAGACTGAATGAGTGTTTATCGCTCAATTTTTCACTCCATATCCTTCCAAGATCAAAAAGGAACCAATGTCCTACTGGCACATACAAAGGCATCAGGTCTCTCTGATATTCATAAATTAACCATACTTCACTGAAGAATAATTCCATTGGAGTAGCAAATGCAAGTACTGTTAGCATCTCTATTCTTTCTTTTTTGTTAGTCTTAGCAAAAATAAAGCAAAACAGTCCAATGCACCAGATGTTAACTGGCCATTCAGCAAGGTGGTCAGGAATCAATCCAAATATTCCCGTTGAAGATACAAATAACCCGATAATTATACTCAGAGAGTACAATAGGGTCCTGTTCATGTCATTCCGAGGAGTTATCGCTTAAGGAATTAGGCAGGCGAGAATAGAAATTATTCTTCCTCAAGTGCCTTTAATTCCGCAGCCATTGCAAGCATGGAAAGTTCTGCTACCAAAGCATGCCAGCCGTGGGCGTGCTCGCCATATGAACCACCAACTTCTGCGTATGGCTCAAATCTAGCAGAAGGAGAATTAAGGTTCTCGGAATCCTTCTTTGACTCATTAATTCTATAGAACCAAGATGCTGCTTCTCCATCGACTAAGTAAACCACTGGCTCAACTGGACCCCCGTTTTCGGTAAAAATTGATGTTGGAATTCCCTCTTGAATGATGAAATTTTCAACATCTGCCCCCCCTTTAGAATACATCAATTTCTTCATCTTTCTATTCGATAATTGCAGAAGTTCCTCTCCACTTGATACTGTCAATATTCCTAGACCATAGGTTCCAGCATCATTTTTTACTATTGCAAATGGCTCCCTTTCAATTCCAAGGGATTCATACCTCTTTCTAATTCCATCAAGGAATTCGTTAACTTCAGCTGCTAATTGAATTCTACATGCTTCTTTGTCTAGACATTTATCTTCAGATACAAAATAATCAGGCATAAGATGCCATGAGTCAATTCCCAGTAATTCAGAAATTTCTTCCACATATGGAGTTAGCCTTTCATAATGTTCAGATTTTCTTCTCCTGTGCCAACCCATACTTGGAGCAGGGGTTACATCATGTTTGGAAAGCCCCGGAACTATTCCTTCTGTTAAATCATTATTCAATAGAATCAGGCAAGGACTCTTTCCATCAACAGTCAAACTATCATCTGAATCATCTACTTGATTGATCTTCATCGGGCCAGTAATTCCATTGAGGAAACCATATTCATTCAATACAGGAGAACCGACAGTACATCTAAATCCACTCATTTCCAGTAGCGATTTTAATGTCTTAACGTTCTCAACATAAGCAGCATTCCTTGTGTGTGATTCCGGATAAAGGTGCACCCATGTGCAATTTGGATGTTGTTTTAACAAGTGATTTTTTAGCAACTCAGCCAATTTTGGTCTGTCTTCTTGTGAAACATTATTGAAACCTGCAGGAAAGTGGTTTGCATCGACAACACCTACCTTCCAACCAAAATCTCTTATGTCAACTGAACCATATATTGGCATTGGTATTTCTTGCCTTTTCAGTTTGAACCAATCCCTGATTTCTTCTCTTCTCGATTCTAGTTTTTCAGTCAAATCATGAACCATCATAATGCAAACACCTCACTTAACAAATCAAATGCACTCTTGGAAGGACTCGAAGCCCCTCTCTTGTTTAGATGAATTGCGTCAAATAATCCAAGACCAATTACGACATCATCCTGTCCTTTGAGCCCTCCAGAGAAATCAGAATATTTTTCCAATATTGCTGGTTTAAACTGGTCTAGTTGGTCGAGGATACCTGCGAGTAAAGAGGGCGATGTTGCTCTTCCAGCAGGTAGTTTAGGACGCCTCACAATCTCATCTGGTAATCTGGTAAGGTCTGCTGCGGCTCTCAATGCTTTCTTTTCATACATCGTATCCGATGGTAATCTCCATTCCATCGGTAGCCTGCTAGATAGAGAACGATGGTTTTTACCCAAGAATGGAACTCTTACTTCAAGAGAGTGGGCCATTGAATGACGGTCAACTAATCTAAGTTGGAAGTTACTTAGCTGTCCGTGCTCGAGTTCAAATTCCAGCATTGTCCTCAAATCCGAACAGTTTTCTTCTCCAGAGTGTTTCGATTTGTACCACTTGTCATCGCCAATAATTGACCCTTCTCTGACCTGCTTTGCTTCAGGCGCAGACATAGACTCCAATCTTGAGTTGACAAGATTGGAATGAGACTTAACATCCCTATACCTAGGATAACCTGCATGAAGTTCGTCGGCTCCTTGCCCGCATAACCCTACAGTTACATGCTGTGACATTTTTTCGAATAGTGGTTGGAAGAACATCACTGTGGTATCTAAATCTTCACCATGCCAAACCAAATCTGGTAATCTGTTGTCAAAATCATCTTCTGCAAGAATATGTTGATGGTGCTTCAGATCAAGAGATGAAGCAACTATTTCTGCTGCCTTCCAGTCAGGATTTTCTTCACTCTCTGCAACAGTCCAGCACTCTGGTACTGGTTGTCCTGCCCTATTAGCTGCATCGTGGCTAACTGCAGCAACAAGGGAAGAATCCAAACCCCCAGAGAGAACAATTCCTACTGGAACATCAGCCATTAGCCTCTGCTCAACGCTATATGTGAAGGATTCCAACAACTCTTGTGCTTGTAAATCAGGATCCCAGGATTGTGCCGGTTGAACAATCTGTTGCTCGAATCTTGAACTGCTTTGCAGGGTTGCTTTTCCAAATTCATCCAAACTCCAAACCTCAACGCTTCCAGGGCGTACCTGAGTGACTCCTTCGAGTAAGGTTGTTGAATCGAGAGGATATTCCCAAGCAATTCTAGCAGCAAGGGCAACTCTATCCAGTTTAGGGATGTGAGATTCATGAGCCCTGAAGGCTTTGTATTCACTGCTAAATAGCATAGACTCGTCAATAATTGTTCTAGAAAGTGGCTTAATTCCCATTGCATCTCTTGCTAAAGTCAGGATTTTATTTGCTGGGTCCCATATTGCAAATGCAAACATCCCGTCAAGCTTAGAAATCCATGTTGATTGACCCCCAGCATCTAAACTCCCATTCGTTATTTTGTGCTGATTATACAAGGCAATGATTGCCTCTGAATCACTAGACGTCTTGTAATTATATTGTGTTTTAGATTTTATCGCCTTATGATTGTAGATTTCTCCATTGGCAATCAGAATGACTCCATCATCGGAAATTAGAGGCTGAGAGCCGCCTGCAAGGTCAACAATTGCTAACCTGTTGTGCCCAAGAGCAACCTCTTCATCGGACCAAACTCCAGTTCCATCCGGACCTCTGTGAGTTAGGTATGACATCATGGATTTTACAATCCCTGGGTCAGGATTCCCGAGCATACCAGTAATTCCGCACACAAATATTGCTCCTTTGTGGAGTTAAATTCTAGCGAAAGAATATAACTATTTGTTTACCAAAGAGGGAACTTGAACATGGTGTAAAACAGAGCAGCAACCGCTAGCCCAAACACAACATAGTAAGTGAATTGAGATACCTCGTTTTCGTCGTTAGCCTCTGCCATATGTCTCCCTCAAACCAACGTACAGCCTTAGGCATTTGAATATATTGTGAGCACCAGATAGTTTCTGGTCTATCCGACAAGCGGAATTAGGACCAAAAGTAGCATTAATGGTATGAAAATCATAGTTGCATTATCGTCAATCCAACGCAGCCGAGGCCATTCAGAAGCAACACAAACACCAGGTAGCAATATTGCTATGATGAGGGATGTTTCGAATAAAACCGCATAGGAAATCCAAACTGCAAGTAAAGCAAGAGTGGCTACTCCAATTACTATTTTTGTGTCAAATTCTTTTCTTCTCAACTCCCCTAATATGGGGTCCCCAAGAGCAAGGGAAACTATCAGCGGATATGCATAATCGGGTTCTCTTAATGCAAGCAGTGCTATTCCGATTGCAACCCCTCCCCATGCTAGAGCGCTTACCTGTTTTGCTTCGTAATCTCTCTGCCCAAATACCGTGAATCCAATTTTTAGTCTGACTGCTTCAAAGACTACAAGTCCTAAAACAACAAGAGATACTAATTGAATCGCATCGATCGAAATCAAATCAGAAATAGTTTCCCCGTGTGTGAAATATAGCCAAGGAATCCCTGCTATCGCAAGGTGAATTGAGCGCCTCAGAATATGTCCACCCATGCCCCCAACTGAATGGTCGACAGGGTTCGTAAGTTCTACTTGTGCATCGCTCATTCTAATTCCTCCAACGCATCTTCTAGTTGCATAGTTCCCGATGATAATTTTTCTAAAATTGATTCAATTTTGGGATTCGACATTATCTTTCTTTCATGGGTAGCAAGTAGTCTTTCTCTCCACTTAGCCTTCTCAGATCTACCACTGGATTTCAAATCCAACAAAGCAATTGACATTTCTTCTATACCTTGATTTTTCAATGCTGATACCAATATCACCTCTGGAACTTCCCCATCGGCTAGTTCTAACGATTCTTTGATTTCATCAGCGTGCTTTTTTGCTCCAGGAAGGTCTGATTTGTTTACTAATACGCAATCAGCAAGTTCTAGCAAACCAGCTTTTTCAGCCTGTACTCCATCTCCCCGTGCAGGTCCCTCAACAACTACAATTCGATCTCCTACTGCTGCACATCTAATGTCAGCTTGTCCTGCTCCGACCGTTTCAATGATGATTTTATCCCATCCAATTAACAGCATAAAATCGACCATGTCTTTGAGAACAAATGGAACGCTACCACTGGTTTTCCTCGTTGCTACAGAACGAATAAAAACTCTATCTTTGAGTTTTTCATCATCTACTACACTCAGTCTGATTCTATCCCCAAGTAATGCCCCACCACTTCTTGGTGATGATGGGTCAACAGCTAACAAAACAACATTCATTCCTAACTCAGCCCACTGAGTTAGTAACTTATCACAGATGCAAGATTTTCCTACACCAGGAGCACCTGTTATTGCAATACTATCCCATGAGTCTGAATCTGATGATTCACTAAATTTCCCAAGCTCCTCAATTTCCAATTTCACTTCATTAATTGAGACTTTTTCTGACTCAATAGCGGATAAAAGGCGAGCAATTGCTCTCCTATCTCCACCTAACGCAGCCAGAATTGAATCATTCAGCATTATCCTTCACCAGTGCCAATCAGAATCAGAGCCGACGCCACTATCTGCTCTTGATGCTGCTTCTTCTATAAAATCGAGAATCTCTTGAGTCAGCGTACCTGGACCAAAAATAGCCTTAATCCCAGCATCAAAAAGGGGTGGTTTATCGTCTTCTGGAATAATACCTCCACCAAATACAATGACGTCACCAAGCCCTTGTTCAGTTAGTAGAGAACATATTTTCGGGAATAAATGAGCATGAGCACCGCTAAGGCTCGACAAACCGAGAAATCGGGCATCTTCATCCCTTACGGTATCAACTATTTGCTGGGGTGTTCTTCGCAATCCAGTGTAAATGACCTCATGTCCTGCATCCCTCAACGCCCGGGCAACAACTTTTGCGCCCCTATCGTGTCCATCTAAACCTGGTTTTGCTACAACAACTCGAACCATGTTTCCCATGACTTACGCAGGAACCTTTCACCTATGAAAACACCCCATAAATATCGGAAAAATACATCAAAAGTATTAGCAACGCATAAGGGCGGGTTTTGAATCCAAAGCATTGGGGCAGAGTATGAAGACATCTGAAGAGAGACTCAAAGACCTTCGAGTTAGAAAAGCCCAGAGCGAAGCGGGCGGTGGGCAAGCAAGAATCGATGCCCAACACAACAGGGGTAAAATGACGGCTAGAGAAAGACTGGAACTTTTGCTCGACGATGGTTCCTTCCAGGAATTTGACGCTCTTGTGGAACATAGATGCAGAGACTTTGGAATGGATAAAAATGTAATTCCAGGAGATGGCGTAGTAACAGGTCATGGAAAGATCAATGGAAGAGAAGTCTATGCTTTCGCACAAGATTTCACGGTTTATGGAGGTAGCCTTGGGGAAATGCACGGATTGAAGATTTGCAAAGTCCTTGATGCGGCTTTGAAAACAGGTAGACCAGTCATTGGCATGAATGATTCAGGCGGCGCTAGAATACAAGAAGGGGTTGCTTCCCTTGGCTCATACGCTGAGATTTTCTTTAGAAATGTTAGAGCAAGTGGAGTCGTTCCGCAAATATCTGTCATCATGGGTCCGTGCGCTGGTGGAGCAGTATACTCGCCTGCGATTACTGATTTTGTAATCATGGTGGACAAAACCGCTCACATGTTCATTACCGGACCAGAGGTAATCAAGACGGTTACCAATGAAGAAGTGTCATTCGAAGACCTTGGGGGAGCATCAACTCACGCTTCCAAATCTGGAGTCAGTCACTTTACTGCAGAAAGTGATGAGGATGCAATTGGAATGGCCCGAGATTTGGTTGATTTATTACCTCAAAACAATATGGAGAAACCTCCCAAGAAGAACACAAGCGATTCTATAGACAGGGAGTGTGAGAAACTTAATTCTATCATACCAGACGATCCTAGCAAGCCCTATGATGTTCTAGATGTCATCCACGAACTACTCGATGATGGAGGATTTATGGAAGTTCAGGCTGATTGGGCTCAAAACATAGTTTGTGGGTTTGGTCACTTGGCAGGTAATACCGTTGGAGTAGTCGCAAATCAGCCAAAGTATCTAGCAGGTTGCTTGGATATCGATGCCTCAGACAAGGCAGCAAGGTTCGTTCGATTCTGTGATTCATTCAATATTCCATTGGTAACACTTGAAGATGTTCCTGGTTTCCTCCCAGGCACAAATCAAGAATGGGGTGGAATAATTAGACATGGGGCTAAATTGCTTTACGCATATGCAGAAGCAACAGTTCCAAAATTGACTGTAATTATGAGAAAAGCATACGGCGGAGCATACGACGTAATGTCCTCAAAACATATCAGAGGCGACTATAACGTAGCATGGCCTGGTTCAGAATTAGCTGTAATGGGCGCTCAAGGAGCAGTTGAAATTATTCACAGAAAGAGAATCAAGAATGCTAGAAATCCTGAACAAGAAAGGCAGAGATTAATCGATGACTACAACGAAAAATTTGCAAATCCATACGAAGCTGCCGCTCTAGGATACATTGATGATGTTATAATCCCTTCAGAAACACGCTCGAGATTATGCAGAACTCTAGAGATGCTGATGGACAAGGAAGAGTTGAGACCAGCAAAGAAGCACGGAAATATTCCATTGTGAGGAATCAATATGACAGAGCACAATGATGAAGTTCTGAGGGTTGCGGCAATAGCCGCAGTTCTTGCAATGGTTAATTCTCAGGGAGAGGACCCTAGCCTTGCTGGAAGAAAGCAAGGAAGCACTTGGGCACAAGACCAGAGGAGAATTAACATGGGCAGGGCAAGTTTGCTAAGAAGTAAAAGTGAAAGGTCACCTTGGAGATGATTAAATGACAGAAAAAAGGAAAGTTATCGTTGACGGTGTAGAATTTGAAGTAGAAATTGATGGCGAAGGACCCAACTTCACAGCCACAGTCGAAGGAAAATCATTCCACATAGAAATTCCTGATGCAGCCCCGGTAGCAAAGAAAAAGCGCGGGGGAAGCGGCAAGAAAAAGAAAGGTGGAACTGTTTCTGCAAACATCCCAGGTAAAGTGGTCACCGTTGAAGTTGAAGAAGGACAGAGGGTAGAAGAAGGTCAAGTAATTTTGATTTTAGAAGCAATGAAGATGCAAAATGAGATCCAAGCACCTGTTTCAGGTACAGTTTCAAAGGTCCACTGCTCAGAAGGAGAAGCAATAGAAGCAAATGTTCCCCTTGTTGTTATAGAACCTGACCAAGTTGACGAAGATTAAGTTAGTAAGAGTGCAAGGATTTAATGACAAGTAGTTGAAAGGTGATACAATGGCAAGCGATGCGATATGCGATTACCCTGGGTGTGGGAAGAAGGGTATAATCATCTCAAGGCTCTCACCAGAGGGCTATTTAGTTGCTACAGGCAAAAAGGCATACTCATTCAGAGAGGCTTACAGGAGGTTCCACTATTGTCAGGAACATCATGACGAGTTAATGGGTGGAGTATGGTCTAGAGTCAGAAAACCTGACGATAAAAAAGACGGACATGTAGCCCCGACTGCGATTTAATAATTCTAATAGATTGGGGATTCAATCATATACTATCGACTGGTAGTATGCGTTATGCAGAACTTTAGTTCAGCCGGCTTGAAAGCATCGACAATAATCATTGCATTAATCCTATTATTGATGCCATTTAGTTCAATGACGAACTTTGAACTGGAAGAAATTTCAGTCAACGAAAAGTTCTCACCACCAGGTGTTGGGACAACAAATTCAACAATTCTAAACACAACATATCTTAGTGGCAACCAATCATATGACAATTTATACATAGGCTGCGGGATAAGTTCATGCGGTGAAATCGTTGCAACAGGAGACCTTGTTCTAACCGTAAATACTCTGACAGTGGAGTACGGAGCAACCATTACAGCAATTGATTACCCAACCAACACACAAGGAGTTGGAACATCTGTCACTCTATCTTCTGCTTGGAGAGGAGATGGTGCGGGCGGAGCAGGTCACTACGGTTCTGGTGGATCAGGGGGTGCTGCCAGTAGCAACGGTGGTTCTTCGTATGGAGTTGGAAATGAAACCGGCTCTAACGGAGGTTCAGTCTTCGATTCCAGCGGTAACCTAGTTTCTGCGGGAGGATCTGGTGGTGGAAGAATTGTAGTTTATGCTGATGTTATCAATATCAATGGAACTGTGGATGCTTCTGGGTATGATGGTGAAAGCGGTTACAGATATCAAAATGGCTCAGGAAATGGTGGTTCAGGAGCCGGCGGTGGTTCAGGTGGAAGCATCATCATGAGAGCAAATCAAGTGAACGTTGGATCATCTGCTGAGATAGCTGCAGATGGAGGATTTGGTGGAGATGGCGCTGATGGAGACTGTACAGGCGTATGTATCGGACTGTATGACGGAGGAAACGGCGGTGGCGGTGGCTCCGGAGGAATTGTTGATATCCGTGCAAGCAGCACTTCAAATCTCAACATACCAACTGGAACTGTTTTTGCTGACGAGGGATGGGCAGGTAACGGCGGTGCTCCATACGGAACAGGAAGTTATGGTAGCGCTGGAACCGATGGAACCGTAGGCAGCACCTATACTGGAACATGGAGTGGATGGACCACAAGCTCATCAAATGGGACAACTCAAAACGACATGAACACCAATGCGGACTTGCCTTCGTACACTGGACAATCTATATCGTCAATTCCGAATTTTAACTTCTCGACCTCTTTGAGTGGAACTGGGTATATTGATGAACTAAATGATATCGAAGATATAATGACTATCTCAATCGGACAAAATGAGGGAGTTGCCATACAGATTACTTTCAACCAAACGAGCACTGCTCCGAATGGAACCACGATTACAAACGATGTTGAAGCAGTTATCGCAGATGCTAACATTAACTTAATCGACGAAGATTACAGCGGTTCAAACACATTATCACTTTCAACAAACGGCACCACCTTCCAGCCTTCTGGACCAATTATTCTAGGCATTTTTGTTAACGCAGGTTATGTTGATTGGAACCTTACCATCTGGAAGTTTTCACAAACATTCCAAACACAAAATGACATGGGAACTGGAGGAGATCTTGGTGCAAATTTAGCCAATACCTCGACACTGACAAACTTCATTTTCTCTGGCTCGCTTTCTGGCAGTGGGTTCATGAGCGATACTGCTGATTCGGTAGATGCGCTACGAGTCTCTCTAAACTCAAACGAAGGACTGACTGCAGTTCTGACATTCCCTACATCAACAACATATTCTAACGGGACTACGGTTACAAATGACGTAGACATTTATCTTCTAGATAATGGAATTGTCAATTTCATAGACACTGACACCGGCTCAGGGACTTTGACAGTAACAACAAATTCCACAACCACATACCCCGGATCACCAGTTATCCTGTACCTTACAGCTAATGTAGGTGAAATCAACTATACCCTGGACTTGTACAAATTCAATGTTCAATGGTCTAGCGGAAATGGTACCGGTGGAGGAGGAGGTAATGGATCCTCTCCTCTGAGTAATTGTACAGGTAATGCAACCTTAAATCCAGACATATTAGAACCAAATGACCTAACTACCACTGCGACCCAAGCAAGTGTTTTACCAGTATCTTGCACAGGTCTGTCAATTGATAGTAGTTCAGATACAGATTATTTTGAGGTATACTTGGTTCAGGGAGTAACCTATTACGTGAATATTACATTCACTCACTCAAATGGTGATCTCGATACCAATTGGGATGATGCGACAGGTGGTTATCTTGACAGTTCTGGAGGAACTTCAAATCTAGAATCTATGTCAGTGACCGCTCAGTCAAACATTACTTCTTTCATCGAAGTTTATGGATACAGTGGTGCAACCAATGTTTACGATATCGAGATTACAACCAATAACCCTGGAGGTGGGCAAGCATTCGAAACTGTCGAGGTCACAAAGCTCGATAAGAATGTCTCTTCGATTATGATGACTGGACTCACAGTTGGCTCCTCCTATCAACTTGAACTAGAGATAGAGAATAGAGTTGTAAGCACCTGGCCAAATTATACAATCGACACTTACAACCCAATTACTATAACAGCCAATAATACAGTTGAATACTACAATGTAACTTACCCGATTACAGAATGTGAGGGGGTATTCGTGATGATTGCCTATCTTTACGACTCTACCGGAAACACCATGTTATCCGCAGATGGTGATGGATATTATTACGAGAAATTACAATCAGTCGTTCAATCATCTACGAATGCATTTTTGTATCTCACGAACGTTACTAGTGGAGACTCTATCGACATTCTGTACGTAGTTGAGGACTCTAGCGGAAATATCGTTGATGCAAATTGGAAAAACATAACCACAAATTCAACTAGCCAGACACTGAATGTCAGTTGGACTGCTCCAACCACAATGAGTAGTCACTTATTTTATGCAGTAGCTTACAATTCTACTGGAGATGTTATCGGTTATCATGAAGAATATTTCATTCCACAATTGCCTTCAGTCAGAATTGATAGTTACTCAACTAGTGCAACATCTAGCACTAACGATGTCACTGTTAGTGGATGGGACCTTGTCTCTGGTGATACCTATCAATACCAAATCAAGATTCATGACTCTGGAAATGCTACAATAGCATCCAGTAATCTGACCACCTTCACTGCGACAAGCACAATACAGAGCTTGGGAACTTGGAGTTATTCAACACCAAATGCTAGTGGTACTTATTGTGCCTCAACCTATCTATATTCTCAATCTGGAACTCAACTAATTGGGGAAACTGATTGCTTTGTGCTGAACTTCGACAATGACGGAGACGGAGTAATAAATGAGGATGATTTGTGTCCAGGAACTGACTCCGGAGCAGTAGTTGATGCAGATGGATGTGCTTCTAATCAGAGAGATTCTGACTTTGATGGATTCAATGATAATATAGATGATTTCCCATACGATTCTTCACAGTGGAAGGATACTGATGGTGATGGATATGGAGACAACATGAACGGCTCGAATCCAGACCACTTCCCAACTGATGCTAACCAATGGAGCGACATTGATGGAGATGGATGGGGAGACAATCCTGGTTATTCCAACTCTGATGAATTCCCTCAAGATTCAACCCAATGGGCAGATACCGATGGAGATGGATACGGGGATAATCCAAACGGAAACAACCCAGACTTGTGGCCTGCTGATCCTTCTCAATGGACAGACTCAGACGGTGACGGATATGGCGACAACCCAGCCGGCACAAATGGAGACCAATTCCCTAACGATGGGACACAATGGGAAGATACTGATGGTGATGGATACGGAGACAACGCAACTGGAAACTCACCTGACCTATTCCCTACCGATGGAACACAATGGGAAGATTCTGATGGAGATGGATACGGAGATAACCCTGCAGGAAACAATGCTGATGCATTCCCTCAAGACTCAACCCAGTGGGAAGATTCTGACGGTGATGGATATGGAGATAACCAAGCAGGCAATGACCCTGATGCATTCCCACAAGACTCAACTCAATGGAAAGACTCTGACGGAGACAGCTATGGAGACAATGCTGCAGGAAATAACGCAGATGCTTATCCTAACGATAGTACACAATGGTCGGATCGTGATGGAGATGGGTATGGGGATAATATTTCAGGAACCAATCCTGATTACTGCCCGGACACACCAAGTGGAAACGTCGTTAATTCGGTAGGATGTGCTGAATTCGAATTAGATGATGACGAAGACGGCATCAAGAATAACGCAGATGCTTGTCCAAACACCCCAGAAGGTGAATCTGTTGATTCCTTTGGTTGTTCAGATACCGAAAAGGACGGTGACCAAGATGGCGTTGCAGATGCATATGACCAGTGTCCTTCAACGACATTAAACGCTGCAGTGGATAATGCAGGTTGTGCACCTTACCAACTAGATTCTGACAACGACGGTATTGACAATTCAAGAGACCAATGTCCAAACACTACAGAAGGCGAGAACGTGAACGGTATTGGCTGTTCGGCAACAGAATCAGACGCTGATATGGATGGAGTTTGGGATGCTGATGATTTGTGCCCATACACGCCAACAGACGTAGAAATAGATTCCAACGGATGTGCAGATGAGCAAAAGGATACTGATGGCGACCTAATTAACGATGCTGAGGACCAATGTCCTATGACACCTGCAGGTGAAGGCGTTGATATCACAGGTTGCTCGCAAACAGAACTTGATGCAGACAATGATGGAATTAGCGATGCTCTAGACATCTGTTTCGCTACTCCAGAAAGAGAGCAGGTTGACCAAGAGGGATGTTCCGACAGCCAACTGGATTCTGATGAAGACAATATCAATGATGCACAAGATCAATGCCCAGAAACTCCGGAAGGAGAAGTTGTTAACATCGAAGGATGCTCTACAACACAATTAGACACAGATGGTGATGGAGTTTCAGACAACCTAGACCTTTGCACAAATACGGCTACGGGATCAATCGTTGATGAAAATGGATGTGCTTTGGAGCAGAAGGACTCTGATGGTGATGGAGTTAATGATGCAGAAGATGCTTTCCCAGATAATGCTAGCATAGATTCCGATAGGGACAATGACGGGGTTGCTGATGAGTTCGACGCCTATCCTGATGATGCACTTAGAAGTGAGTTAGAAGAGGAATCTTCCAACTCAGGCTTATTCATTACAATCGCTGTACTTCTAGTGATTGGAATTCTAGCAGCTGTTCTAGTTGTAGGAAGAAATGGAAATGATATCGAGGAAAGTTTTGCACAAACTCAAGAAAATATTGACCTACAATCTGAAGCATTCGCAGCTCAAGAAGAGCCAACTAAAGATTTACCTAACTTAGAGCAGAGCGCACAAGTAGAACCACAACAGTGGGAAGAGAATGGTGTTCACTGGTCCCAAGCGGCAGATGGTACGCTATCTTACTGGGATGAGAGCGCACAGAAGTGGGAAGTTTACAACCAATGATTGTGAATTAAACTGAATCACTAGATTATCCCCTTTATGAGGTAAACTTATCGCAGATAGCTTTGGAGTTCAATTGGTATATTGGCTCAAAAAATTCCACATTAACTCATAGGTAGGAGTTCCTGCAACTTCTTGAGGCCAACTATGTCCATGGAATTCCATGCCATAATGCTCGATGTTTACACCACCATCACAATTACTGTGAACAATATGCTCGATATCTAAGTGATAATGGGAGTCCTCGTTCTGACAGTTCGAATTTTCTGCCCAATAATCGATCATTCCAGGAATATTGCTCATGGTTCCAACTCCTTCGTGCTCACCATCTTTCCAATCCCAATCTTCATCGTAATCAATGATCAAATCAAATTTACCGTGAATATGCATTACGGCAACGCTGCTGCCTAGATAGCAGCTTGCAGGCTCCACAGGCATAGTCCCAGCAAAAGAAGCGACAGCAGCGAACTTGAAATTCAACTGGCAAGCCACTTCGTATGTGAACATTGACCCTAGAGAATAACCAATTGCATACAATCTGTCTTCATCAATACAGTACACATTTGACAATTCATTTACAATTCCTATGGCAAAATTGTTGTCATCTCTTGATGTTGCTGCGGTATTCAAGAACCATTCACCTTCAGATTCGGTCCTATCGTCCTCAGCAATAGCGTAAGCCATGATGAATTTCTCTTGCTCTGCTAGCGTATCGAATTCATCTTGTTGTGGGAAATCTTCCTCCGCACCACCGCCTCCGTGAAATGCAATTACTATCGGTAAAAGAGTACCTGGTTCTGAACTTGGTACAGTCAGTCGGAATAATCTCTCAACTCCGTTCACTGATATTGTTGTCAATACCTGCGAGATAGGTTCGGAAGGTATGGAACACGGCTCTGAAACTTGAACTAACTCCTCAGGCTCAGGTCCCTCATCACCAGTTAAACCGGTTTCTTCTAGACAACCTGAAAGTGG
>CEUM01012891.1_pt1 | contig 30835 bp, 24 predicted proteins | sample 356421 | NCBI WGS metagenome assembly CEUM01 (sample SAMEA2622716, study PRJEB7988) | marine metagenome | biome: marine biome (ENVO:00000447); feature: surface water layer (ENVO:00002042); material: "saline water (ENVO:00002010), including plankton (ENVO:xxxxxxxx)" | depth 5 m
AAAATTATCTTACAAATATATCAATTAAATTATATATCGATCACTGTAGAAAGTCAGAATAGAAATAAGTACCTTTAGCGATTCGGCAAAATTGTCGATTAAAATTTTGAATTGCGATTGAAAAAAGAGAAAAGAATTCGGGTGAAAGGTGCCCGTATGCACAACCTGAAAAATATCAATGTCGATATCCCAAGCAAAAAGCTCGTGGTGTTTACTGGTCTCTCTGGCTCAGGAAAATCGAGTTTAGCTTTTGATACCCTCTATGCAGAGGGCCAGCGGCGCTACGTGGAAAGTTTGTCGTCCTATGCACGACAATTCTTAGGTCGACTCGACAAGCCAAAAGTGGATAAAATCGAAGGTCTATCTCCAGCAATCGCGATCGAACAGAAAGTGAATAGTACCAATCCGAGATCTACAGTTGGTACCACGACAGAAATTTATGATTACCTCAAATTGCTTTTTGCTCGAATTGGCACAACCTACTCCCCCATTTCCAATGAAGTCGTCAGTAAAGACAGTGTTTCGGATATCCTCGATCAAATCAAAACCCATGAAGATGGGGCAAAATTATTTGTGCTCGCTCCAATTCATGTTGATCAGAATCGGTCTATGGATCAAATCTTAAATCTCTTTGCACAACAGGGATACGCACGAATTCAAGTCAATGGAGAAATCTTGCGGATCAGCGAAATCGAGGACAGCCCGAGGTCTGATTGTCATCTAGTCGTTGATCGAGTCATTCTCAAAAAAGACGAGGACTTCCTCAGTCGATTGGCAGACTCGTTGGAAACCGCATTTTTTGAAGGGAAAGGAGAAATCCAACTTTTATTTCCTGAAAACGACAAACAACTGCATTTCTCAAATCAGTTTGCGAGAGACGGTATCAACTTTGTCGAACCAAGCCCACACCTATTTAGCTTTAACAACCCCTTGGGAGCATGTCCAGATTGTGAGGGTTATGGTGATTTGATCGGGATCGATCATGATTTGGTCATCCCCAATACGGGCCTGTCAATCTTTGAGGATGCGGTAGCACCTTGGCGATCAACGAGTGCGAGTCGTTACAAAAAGAAGCTCATCGAAACCGCGAATTTATTTGACTTCCCAATCCACAAACCTTATTTCCAACTCAGCGAAGAACACAAAAAAGTGCTCTGGAACGGCAACAAACATTTCAAGGGGATTCACGCTTTTTTTCAAAGACTCGAAAAGAAAAACTACAAGATTCAAAATCGAGTGATGCTATCTCGCTACAGAGGACGAACAACATGCACAAGCTGTCAGGGAAAACGACTTCGGAAAGAAACACAGTATATCAAAATCAATGGGAAATCTATCAATGACTTAGTCGATATGCCGGTTGATGAGCTCCTGCATTTCATGCGAACACTACAACTCTCTACGCACGAGCTTCAAGTTGCCGAACGCTTGTTAATCGAAATCAACAATCGATTGGATTTTCTTTGTGAAGTTGGATTATCTTATCTGACGCTTAATCGGAAATCGAATAGTTTATCCGGAGGAGAATCCCAACGAATCAACTTGGCAACTTCACTTGGGAGTAGCTTGGTTGGTTCAATGTATATTCTCGATGAGCCAAGTATTGGCCTACATCCTAAAGATACCGAGCGCTTGATTCGTATTTTGGAAAAGCTACGAGACTTGGGCAATACGGTAATCGTGGTGGAGCACGATGAGGATATCATACGTGCGGCGGATGAAATTATTGACCTCGGACCAGAAGCGGGTGTTTTTGGAGGTGAAGTTATTGCGCAAGGAACACTAGATACCATTTTGAAATCAAACGGCTTAACTGCTGATTATCTCAACGGTAAGCAAAACATTTCTACAATAACAAAACCTATCCAGTCCACGAAATCAATTGAGCTTATCGGTGCAAGAGAAAATAACCTAAATAATATTGATGTTCGGTTTCCACTGCATTGTATCACAGCTGTTACTGGCGTTTCGGGAAGTGGAAAAAGCACCTTAGTCAAGGGGATTCTCTGGCCAGCACTATTGCGTGAAAAAGGGGTGTTTACTGAAAAAGCAGGACAACATACTGGCATCGCAGGAGATTTGGATGAAATTTCAATTGTCGAATACATCAGCCAAAATCCGATTGGAACATCCTCACGATCCAACCCAGTAACCTATATCAAGGCATATGACGACATCCGAAAGCTCTTCGCCGACCAACAAGCATCAAAACTTAATGGATATTCAGCCAAACACTTTTCGTTTAATGTGGACGGCGGACGATGTGAAAGCTGTAAAGGAGAGGGCGAGGTTACGGTAGAGATGCAGTTTATGGCTGATGTCAAATTGCGATGTGATAGCTGCGACGGAAAGCGTTTTAAACGTGAAGTTCTGGAAGTGCGTTTTGCTGAAAAAAATATTTTTGAAGTCTTATCGATGAGTGTTGATGAAGCCCTGGCCTTTTTTACACAACACCAGGAGACAAAAATTGCAAATAAAATCCAAGCCCTTGCAGATGTGGGCATGGGATATGTTGCTCTCGGACAGTCTTCCTCAACCCTCTCTGGAGGCGAAGCCCAAAGAATTAAACTAGCGAGTTATCTGACCAAAGGTCATTCGAAAGAAAGCGTCTTGTTTCTTTTTGATGAACCAACAACAGGACTGCATTTCCACGATATTGGAAAATTATTACAATCCTTCCGTCAACTCATCGATAGAGGGCATACCATTATCGTGATTGAACACAACACACACCTTATCGAATACGTTGATCATGTGATCGATTTGGGTCCTACAGGTGGACATGGTGGCGGAAAAATCTTGGCCAGTGGAAAGCCAGATGATATTGCCAAAAACAAAAAATCAAGTCTGTATAAACGTTTATTTGCCAATTCGCTTTACCAACCGAAGTAGATCATCTGACAGCTTGAACTTTGCTACGATCAAGAAGTACAAACCCGAAACCATTGCGGAAGTCAATACAATTTGAATGATTGGCGATAATGTCCAATCGATATACTGAAAAATAGTATACAAAATTCCAACTGCAAACAATGCCTTAAGAAGATTCCATGAGAGTGGATGAGCTTTGATTTTAAATTGTAAATACATAATCTTTACCGCGATAGACAGCCCAACTACAACCAAAGTTGCTAGTGCTGCTCCATCAATACCATAAAGGGGGATCCATACCATATTGAGAATCGAAACACCCAATGCCATTACAACAGAAAACACCAAACTGATTTGGTAAAACGAACTGTTGGAAATGATGGCTCCACCACAACCAAACATCATCGTAATCAACTTGGCGAGCGAAATATGCAGTACAACCAAAGTCGCTTTTTGATAACCTACATTCGGCAATAGCGAGAAAAGGGCTTCGCTATTGAGATTGACCAACAAGAAAAACCAACCGGAAACAATCACCAAATTCAGCGCACTTCTTCGATAAAGACTGTTCACTTCTTTGGTATTGTTTTCATTGACCGCAGTGGCGACTAAGGGGTTTAGAATTTGCCACATGGCACGTGCTGGTACCTCGACAATAGTAGCTGCAAAAATCGCAACTGCATAGAAGGCAGTTTGCTTGATTTCTTCTAATTGTGGGATCATAAACTTATCAATATCGATAATCAAACTGCCCGCTGAAGCTGCCAACAAAATCGTAACCGAATAGGTTAAAATAGATCGAATATTGGACGGAAAATGCAAACGAATACGAAGGGGATAACAGCGATTGGCCAATACAATCATAACAAGCAAACGAAGGTAATACCCACTCACCAAAGCCACAATAAAATAGTGAAATGACAAATCAAAAATGTATAACACCAACAAAAGCAAAAAGAGATACAGTCTAGGAAATATTTCTTTTAAGGCATTTCCAGCAACAGACTGCAACTGTACACGTGCCCAAGCGTAAAAGACCTCAAAATAGGCTGTTGCAACAGCAACCACAAAAATAACCCAAGTGTAACTGGCAATGATTGGGTTTTGAATGGATAAAGCAGCTGAAATTGAGTGGTAAAACATCACACCAACTCCTCCAATAATAAGCGAAATAAAAAGCGGCAAAAGAATGACAGAGGACATAAAACGTCGCTGTTCCTCTTTCGTCTTATAGGAGCTAAAAAATCGGATGATTGTTTGATGTACACCAAATCCAATCAGTGGCATCAATAAATTTGATGTTGCCAATAAAAAAACAACCAATCCATACTCTTCAGCCGAAAGAAATAGTGGGTAAAAACCGAGTGTGTTCAAACCCCCTATTGCAAAGGCAATACCAATGATCAGTACATTTAACGAGGTTTGTTTGGCAACGATTCCCATTAGCTTTCCAATTGATTAAGTAGCAAATGTAAGTCTTCGGCTTGTTTTTCTCTCGAAAAGCTTTGATCAGGCATGCCCAAATGCGCAACAGTTCCCGCTTTATAGTCTTCAAATTGACTTGCAATCCAAGCTGTGATTTTATCGGTTTCTGTGTACAAAAAGACCGCACCGAGTTTGTATTCTCGAACCAGCTTGGACATATCCCCATGTTTGTTGACCAAGGCCAACACAGGACGACGAGCAGCCATATAGGCATACAGCTTTCCATGAATCACCAATTGACTGTCTGGGTGGTCATTGCCCAATAACAATAAAATATGAGACTGCGGCAGAACGAAATCAATTTCTTGTTTTGTTCGATAGCCGTATGCAACAAACTGATCTTTTAGCTGTGAAGGAGGATTTATAAAGTCAGATGCACCATACAAACGGAAGCGAAGTTGTTTTGCGAAAAGCTGATCACGATCTGAAAGGGTTTTTAATACAGAAAACACGACCTTCAAATGCTGATTGGACTTTAAAGCTCCCGCATAGGTCATAGTGAATTTCTGAGCGAGCTCACCATCCAAAAGCTTTTCATAGCCATTCAAAATGGTCACCACTGACGGGTTGTATTGTTTGTAAATTGCTGTTAAGCTTGGAGAAGTGGTTATAACACAATCGGCAGCATAAACTACTTTTTTTTCCATTCGCTTATGACGATTTCGAACAAAGGACATCATCGGCAATTCATAATTGACAAAAAATTTTGACCAGGGGTCTCGGAAATCAGCTAGCCATTTAATATTATTGGTTTTTCGTAAAGCATAGCCAAGCACATGCATACTGTGAGGAGGACCAGTAGTGATCAACCAATCGGCGGGTTGTTCTTTCAATCGTTTTTTGATCAAGCGAATTGCTGGTTTAATAAAAAACTGGCGGGCATCAGGAAAAAAGAAATTTGCTCGAACCCATCGTATAACATGATAAGCCAACCCCCCTTTTGCCTTGGGCTTATCAGCGTGATAGAAGCGCTTTCCAGGTTCCCAAATCGAAAGCGGAAGAACGTGGATGTTGGAATGTGTCTGAACTTGAAGAGAGTCGTCACTAGGAGATCCTACGGGGTCTTGAACGGTAATTACATCGATCTTCCAGCCTCGTTTTGCCAGTTGATTGGCAAAGTACCACCAACGCTGAACTCCCGACCCTCCTGCTGGCGGCCAGTAGTAACTTACGAGAATCATATGTTTGTTTTCAGACCTCCCCAAAGCGCTATGGTTTTGATCGCTTCAATTCCAATGGAACAAAAGATAGGAGAATCAACAAAACAAAAATACCATAACCAGCCAACTGAATCCGAGTACCTTGCTCAATCACATCGGGCTCAAAACGAAAAACAACATCATGCTGACCAGTGGGAATAATCAAACCACGAAGTGCATAATTCACACGAAAATGAGGCACTTCAACCCCACCGATATAAGCCTGCCATCCATGTGGATAGTGCATCTCCGAAAAGACCGCAAAAGCTGTTGATGAAACAGCGGTTTTATAACGCAACTCATTTGCTTTGTGGGCAACCAAAGAAATCGAAGATAAACTGTCCAAAACAAATTCACGCTGCGGTATTGACTCGGTCGTAAGTGCCGTTTTCGCAAGGTTTTCCGTTGCCAAACGTCGGATTTCATCATCAGCAGAACGGCAACTAATGACCTCTTCTACAAGCCAAACGTTCCCGTAAGCATTCGGATTAAGCCCAGCAGATAAACTGCCACCTTCAGAAGTTTGTAGGGTGTATTTGATATTTAACATGTTGACCACATTAGGCGTAATGGTCTCGCTGAGATGATAATCGTATAATGACTGCATTCGATGTGGTTTGGCTCCGTGATAACCCCCGATTGTATTGTGAAAATAAGCGGTTCTGGCATGTGCCATTCCCAAACGTGGTTCAAACACACGATATCGCGTGCTATCTTTTAAAATCGCTAGGTCTGCAGCTGTCGCTTTAAAAGGTCGTTGCATGACTGACTTGTTTGCAAAATCCTCACTGTTGACATAGTTGCGACTGAACGACCATAAGTCAATAAGAATCAATAAGGCCACAACTGGAATCACATAACCTTTTCGCTTTTCGATCAAAGCAAAACGACACAGGACAAACAAAACAAGAATAAAGCCAAGCGATCGCATTAAGTCATTTAAAAGCATCGCTTTTCGATCTTCCATCAATGGGTTTAAAATTTCTGGGTAAGCAGCAAACGGTTCAAAAGAAGATTGGTAATCAAACACAGTCATCGCCGCGATCCACACCAAGCCTAAAACACCCAACACAATCAATACACTTCGGTTTATGGCCTGTTTACGAAACTTGTTAGAGGAATCCATCAAACCCATCAAACCCATAGCTGCAGCAATAGGAAAGCATAGTTCCAGAATCACCTGTGCAGAGCTCACGGCTCTAAACTTGTTGTAAAAGGGTATATAATCGATCAAAAATTGAGTGAATTGCGGAAGGTGTTTTCCCCACGAGATGAATAAGGAAATAAGAATGGAAGATAGGAGAATCAAACGCCAACGCTTGTGCATAAGAAAAAACCCTATCATAGCAATAAAGAAAACCGTTATCCCAATGTATGCGGGTGCTTCAACGATAGGTTGATCACCCCAATATGTACGCGCATAAGAAAATACGTACTGAGCCGTTTCGTTATCAATAGTTTGTAAAAATTGAGCAAGTTTGCCAGAAGAGTCAGGTCGATCTCCACTCCCACCTCCTGTCAAACGAGGAATAATCAAGTTGAAGGATTCAACAATGCCATAGCTGTATTCAGTGATATAGTCATAGGTCAAACCGTCGTTTGAAGTTACTGGCTCCCCTGAAACATTTTCTTTTAAGGGTGAATTTCCTCTTGTGCTTTCCTTTGCATATTCACTCGTAGCAAGCAATTGAGTGGCGTTAAAACTGAGTGCGAGCAACATGGCAACAACCATGGTGAGCAAGGATTTGGCTAAAGTTTTGTATTGTTTATTCCTAACCAGATCGACTGTAAATCCAAGGCTGATCAAACCCACGAGAATCAGCGCATAGTAGGTCATCTGATAATGGTTGGCATGAAGCTGCAACGCCATCGAAAGAGTGAGAAGACCAAAGCCGAGATTTCGCTTTTCGGAAAACAACTGAATCACACCTAAAACGACCAACGGCATATATCCGATCGCAAGGGCTTTGGTATTATGTCCAACACCTAAGATAATGAGAAGATATGTAGAAAAGCCAAACGCAATCGCTCCAGTAATCGCAATTTGCACTTTGGGTGTGAAAAAGAGCATCAATAGATAAAAACTCAAGAGATACACAAAGAGGTAATCCGCTGGACGAGGTAAAAAACGAATAAGTTTGTCGACTTTTCCTATAAAATCACTGGGGTATGTGGACGTAATTTGATAGGTCGGCATCCCGCCAAAGGCATTGTCTGCCCAATAGGGTTCTTCATCGTAGTCTGCACGATGCTCAACCACCTGACGTTGCATGCCTTGGAATTGTTGAATATCTGATTGCACTATGACTTTACCGCTGAGCAATGGATAGAAATATACCATAGAGAGCATGGCGAAAAGCACAACTGAAAAAATGTGTGGGATGCTATTTTTGATCATTCATTAAGAACTTGAATAACCAAAAATACAATTCTAAGCGGTACTTGTGCTAAAGCATTTCTTTATATTTGAATGAATGAACCGACTAAACGCCACTTTTCAGCTTTTCTTTGTTTTGATATGGACAATCGCGAGTGGTCAGTACACTTCCATCATCAACAGTAACCGCCCAGGGCTGACTCAGGGTGCTTATTCAGTAGGTCCAGGAGTATACCAGCTCGAATTTGGTACATCTTATCGGCAAGATAAATTTCTTTCCCTTGCCCAAGCAAAAAGTAAAGGTGCAGGTTTCACACTTGACCTACGTACGGGCTTGATATTACAAAATCTAGAATTGATTTATCGAGTTGACTATCACAGTGACCAATTGACGTTCAACAATGTTTCAGGGCCATTAAGATACAACCGAAAAGGTACCAAACGGAATACTGTTGGATTTAAATTCTTGCTATTTGATCCCTTTCGAAACACAGATTGGTATAAAGTCAACACCAAAAGCTATAAAGCCAACAAAGGGATACGATTCATTGATTTACTTCCAGCATTATCCGTTTATTTTGGATCTGAATTGAGCTTTGGAAACATTTACCCGTACGGGGAGCCGTTCTCTCCCATTTTTAATCTGAAAACACCCGAACTAAAACAAAACGAAATCTCTGGTGAGCTGATGCTGATTACGCAAAATCATTTTTTAAATAATTTTGTACTTGTCACCAATTGGGGTAGAAGATATCTGGGGAGTGCATACGAGCAAAATTACATGTCGAGCAGCCTGATGATTCCTATTAAAAAAAGACTGATGAGCTTTGTGGAGCAAGTGAGTGCGAAAAGTCAACTTTCTTCAGACATCTCTCTAACAGTAGGAGCGGTATATCTGATCAATGAAAACATCCAAGTCGATACGTTTTTGAGTCAAACCTTAAAAGACACACCCGCGATGTTTTCGGCAGGAATTGGGGTTTCTTATCGAATAGATCGCTATAATGATAGTGGTATTCCGTATGAAATCAAGCAACTCAGAAGACAACGAAAAAAGAATCGTTATGATCGAAAGATAAATGCTGAAAAAATAAAAGAGTTTAAAGACCGTGATCGTGAAAAACGCAAGGCTGAACGCAAACAAAAAAAGGCAGCAAAAAAAATAAAACGATGAGTGATTATGCCCTTTACAAAGTCAATTCAAAAAGAGATTATCATGCGTTTTTTTCTTTTCCATTTACATTATATAAAAATTGCCCTCAATGGGTCCCACCTATTACCAAAGAAGAAAAAGCCATTTTCAATCCAACTTCAAACCCTGTTTTTGAAAATGCTGAAGCAAAGTTGTTTTTAGTAAAAAAAGGTAAGCAAGTTGTCGGTCGTATGGCAGCTATGATCAACTGGATTGAAGTCAAAGAACAAGGAAAAACCAAAGTTCGTTTCGGTTGGTACGACACGATTGATGACATCGAAGTTAGTCGCTTACTTCTCGATGCCGTAACTGATTGGGGAAAGCAAAACCGCTTGACCTATATAGAAGGTCCCATGGGTTTTTCTAATATGGATAAAGCAGGACTATTGGTACAAGGATACGAGTATCTAAACACCATGATTACTTGGTATCATTATCCCTATCAAAAGCAACATCTCGAAATGCTAGGCTTGGTGAAACAGGCCGAGTGGGTGGAGTTTAAAATCAAAATTTTCAAAGCCGAAGATGCGCCTGAAAAAGTGAAAAAATACGCAGATCTCATTGCAAAACGTTATCAGCTCAATTCCTTGGAATTCTCGTCACGTAAAGAGCTAACTCCATATGTTGATAAGATGTTTGACTTGCTGAATAAGACCTATGACAAACTACAGTCTTTTGTACCGATTCAGCCCTATCAGGTTGCGCATTACAAGAAAAAATACTTTTCATACATCCATCCGAGATTTATCAAGTGCGTAACGGATCAATCGGGCAAACTCATTGCTTTTGCGATTACAATGCCATCATTTTCAAAAGCTCTCAAAAAAGCAAATGGCTCACTTTACCCTTTTGGATTCCTTCATATTTTGCGTGCACTTAAAAAAAACGACAGAGCCTCATTCTATTTGATCGGAATTGACCCTGCTTATCAAAACAAAGGCGTAACCGCCATTTTGTTTGATGCCATCCAAAAGATGTTTAACGACCAAGGCATTACCGATGTGGAAACAAATCCTGAACTTGAAGAAAACAGTGCGATACAACTGATGTGGAAAAATTACAAGCATGAACTCCACAAGCGTAGACGAACCTATAAAAAAGCCATCAGCTAGTTTTTGTTTTTTACTTTTGCCAAATGCAAAGTGAGACAACAACGATTGCAGCCATTGCTACTGCTCCAGGAACGGGTGCGATAGCGGTCGTTCGACTCTCTGGAACCAAAGCAATTCCGATTGCGGACAGGGTGTTTCTTTCTGTGCATGATAAAATCCTTTCCAAGCAAAAATCACATACCATTCATCTCGGGCATATCGTTCAAGGGAATCAAACTCTTGACGAGGTACTCGTCAGTTTGTTTAAAGGACCCAACTCCTATACAGGTGAAGATGTTGTAGAGTTTTCTTGTCACGGGTCAACCTACATTCAACAACAAATCATTCAGCTACTAGTTGACCAAGGTGCCCAACTGGCAGAACCCGGTGAATTTACGCTACGGGCTTTTATCAATGGTAAAATGGATTTGACACAGGCAGAAGCTGTTGCAGACCTTATTGCTAGTGAAGGAGAGGCGGCACATCGCGTTGCCATCCAACAACTGCGTGGAGGGATCTCCAACCAGTTGGAACAATTGAGAGAACAACTTGTCAATTTTGCATCTCTTGTTGAATTAGAGCTCGATTTTAGCGAAGAAGATGTGGACTTTGCAGATCGTGATGCGCTTGACAAACTTTTGCACCAAGCCCAAGACACCATCAAGTCACTCATTGACTCCTTCAACTTGGGCAACGCCATGAAACAAGGAGTTCCGGTTGCCATAGCGGGAAAGCCAAATGCGGGAAAGTCTTCTCTGCTCAATGCCCTCGCCAAAGATGAAAAAGCCATTGTTTCTGAAATTGCAGGGACAACTCGTGACAGTATTGAAGACACCGTTACACTTGATGGGATACAATTTCGATTTATCGACACAGCAGGTCTTCGAGAAACCGAAGACACAATCGAAGCCATCGGCGTAGAAAAAGCGAGAACAAAAATTTCGGATGCCGAAATCCTTCTCTATGTGGTTGATCCTTCTTCAATGACCATTCCAGAAGTCAATACTGAGGTCAAGGCACTACAACATCAAAACCCATTGGTGTTGATTAATAAATCTGATCTGTACGATATAGACAAACTACACAACCAAACCCAAAAACTAGAAAATTTGGATTCGCTATTGATTTCCACAGAGACTGGCCTGGGGCTGGACAAACTCTGTAAGCACCTTATCCAGCTTGTCATGCACACCAATTACGATACGATTGTGAGTAGCAGTCGTCACCACAACGAACTTCAGCAAACACTTACGGCAATTCTCGCTGTCCGAGAAGGATTAGCAAATGGCTTAACGGGTGATTTATTGGCGGTGGATTTACGAACGGCCTTACATCATTTGGGAATGCTCACGGGCTCAATTTCATCTGATGAATTGCTTGGAAACATCTTTGCTAATTTTTGTATCGGGAAGTAGACTATCAAATAAAAAAAAGCCAGGTGAAACCTGGCTTTTTGTAAAGATTCAAACATGCATTAATTAGGAATTCCAGTTCCATTTTTGTAGGGAGCCCAATTTGCATGTGCACACTTCCATCCTTGGTCAGTTGCTATCCAAACAGAAGATGCACGAGTACTATAAGCAACTTCTTCACTTGAATCAGTAAATGTATAAGAACCGGATGCATAAAAAGTCAAAATAGCTGTCCTCATATCAGGGGAAAAATGAGTTTTAAAATCTCGTAAATCAAATGAATTCCAAGTATAGTCTTGGTCTTGAGCAATGTTATCAATTGAGAAGTTATAAAAATCCCCCAAATTGGAATCACCAGTCACCAAGGCGAAATCGTCAGAGATATATTTAGTAACATCCTCAATACTACCTTTAAGAATAGCATTTTGCATATTTTTTTGAGCTTCAATTAGACCATTACTTACGTCAGATTCGTTCACTTTTCTCCAATAAACAGGAAGGTTGTATTGATATGGAGAGGATGAGGTTGCATAATCGAATGCCTTGAGCTGATTGCTCAAAGCTGTTTCGTAATCACCTTTCATAGCTGCAATCTCGGCTCTTGAGTCATAAGAATTTGGTCCAGTATGTAATTTTTCTAATTGATCTAACGAAGCAAATGCTGCATCATAATCTGGGCCATCCCCTATTTCACCGTAAGCATGTGCATAAGCTAGCATATTATACGCTGCTGCTGCATTAGCAGGAAACTTTTCCGCGAAGTTTGTATATGTATTCCAGTCCTCCCTACTGGTACTAAACCAATTAATTAGGGGACTGTTAGGAAATTCTTCGATAGCTTTACTATAGGTTTCACTCCAATCATCTTCTTCAGTTGTTGTTGCAACTAATAGATCATACCATGCCTTTTCCTCAGCACTTAATTTTTTTGTGTTTATTTCAGATAGTTTAGATTTTCTAGAGCCAAAGTTTTGATTACCAGATGCAGCAGCAGCTAAAACTAACTTAGCACACTCGCAATTATTGTCTGACATCAAAACTGCTTTAGCCATCCCAACCGCTATTAGTTGCTCGATATTGGCAATGTGGGAAATTGCCTCATTGATAATTTTAGCGGAATCTGAATTACATTTCGAATCAGAAATCCACTGCTGTGCACTTACATGAAATGAGAGTGCAATAATAAATATTGTTAATTTTATTTTCATTTTTGTTTGTTCTAATTAGACTTAATATTACAAATTAATATCAAATTTTATGATTTTTAATAATTTGTCTTGTTACCCAATTTTTAGTGTCGCTTCGATAAAGCTTAAGAATGTAGATTCCATTTTTGAAAGCACTTAAATCGACACTAGAAGCATTCGAATTCATTATCTGTTGTCCCTTAATATCATAAACACATATTTGTGAAATAATCTCTTTGTTTACGTGAACAAATCCTTGAGTTGGATTAGGATATACAAAAAAATCAATAGTATTATTAATCTTTACATCCAAACTAGGGTCAGTTGAGCGAGTGTAACTAAATCCACCACCACCGCCATTTTGACCACCCCCACCACCAGTCCATGAGGTAAATGTCAAATCAATATGAATATCATCTGATTCCTGCATAGTCCCTTGTGTAAGTTTTAAAACGATTTGAGTATTTGTTGGCGGTCTATTCCCACCCAGTGCATAAAAATCTCTAAAATTTTCAAATACAAGATCGTTGTCAGAAGTTTCTCCGATCGCCCATAGGGTTTGAGATGGACTTACGCCTCCACTATAAGACGACTCATTTTTAATATTGAACAAGCCTCCTCCACTCCCTCGAGTCAACCATACATAATCTGTTATTCGATCTTGGTTTGCTGCTTGATTAAAATCAGCACCATCTGACTTTGAAAAGGTTACATTATCACCATCCCATACCGTCTGAGAAAAGCAAAGGAAAGGCGCGATTATTAGTAAAATATATTTCATTTCAATAATTTTTTCTATAAAGATATGATTCTACTATGAATTTCGCCTCTACATCAGCAAGAAAGACTTATTTTTGAAAAAAATAATGCGTTTCCACCTGTATATCGCAATACTTATTTCTTGCTTGGGATATTCGCAAACAATCCTGAATTCGGAGTCGTTACTAAATCATTCTGCGGATAAGCTCACGGCCCAACTCAACCTCTCCGTCGACTGGGAATCTGGAAATGAAAACACCTTTGCCACCTTTAACCAAATTCTTGTTGGAGTAAAGAAGGGTAATCAATTGTGGCGTTTGATTATCGGACATGACTATGAGGATGATGAAGGTGAAATTGTAGCCAACGACTGGAGTGGTCAGCTTAGACTCAATCACTATGTCAACGCAAAAAATTCAATTTATGGCTTCGTGCAATCGCAAAATATCCGTGTGCTGCAAATGAATCATCGCTATCTTCTTGGGGGTGGGTATCGCCATTCCCTATATGCTAATCAAAGTCAGTATTTTGATCTTGCAGCAGGCCTATTCTATGAAGACGAAGAATACCCTAAACTCCAAACCAACAAACTTCGTTTTAACATTAATGGTTTTGTTCGTGTCAAGATTTTTGAAAAGTTGTTTTTCAACTGTGTAACCTACTTTCAAATCAACACAAAAGATACTTCTGACATCCGCTTGTTTTTTGAACCAAAAATTAATTTTGAACAAGACAAGTTTTCCTTGTCAATTTTCGCACAAAATCGTTACAACTCAATGCCTTATCTTTTAAACAAAAGGAATGATGTTCTTTCTCAATTGTCACTAACAATCAATCTTTTTGAATAAAATTACTATCAATGAAAAAGTTATTTCTCAGTTTTTTAATCATATTTTTTTTCGCTTGCAAAAAAGACAATTGTGGTGAAATTATTGATAAAGTAGTTGAAGGGAATACAAATATATTGGTTATACGATTCGATGATGGCGGAGGCACTAGCCAAGGTGATTTTAACGGAGAGCTTGTCGCGGATATCGAAGTTAGTAATGAGATTTTTTCGAATTTCTCTGAGGGAGAAATATATTGTGTGGAATAGCAATAGCTAGAGCTAGTGCTTTGTCATTTGTCCTGGCTTTGGCTCCTCCCCTTTTCTAACATATTGACAACAAGCAGGAAGTTGATTATATGTCTCTACTGTTGTCTCAAGATTTTCGGTATCATGTCCAGAGCCAGCAATCTGCATTTCAATCACATGAAGGTTGGTTTTTAAACCGTTGTAAACTAAACGAAGTTGACCTGAGGGAATATCCCAAGAAGCATATTTGACTCCTTTTACAGAGAATGCAGCTTTCTCAATTCGATCTTTACACATCCCACAATTTCCGAGAACTTCAAAACTAGCCTTTTCGCTCTTTGAGGGCTTATCCTGTGCAAAAGAAAACAAGGAAAAAAAAACAAAGGAAAAAATAAGAAATGGTTTCATAATGATTCAAATTTATAAATTAAAACGTAGACCTACGTACATCATACGTCCAAAAACCGGTGCGTATACCAAACTGCTGTCAAAGCTCGAAGAAAAGGGCTGGTCAGCCGAAAGTATAGGACGAGCTTGGCGTTCATTATTTAGATTTTCAGCACCCATATAGATTTCAAAATTTGTTTTTGGGATATATGTAAGCTGCGCATTGACCAATCCAAAGGCGTCACTTTCAAACCCATTTGGGCTCAAAACAGTTGGCGGGATACGTTGAGTCCCTGTGTGGTGATAAGTCGCATCCATACGCCATTTGGTGCCGATATATCCCAAATTCATAAAGTAGCGTTGTTTTGGCTGTAAAGGTTTTTGCATACGCCCCGATGAGTAGTCAAGTTGAACATCGTAATATTTATAAGCAAAACGAGCATCTAAAATTCGAAATAAACGTGTATCAAGACCCATTTGGAAACTATTTGCATAGCTTTCTCCGGACAAATTATAAAACGAGATCTGTCCAATCGTTTCCCAATCCACAACAACTTGATTGACAAATTCTGTTCGATACAGATCAGCATTTACATTAAAGGAAACAGAACCGATTTGAAATCCCTTCAAAAAACTGACCCCATAGTTCCATGCATGTTCTGGAGCTAACCCAAAATCAAAACTCTGAATCTTTGGCGTTTGTATTGTTCGTCCAGAGCCAAATAGTTTTTGATTTTCAGCAAAAGTTGCCGCTACTCGGCGTCCACTTCCAACAGAAAATCGCAAACTGGATGTTTCTGAAAATGCATAGCGAAAATGAGCACGTGGGGTAAGGAAACTCCCAATATTGTTGTGGTGATCAAAACGAAGTCCCAATACCATATTGAGTCGCTCCAAGCTATCATAGCTGTATTCGAAAAACGCACCAATCGAGCGATCAATTCGGTTTGTGGTTTGGGTTTCAATCAATTCATCATAAGCATCATAAGCAAACTGAATTCCTGTTTTAAATTTATGAAGGGTGTTCCCGAGAATAGAATTGAAGAGCAGATTGGCAAATCCACTTTTATGGCGAATATCATATGTACGCAATCCAAAATATGATTCTTGACTGTGATCGCTATAGGCTAGCTGTGCACCAAAACTTTGATAAGGTAGTTCAGGGAAAACATAGCCGATTTTTAAGGAAGATTCATATCGATTTGTCGCAATTTCACTTCCCCAAATCGATGTTTTATTTTTATGAGACTCTGGAACAAAGTCAGCTTGACCAAAGATTTTGTCATCTTGTAGGAATCGAAAATTGAAAAACGACACCCATCCATTTTCCGAATCCAGATATTGAAACCGGCTGAGGATATTGACTTGTTCTGATAAGGGCATGTCTAAAAATCCATCATTGTTTTTATCAAATTTTTCTGAACCTTCGTTGTAATGGATGAACACATTCGCTGACAGCTTTGAAGATAAAGTAGATTTGGCATGAAAATTCAACTCGTTTCGACCTTCTAGAGAACGAAATAAATTGAGAAACATTCTTTCACTTGTCAATGGTTTTTTTAACTCTGCATTGATTTGACCCGTCATGCTTTCATAACCGTTGATCACACTTCCAGCCCCTTTGGTGATTTGAAGACTCTCTATCCATGTACCCGGAGTGAAACTCAAACCATAAACTTGAGATGCTCCTCTAATTATGGGAATATTTTCCTCGGTAAATAATAAATATGGACTGGGTAAACCCATCATTTGAACTTGCTTTACTCCTGTTAGTGCATTGTCAAAATTGACATCAATCGCAGGATTGGTTTCAAAACTTTCAGAAAGATTACAACAAGCTGCCTTGAGAAGCTCCTCGCTACTGACATTTAATACATTTTGTGTAGACAGGAATGACAACTGACTTGATTTTTTACGCTGTGAAACAACGACCTCGTCGAGATCTTCGTTCTCTTTACTTTGCAAAACATGTATAATTCGTTGGGCATCACGAACAGTCAGGGTGTCAGAAATATATCCAACATATGAAATGATCAATTTGGTAGAATCGGGATTGCTAAGTATTGAAAACTTACCATTGATGTCCGTTACCGTTCCTTTATCCGTCAAAAGCCAATACACATTTGCGCCAGGAAGTGGATTATCGGGACTGTCTCCGTAAACTGTACCATAAACAGGGTCTTGTGCATTGACAAAACCAAAACAAAAAAGAATGATATAAAAAAGTTTGTTCATAAACATATATAAGTAGGCATAGCAAGATAAGACATTAACACTAAATTATGAAAAATTCATAACTTCGTTAACGTCTAATGAGCAAAAAAACTAAACAAAATCAACAAACACCCATTGATTTGGTTGCTGACTTTTACAGTCAGGAAAAACTTGACTTGGACCAAATCGTACGGGCTAAGAAAGCGAGTATCCAGTCTGTTGTAAACTATAGTCTTGCACCCTATACAGGAAATTTTGGATTTGATCAGAAAAAGCACTTACTCAATAGAACGATGGTTGGCTTGTGCAAAAGACATCTCGACGACTTGGAAAACCTAAACTTACAAAGTGCTCTTGACCTAATCTTGACACCAGAACTTTTTGATGAGCCAGTCAACAATTACTATCATCAACTGACCTCTGCTGAATATGAGGAATTATATAACAATGAAGATGTTCCTGCAGGAGATCCCTTTATCAATAGGCCATACGCAAATAACAGTTCAGCAGAGTTGGAACAGTTTGGACACGAACGTTATACCGCAATCGTCTCATGGGTTAATCAACGGATTTATAAGCAAAACACATCCATACATTGGAAGCTTTTTGTTTTTCTCCACAATCTAGTACCCACTCGTTGTTTTGATTTGGGACACAAGGCTGCCTTTTTATATATAAAACTTTTATTTGAGGCCTGTTTTGGAAGCTATAAAGAATTTATATACCAAGTAACCCTGGATCCCTCTATGCTCGATTTTCTCAATCTTGCTTTAAGTCAAAAAGACACCCCTGATGAAAATTATGCACGAGAAGTACAAGAGTTGTTTACTGTTGGTAAGAGACCTTTTGCGCAGTTCACAGAAAAAGATGTTCGTGAAATTGCCAGAGCACTCGTGGGGTGGACCTATGATTACGAAAAATTGGTATTTAGTGAAGGGACTCAATCACATGTCTTTTTTCAAGACCATAACCATGACATTGGAGACAAAGCGTTTTCGTCTTTTTACAATAACCAAACCATAAAAGGAAAATCTGGGATGGACGGGCAAGAGGAGTTGCAAGAGGTCGTCGATATGTTGTTCGACACTGAGGAATCTGGGATTTATTTATGTCGAAGACTCTACCAATTCTTTGTTTATCCTGTTCTCACGCCTGAAATTGAATCTCAAATCATAAGTCCCCTAGCACAAGTGTTTAGAGACAATGACCACTCCCTTGTTGCTGTATTACGCGTACTCCTCGGCAGTGAGCACTTCTACGACGCCGCCATTCCAAACAGCATCATCAAACCCCCAATAGATTTTAATATGGGTATGTTAAAAGAACTTATGATTACGGAGGGGCATCGTGTGTACTGGGACGGTAAAGAATTGCATAATGAACAATTTACCCCAAATCACCCTGCATTTTTAGAAGTTGAAATCGATCAAACAACACTGTCCTACAATCTCTTTGGGCAAAGCTTACACTGGAGTTGTTACAATCAAGGTATGCAACTCTTTACGCCGCCAAATGTTTCAGGTTGGCCAGCATTTTATCAAGAACCCGTCTATGATATGTTTTGGATCAACTCCTCAACGATTAAGTCAAGAAAACAAGCTGCACACTGGTTTCGATGGGGGCTTTGGCTGTACAGTTATGAAGATCAAGGGGTAAGTCTGAAGTATGATTTATTCCGGTATTTAAGCACCTATCAAAATCCTGCTGATTTTGAAGATTTTATAGAAGAATTCAATCAGCGATTATGTGGAGCAGCTATCAATGAATCCACTGTACAGATGTTAAAAAATGAATTGCTCGGCAATCTAAATGATATGCATTGGGAAGAATATATCACTGCCTTTTTGGATGATCCCTCCAACGACAGCCTTAGCAGCATTCAATGGCGGTTTGACAATGTGTTATTTCGATTTTTTGAACTTTCTGTTTATCACATTCACTAGCTCATGAAAAGAAGATCATTTTTGCACAAACTCAGTCACGCAGCAGCAGCACCAATTGTGTTGCCAAACATACTGCAAAGTGCATTGGCGCAACACGCAGGATCTTTTCTTTCAAACACAAATGAACCTGGGCGAATATTAGTGTTAATCAAACTTGACGGAGGAAACGATGGACTCAACACCATCATTCCGCTAAATCAACTCAGCGAGCTCAACGCTGCGAGACCCCATGTAATGCTCCCAGAAGATTCCATCATCAATTTGGGTCGCTCTTCACTTGGGCTTCATCCTGAGTTGACAGGATTTAAAAGTTTGTTTGATGAGCAGCGGCTAAAAATCATTCAAAATGTGGGCTATGAGCAACCTGACTTTTCCCATTTTCGATCTATGGATATTTGGCAAAGTGCGTCGGACTATGATGAATTTTTAAACTCGGGTTGGATAGGCCGCTACATCGAAGGAGAACATCCTAATTGGCCGACGACTTACCCAAATGAAAACTATCCTGACCCCTTATCAATCGAGCTGGGTGGTGGCGGATCATCCATTTTGTTTACCGGAAATCAGTCTTTCACCAGTTACCTAACTACAAACCCGGATGGTTTTCATGAAGACATCCTGTTTGATCAAAATGCGAATTACCCCGATGATAATGTAGGCGTAAAGTTGAGGTATATTGATCTAGTCAAGCACCAATCTAACGAATATTCAAGCACCGTTAAATCCGCTTTTGAACAAGCGATACCGAAGCATGAATATGAGGAAAGTGATTTTGGGGAACAATTCGACATTATGACGCGACTCATCCTTGGTGGTCTAAACACCCGAATCTATATGGTGACCTTAGCAGGATTTGACACGCATGATACCCAAGTCGATCCATCGGATCACACCAAAGGAGAACACGCATACCTCATGAAAGAGCTCAATGAAAAGGTATTGACTTTCTTTCAAAATCTTGATGAGGCTGGTAGAAGCGATGATGTCCTCTGTATGACCTTTTCTGAATTTGGTCGTACTATCGTATCCAATGGGTCAAGAGGAACTGATCATGGAACTGCCGCACCCCTATTTATCTTTGGTAATCGAGTAAATCCCGAAATCCTAGGCCAAAATCCAGTGATCCCAAAAGGAGTTCGTTGGGAAGATAACCTGACTGCGGAGTTTGACTATCGGTCAATTTATGCAACAGTAATCGACCAATGGTTGACTCCAAATGAAAGCAAATCAGAAAGTATACTCGGGCGGACATTCGATCAATTTGAACTTCTTCGTTCCGATAATGACGCCGATCGGTGGATTCTATTTCCAAACCCAGTTAATGATGTGATTACGATTGGTGTGCCCAAAAATATTTCATCATTTTACTATCAGATCTATGACCTCACAGGCAGACTCCATGACAACGGAAATGCAACTGTAAATCCGTCCAAAGTTTATCGCATTTCAGCCAATAATTTGAAAACTGGATACTATCTTGCCAGCATTCGCCATCAAAACGGAAACGAAGTCCTGAAATTTTATAAGGAATAAAAACAATCCCTGTTGTTTTTTTTATAACTTTAAGACCATAAAATGTTATAAAATGAACAATATTGCTGTTCTCGGGCTTGGGAAAGTCGGGACTTTAATTGGCGTACTTTTGAGTGAAAAATTTAAAGTTACGGGATTTGATATCCGTAACCCCCACTACGATATAAAATTACCATTTACTGCTAAACAGCTAGATATTGGAAAGGTGGATCACATCAAAATTGCTCTAGAGGGCATGGACGCTGTAGTCTCTGCACTCCCATATTATTTGAATACACATGTTGCTGAAATCGCATATCGTAAGGGCATTCATTATTTCGATCTTACTGAAGATGTGAACACCATGCGTCACATCGAAACCCTTTCAGAAGATTCTGTTTCGGTTCTTGCTCCACAATGTGGATTAGCTCCTGGCTTTATTGGGATTCTGGGTGGTGACTTGGCAAGTCAATTTGACCAACTTCGGGACATTGAATTGCGAGTAGGGGCATTACCAAGATACCCAAATGGTCAGCTTGCATACTCGTTTACCTGGTCACCAACAGGTGTGATTAACGAGTATCTCAATGATGCGGAAGCGATTCACAATGGCGTACGGAAAAATGTGCCGTCTCTGGAAGGTTTTGAGTATATGAATATTGAAGGACAAGAATATGAAGCATTCACAACTTCAGGGGGCTTGGGGACCATGTGTTCTACATTTGAAGGGAAAGTCGATACTCTGAACTACAAGACGATTCGTTACCCCGGGCATGGAAAACTTATGCGGTTTTTGATGTATGAGATGGTGATGAAAGAAGATTTACAACAACTAGAAAAAATATTGACTACTGCCAAACCACCAGTTGAAGAAGATCTCGTCCACGTCTATGCGGTTGTTGAAGGTATGATTGATGGGGGAATGCAACGAAAAGAGTTTTTTCAGACCTATTTCCCAATCGAAATTCATGGAAAGATTTGGCGAGCCATATCCTGGACAACTGCCGCATCACTAGTCGCAATCGTTGAAATGGTTGCTTCTGGGACCTTACCACAAAAAGGGTTCCTCAAACAAGAATTGATTTCGCTGTCTGATTTTTATGCAACCACGAGTGGATCCTTATTGCAACCAAAATAGCAACCCATGAATTTTTCAGACAACAAACCGCTCAATAGCATATTAAATGGATTGATTCGTCCTTATGCACAACGAGTTCCAGACGTAAAAACCATCATTTCAAGCATGAAAGAACTAGGTTTGATCTCAAAACAGGAAGACATCGTCAACGACCACATTGCATTTCGAACACTAGGAGTTCCCAATCTGGGGATTTCATCATTTGAACGAATATTTCTTCATCACGGTTACACAAAACAAGATCACTATTTTTTTTCACAAAAGAAATTAGATGCATATTGGTACAAGCCTCCACATGACAGCTATCCGCGTGTTTTTATCAGCGAATTAAAAGTGGAATCCCTATCAAAAAAGGCACAGCAGATCATTCACCACTACACCAAAGAGATTCACGAAGACCCAATTAATCAAATCGATCTTGACAATGTTAATGATGTAGTCAATTTTCTCCACAAAGCACTTTGGGAGCTCCCAGAAATAGCCGATTACAATGCCCTCTTAGCAGAGTCTGAATACGGCGCATGGGTGTTGTATAATCGCTATTACTTAAATCATTACACAATTAGTGTTCACGAACTACCTGCACCGTATAATGAGTTAGTGTTTTTCAATGAATTTCTAAAGTCAATTGGTATAACGCTCAATGATGCAGGAGGGGAGATCAAGATCAGTCGTGACCGATTACTTCGCCAAAGCAGTACCGTAGCACAAACTATACTTGCGACTTTTGCAAATGGAAAAACTGCTGAAATTGCAGGTAGTTATGTTGAATTTGCCGAACGTTTACCTCTTCCTCAATATGCCAAACTCCACAAAGAAAAACTGACAAACTCACATCGAAGAGAGGGTTTTGAAGCAGGGAATGCCGATAAAATCTTTGAAAGCACTTTTAACGTCCAGATCAATAAGAAATCATAGCTTTATCGAAGTACTTTATTGTAAATATCGATATACAAAGGAATAACTTTTTGAATATCAAACATCTTAGCTCTAGCAAATGCTGCCTCCTTAAAGTGTTGAAGTTGTGCCTCATTGGTCAGTAGCTTTATTGCATGGGCTCCCATTGTTTCCACATCACCATAGTCAGATAAATATCCTGAAATTTGATGATCTACAACTTCAGGGATACCCCCTTCATGGGTTGCAATAACAGGGGTTCTGGCTGCCATAGCTTCCAAAGCTGCGAGACCAAAACTCTCTCTTTGAGAAGGCAAAAGAAACAAATCGGAAGAGCACAAAATTCGATAAACATCATTGGATTTTCCAACAAAATCTACAACATCAGTTAATCCGAGTTCTTTGGTATATTCTTCAGCTGACGATCGTTCAGGTCCATCGCCCACCATAATTAGACGCGATTTGACTTCTTTTTTGAGTATTGCAAATACAGAAAGTACATCATGTACTCGTTTGACAGGTCGAAAATTACTGACATGTGTGACCAAACGCTCATTTGGTTTTGCAAGTTGATCTCTAGAACAATTGGTGCGCAAAGTCTCATACTTTTCAATGTCAATAAAATTTGGAACAACCTGAATATTTTTTTTAATATTAAAAATTTCTAAAGTATCCGAACGTAAGCTCTTTGATACACTGGTTACAATATCGGAATGGTTGATACTGAAGGTAACTGCTGGCTTATAAAAGGGATGACTACCCACAAGCGTGATATCGGATCCGTGAAGAGTAGTTACAATTGGAATCTCAATTTGATACTCAGCCAACATCTGTTTTGCCATATAGGCAGCATAGGCATGCGGTATGGCATAATGAACATGCAAAAGGTCAATTTTATGGAGTCTAACCATATCAACCAAGGCACTCGATAAGGCCAACTCGTAGGGCTGATAATGAAATAATGGATAGTCTGGCACATGAACCTCATGAAAATGAATATTCTCTAAACTTGTATCTAAGCGTACAGGCTTTTTATAGGTTAAAAAATGGACATTATGCCCTCTTTTTGAAAGCTCAATCCCGAGTTCAGTAGCGACTACCCCACTTCCTCCAAAGGTCGGATAACATACGATTCCAATTCGCATAGCTACTGAATCATTGCTTTGTAAATGACACGTTGAATTTCAGATCGCAGGCTGACATCTACCAGTTTCGTGTTTTCCATGGTGGGATACGTACGGTTGGATAAAAATACATAAACCAAGTCATACGTTGGATCTGCCCAGGCAAAAGTTCCTGTAAATCCCGAATGCCCAAAACTTTGATCGGATGCGCACAAACAAGTTGGACCAGGATCCTCAAACTGCTGTTTGTCAAAGCCAATCCCGCGACGGTTGTTTTCATTTTTGTAGTGTCGGGTGTTGAAGTGGCTAACTGTAGAAGAAGAGAAATAGTTACGCCCCCCATAAGAGCCACCCTGCATAAACATTTGCATCATTTTGGCAACATCATTGGCATTGCTAAACAACCCAGCATGACCGCCAATACCATTTTGCATGGCCGCACCCATATCGTGAACAAAACCTTGGATTTCGGAGTGACGATAATAGTCATCGATCTCAGAAGGAACCACTTGACTCACATCAACCTCTTGTAGAGGCAAATAACCCAAATGCGAAGCTCCGATTGGTGCATAAAACTCTTTTTCGACCAACTTATCCATTCTCTGATCATAACGCTCTTCAATGTATTCTTTAAACATATAGAAAGGTAAATCGCTGTATTTATAGTACAAAGAGTCCAACAAAGGGCTACCTATAATCTCGTCCTTAATCTCTTCGAGGTAATTGGTCCGAAGAAATAAGTTTTCAGAAACTTGTAGTGCGTGCTTTCTTTTTTGTTTGTTGCGATAGAATTTTTTTTGTGGCCTGCTTGTTTTTTCACTCAGCGTGTTTTTATAAAAAGGTAACCACGGCTGAATCCCAGCATGATGGGAAAACAAAGCATGAAAATCCATATTGGCCTTATTCGATTCTTTATATTCTTCGAGAAGATTAGAAATTGGCGACGTAAGAAATAAAGAATCTTTTTCATACTCACGCATCGCCAATGGAACAGAAGCTAGAATTTTTGTGAGTGAAGCCAAATCATAGCGATGAAACCATTTAATTGGCGTTTGTTTCTTGTATCGCATATAACCAAAAGACTTGTGATAAACAACCTTACCCGACTTGGCGACAACAATCTGCATTCCAGGCGTAATGGAATCGGAAATGGCTTGTGCTGCCATGAAATCAACTGTCTCTAAAACCTTGACATCCATACCCACTTGCTGAGGGTGACCATAAGAAAGGCGGCCTAAAGGCATAATATCAATTCCTCTACCCTGTGGATATGGTCCAACGGGGACAGGAAGCTTACCATTTGCACCAAGCCCTCCAAAAACCAATTGGGCAGCTTTTGATTGAAAAATTGAGCCATTCTGATAGGCAAGAACAACAGATTTACACTTCTTTAGAGGTAGTTTTGAAATACTGTATGGATTGGCAAAAGTCACCAAAATCACATTGGATTTCGTGCATAATAAGTCTAGTTTATGGATAACATCAGAACTTAGCTTGTGCGTAATAAATGGGGAATGATCTGGTTGATGTAGACCAACAATCACATGGGAGTAGTCGGTTTTAGTTGACAAGATTTCCGAAAGACTTTTTTGGTCAACCGATGTGTAATGCTGAAGACGTTCAAAGAAAAATTCACCTGTATCTTCTCCAATAGAAACATAAGCGATTTTGGCATGTTCAAGATTTTGGATGGGAAGTGCATTGTCGTCATTAAGAATCACAGTCATCGATGCCTCTGCCAGTTTGTGCCGAAGTGCAACGAAATCTGGTGTATGTATATCAGACTTTAGGGATTCTAAATCTACCATTTTTGATTGATGTAGTTTCGCTTTGTACTTAGCAGAAAGGATTTTTTTAACAGAATAAGCTAATCTATTTTCAGAAATAATTCCTGAGCGAACTGCCTGTCGGATATCCGAAAAAGCTACTGATAAATCGTCTGGAATTAACAACAAGTCCGCGCCTGCTAAAAAAGAACCGAGTGAAGCCGATCGGTTTCCGCTATAATCAGAAACTCCCCTCATATTTAGCGCATCAGTAACAACTAAGCCCTTAAAATCAAATTTTTTTTTGAGAAGATCTGTCACAATTGAAGAAGAAAGCGATGAGGGTTTACCCTTAACATTTTCAAGTGATGGTACCTCTAAGTGACCAACCATAACTGAAAAAACTCCTTCGTCGATGAGTGTCTTAAATGGATATAGCTCTATTTGATTTAATCGGTCGATCCCGTGGCCAACTATGGGGAGTGTGTGATGAGAATCTGTTGAGGTATCACCATGGCCAGGAAAATGTTTGATGCTTGTCATCAATCCCCCGCTTTGCATACCGCGTAAAAGCATTCCTGCCTTTTGTGTGACCGATAAAGGATCAGAGCCCAAAGAACGCAACCCAATCACTGGATTTTTTGCATTGGTATTGATGTCTACAGCTGGAGAAAAATTGAGATGAACGCCAAGTCGTCGTTGACGATTCGCCATGGAATAACCCATCTGGTAGAGCAAACTGTCGTTTCGTATTGCTCCCAATGTCATTTGATATGGGAAGGGTTTTGCATCATGGAGTCTCATCGCCATCCCCCATTCTGCATCCATGGCGATAATTAAAGGCACTTTACTTTGGCTTTGAAATAAATTGGTTAGTCGTGCTTGCTCTGCGATTGTCCCTTTTGAAAATATAATACCGCCAAGATGAAACTTTTTGATGTCTTCGGAAATTTGTTGATAATGGCTTTGGTCTCCTTGTGAGAAAACCATAGGCATAAATAATTGTCCGATCTTTTGGTCTAAGGTTAGCGATAGATAGGTGCTATCAACCCAAACCTGCTTTGGCTGAGCAAATAATAGGTTTGTAGCGAAGATCGTGAGTAGTATTTGCTTACAACAAATCATAAGATAAAGGTACTAAAGCTAAAAGAAACGAGAATGCCAACTCTGGTCAGCAGTAGTTTCCCAGTGATTTATAAAATCTAACTTAGTCGTCACAAGGTGGTTAAAGACTGTTGAACTGGGAAGAATATGCTTTGATTTGACCATTTTTTTAAACGACTTCAAATCGATAACCTCAATTACATCCTCTTTTATATAGTGCACATTCATTTTGTCGAGCAAACTCACGGATAAGGATTGCTCTAGCGTTTGAATAAAATGAACAGACTTGTCAATCGAACAACCTGTTGCCTGTTGATCTGATTCATTTAGGGCTAGCACAATAAACTGCTGATGAGGAATGCAATACCCAGCAGACAAGGACGCACCATGCGCTGTCCAATCCGATAAAAATTGTTCGATATCCGATTGAAGCTGTGTGATTTCTCGAGCAGAGAATTTACGGTTAGAAGGATATATCCAAATCCGAGAGCGATCAGGGAGTTGAGAAAAGGGAACGACCATAATTAAAGAGATTCTGTTTGAGCGAGCAGCTGTGAGATGTCTAAAACCGCAACCTTGGACTCTTTTTCTTTGTTCGTAACGCCATCATGAAGCATGGTGTTGCAAAACGGGCACCCAGCAGCAATAATTTCTGAATTGGTTTCGAGCGCTTGTTCGGTACGTTCGATATTGATTTCTTTATCTCCTTTTTCGGCATCTTTAAACATTTGGGCACCTCCAGCACCACAACACAAGCCTTTCTCTTTACAACTTTTCATTTCAACTAACTCTGCGTTGAGTTTTTTGATTAGTGCACGAGGGGCATCATACTCCTTATTGGCTCGTCCTAGATAACAAGGATCGTGAAAGGTGATTTTTTTGCCCTTATATTCCGTTTTCGAATCGATTTTCAATCGACCTTCCTCAATCAACTGATATAAAAACTGGGTGTGATGAAGAACCTCGTATTGTCCACCCAATTGCGGATATTCATTTTTCAGCGTATTAAAACAATGAGGACAAGCGGTAACAATTTTTTTTACTTGATACCCATTGAGTACTTCGATGTTTGTGGACGCTTGCATTTGAAACAAAAACTCATTTCCAGAACGTTTAGCTGGATCTCCAGTACAGCTCTCTTCAGGACCCAGAACCGCAAAGGAAACGTTTGCACTTTGTAGCAACTCGACAAAAGCTTTTGTGATCTTTTTGGATCGATCATCAAAGCTCCCTGCACAACCAACCCAAAAAAGAACCTCTGGTGATACACCGTTTTGGGTCATTTCGGCCATGGTTTGCACAGAATTAGTCGTGTTGTCCATCATCAAAAACTTGTATGGTTACTTCTTTGTCAACAAGATCGGTAAACTTTCCATTATAACGTGTGGCCTTGACCAAATGATTGTCAATCCAATGGTAGTTTCCACCTCGCGGCTTACCCATCAACAAACTGTGATATTTAAATCCGTTGGCGTTTAACCATTCCTCAGTCACAGATCGATGATCTTCCGTTCTAGAAGTAAAAAAGCAAATCACATGCCCCTCTTCAAACCAACGATTTAGTGTTTCTAAAGCATCTGGATAGAGTTTGGCTGTTGCCATTCTTTCTGGTTCTTCGTTTGGGATGTCATCGCATATCGTTCCGTCAATGTCAATAAGGTAGTTTTTGATTCCGCCAGGCAACACAGGACTTACATGTTCTCCATCTTCTAATTTTTCATTCAGTAGCTTGTCTACATCTTTTTGTTCCATAATGATATTTTACTCTTTACTCCAGTTTAAACGATCTTGTTGGTTAAACGGCCATGGCGCGCCGTTGTTTTCAATATTTGTCATCATTGCATTTAACTCCGTTGGAGCCGATGACTGCTCCAAAACCAAATACTGACGCATGTCCATAATGATCGACAAAGGGTCGATTGAGATTGGACACGCCTCTACACAAGCATTGCATGTCGTGCAAGCCCATAGTTCTTCGCGTGATATGTAGTTGTCAAGTAGGGTGTTATTATCCATTTCCAGTCCTTGATCGAGCTGTTTTCCCGCTTGCTCTAAACGGTCCCGCGTGTCCATCATAATTTTTCTGGGAGACAACTTTTTACCTGTTTGATTGGCTGGACAAACATCAGTACATCGACCACACTCTGTGCAACTGTAGGCATTCATCAACTGCACCCAATTTAAGTCTTTCACATCAGCAGCGCCAAAACTTTGCTGCTCATTTTCAACAGGTGTTGATGCATATGGATCAGCACTTGGGTCCAACATCAATTTAACTTCGTCAGCCACTGCTTCTGAGTGTGAAAATTTACCTAAAGGGTTGAGATTGGCATAAAATGTATTAGGAAAAGCTAGAAGAATATGTAAGTGTTTTGAGTAATACAGATAGTTTAAGAATGCTAAAATCCCAATGATATGTAACCACCAGCTTGTGCGCTCTATGGAAACAACTGCAGCATAAGACATCCCATCAAAGATAGGGGTGATCCAACTGCTGATTGGAAAATGACCGACTTGTGTGTAGTAGGATTGCCCATCAGGGTGTTGTTGCAACCAGTTATCGGAGGCATTCATAGTTAAAAACAAAAACATCAAAACAAGTTCGATGTAGAGAATGTAATCTGCATCTTTTTTTGGCCAACCTTTGATTTCAGGCTTCCAAAAACGACGAATTCGCATCGCATTTCTTCTCAACCAAAAAACCGTAACTGCTATAATTACCAAAAAGGCGAAAATTTCAAAAGTGGCAATCAACACATCATAAGTAGTCCCTAAATATGGAGATAGTACACGGTGTGTTCCCAAAAAACCATCCAATACAATTTCAAGTAATTCGATATTAATCACAATAAAGCCAACGTAAACAATGATATGCAATAGTCCGGCTATGGGTCGTACTGTCATCTTCGATTGACCCAAGGCTACTCGAATCATATGTTTCCATCGTTTTATCTTTTGATCTGATCGATCTGATTTACGACCCAGTTTGATGTTGCGAATAATCCGACGGGTATTCCTTATGAACAGGCCAATGGCAACAAAAAAAATAATCGTAAAAATGACATTACTCATGTACACAATCGCTGAAATCTATTTGGTTTGTGAATCTGAAGGTTTGTATTTGACTTGCTTTTTCCCAAACAATGAAAAGTGGACATACCGTTTGGGATTTAGGCGCATATCTTCAAGAAGAAGTTGGATTTGTGCATTGGTTTGCTCGAGCGACTGATGAAGACCATCTTTGGTAATGAGTTTACCAAGTGAACTCTCCCCTTTTTCTAACCGTTCGAGGATTTGAGACAAGTTACCTACTGCAGAACCTAAATCTTCAAAAGTGTTATCAAGATTTGCTTCTTTGAGTGAATTAGAAACAACAGACAAATCGGCCGACAGATCAGCAAGATTCTCAAAGGTTTGTTGCAATTGGCCATTTTCAGAAAGCGAGGTGTCTATGGTTTCACCAATCGAACGAAAACTGGAAATCGAAGCATTGATATTTTCGATAGAAGACTTTAATTGAAACTGCGTATTGGGATCTAAAACACTGTTGAAAGCAATCAAAACAGAATCAGCATGCATGATCATACTCTCTATTTTTTCTTGCAATGGAGTTAATTTTTGGTTGACTAATTCCGTAAGTCCAGCAGCAATTGCGCTTTGCAAAGTGTCTCCTGATTTTGCGATATCAGCGCTATCAAACTTTGGATCAACAGCCAAGGACTTTCCACCAAGAAGGCCTGCCTCATAAACTTTTGCGATACTATTTTTTGAAAATTCATATTCTTTTTCGACACGAAATCGGACTGCAACATCTTTATTTCCAGGGAGTAGTGAAACTTGATCAATAGTTCCGACTTGAAAACCTTGAATGGTCACAGGAGTCCCCACCATAAGACCCTCGGCATTGTCATAGACTGCAAAAAAGATATTGTCCCGAACAAATACATCATTCGATTTCAGATAATTAAATCCAATGAAAAATAAGCCAAATCCAGAAAAGGCGAATATTGCGGTTTTAATTTCTTTTGAAAAATTCACGTTATGGACATTAGGTTATAAAAATACGTATATAATTTGGGGTACAAAACAAGGGTTCAATTTC
>CEUM01009388.1_pt1 | contig 30692 bp, 27 predicted proteins | sample 356421 | NCBI WGS metagenome assembly CEUM01 (sample SAMEA2622716, study PRJEB7988) | marine metagenome | biome: marine biome (ENVO:00000447); feature: surface water layer (ENVO:00002042); material: "saline water (ENVO:00002010), including plankton (ENVO:xxxxxxxx)" | depth 5 m
AAAATTAAAGCGGCAACCATTATTACAGCAGCATAAACAACTCCACCCCCTGTAAATACTATTCCTTTGTGGACTGCCCTTGAATTTGTAGTTTTTATTAGATTATAAGTCTTTGCAAATTGAATATATTTTCTAAAAATAAATCTTGATAAAAAAACAGTACCAGTTAGAACACCTAAATAATAAATTAAAAAAGGAAATTCTGAATTCATGAAGTAAATTTAATAATTTAAATACTGTATATTATAATGTCCTTTAAATTCTTTAGTTTTTATTATAATATGATATAATTTGAAGTTATGATTTTTAATCTATTTAATATTAAGCCAACTTTAAAGGAACTAATTCCTAGCGGATATGTTGATATTCATTCTCATATACTTCCAGGAATTGATGATGGCTCTAAAAACGTTAGTGAATCAATATCATTAATAACAAAAATGAAAGAAATTGGATTTTCAAAAATCATCGGAACACCCCACTCTTATCCCGGACTATACGACAATACAACTGATTCAATCAAAAAATCATTTAAAGAGCTTAAAAAGGATCTTAAAATAAATATAAATATTGATTATGCTTCAGAGTATATGTTAGATAATACAATTATTGAAAAAGCAAAAAATAAAGATTTATTATGCCTTAAAGATAATTATTTACTAATTGAAATGAGTTATTTATCGGCCCCTATTAATTTATATGAAATCATTTTTGAATTAAATGTGAATGGTTATAAACCAATACTTGCCCACCCTGAAAGATATCATTTTTTCTCTATGAAAGATTTTTTTAAATTAAAAAAAGCAGGTTGTTATTTTCAATTAAATTTATTGTCAACATTAGGCCATTACGGTAAAAGAACTCTAAAAATGACAAATAAACTTTTTGACAAGAATTTATTTGATTTTGTCGGTAGCGATGTGCACAAAATCAATCACCTATTATTATTTGATAAAAAAGTTGAAATTCAGCGTACAAAAAAATTAGTGAAGTGTATTGAAAATAATAAGTTATTTGATTAATTAATCCGTTTTACTTTCCTCATCTGAACCATACCCATACCCATATCCATAATTATAACCATAATTATAACCATATTTATAACCGTACTGATATCCGTACTGATATCCATACTTATATCCATAAGCTTTACTGTTACCAACAGCGTTAAAAACAACACTAAGGCTTTTAACATCATTTTTACTGTATAGCTCATTTATATAATTTGTTATTTTGTTTTGAGTATAATTTGCTCTGAACAGATATATTATGAAGTCTACATAATTGACTAACTGGAAAGTATCTGAAACCAATAAACAAGGAGCTGAATCAATCAAGATATAATCATAGTGTTCTTTAAGAGACTTTAGTAAGTTTTTGAATGCTTTGCTTCCTAATAATGAAGTGGGGTTAGGCGGAATTGCACCTGAAAATAAAACATCCAAGTTTTCAAATTTATTTAAATATTTCTGAAAATTATCATTATCGTTTTTGTATAATAATTCTGAAAGACCTATTCGATCTTTTTCGATTTCAAAGAGTTTGTGAATTTGAGGATTTCTTAAATCTGCACCAATTAGTAAAACCTTATTATTATCTGCGGCTAAAATAGCTGCCGCATTAACCGAAGCTAAAGTCTTACCTTCGCCTTTGATGGACGAAGTGAATAGCAATGATGTACATTTGCCTTTGTCTTTGGATTCAGAATTTAAAAATCTTAGGTTGGATAAAAGCATCCTTACACTTTCAACCAATGGACTTCTAGAAAACTTATTATCTATAATATCTATTTCTTTTGCATTTGGAATAAATGGTATCTCTGCAATAACCGGAATATCCGGATTTAATAGTCTTAACAAATGCTCCTTATTATGTATTTTATCGTCTAAAAGAAACCAAAAGTATAGTAATCCAAAATATAAAAGAACAGCGGTAACCAAAGCACTTAAGTAAACAACATTTGGTCTTGGGAAAATTGGAACAGGATTTGTTATGGGGTAATCAATAATTTTAATTGTAGGTTTTACTACTGCTAAATTAATTGCAGCCTCTTCTCTTTTCTGCAAAAGTAATAAGTATAAAGCTTCTTTTATTGATAATTCTCTCTCAATCGATCTCAGAGTTTTTTCGTTTTCAGGAACATTACTATATAAATTTTGGAACTCAAGCTCTTTATTTTTTAAGTTATCAATTTTAATATCAAGTGAACTTAAATAGTTTTGAATTGAATTTGAAATATTTTTTACAATGTTATCTAGCTGAGATTCTAATGATTTAGCTAGTACATTATTAGGTCCAGCCTCTGTTATATATCGATTTCTTTTAGTAATTATGTTATTGTAATCTGTGATAATACTATTTAAATCAAAATCATCTAAACCTATGTTTAATGGAAGATAATCGTAATTTTTATCTGAAATCGATTCCATTAGAAAGTTTGCAATAGTTCTTTGTGATTGAGATTTAAATAATTCTGAATTATATGAATATTTCAAATCAATATTATTTCCTGCATCTAAAGTTAAGTCAGATAAATTATTATTCTGTTTAAAGTTTTGTTTCCTAAGTTCAATTATTTGAAGCTCATTTTTTAAAATTTTCTCTCTCTTATCAACAAATTCAATAGTTCTCTTATACTCTAATTGTCTATCGGAAACTCCATCATTATCAAATGATTTTAGTAAAGCATTAAGATATTTCTCAGCTATTAAAATATTTTGATTAGAAAGTTTTAATATCAATTGATCACTGTCTTTCCCGGTAAATTCAGCCTGGAATTGGCTTCTGAATACATTTGTTTGGAAATCAACAGGGTTTATTTTAAGTTTTCTTACAGTTGAAAGATTATCATCATCAAGTATTGTTATTTCAAAGGGCAATTCATGATTAATCTCAGTTGATGTCAATGAATCAAATTGATACTCATTTGAAATATCTCCTGAGATATCAAAAGCTAAAATTCTGAGTTTATTATTTTCTGAATATATCTCAAAAGATGAGGGGGATTGAATAATGTCTGTGTCAATTTTAAAAGTAATTTCATAATCTTTATACCAATTTTCTTTTGTTAATTGTGTGGTTTTTATATTTCCCAAATGGAAAAATGATACATTAAAATCAAGGTCGCTAACAACCTTATTATGGAGGGAAAATGAATTTAAAATAGTAATCTCATTTTCTAAGTTAATCATTGATCTATTAAAAACCGTAAGTTCGGTTGGCAAAGCCATTTCGCTATCTTGAGCAGGATCAAGTATCTCAATAAGTGCTTTACTTTCATACTCGAAATTTGTGTAACGCAGATATAGAAAAGATGTAAAAAAACATACTGATAATACAATCAAAAAATATGGCCAAAAACTTACATATCTCAAAATCTCTTCTTTGAGATTTATATTTTCGTCAAACGAATCTTTAAAATTGTCTTCCATTTTAATTGGTTGAAGTAATTAAAATTATTGATGATAAAATAAAGGACAATACACTTAATAAGTTCCCAGAATTACCTATTATACCTGCATTTTTAACTCTAGCTCTGTTCGGACTAACTATTATTATATCCCCAGGGAGAATTTGAAAATAATTAGAGGTTAAAAATTGAGATGAAGTGATATCAACAGAATTAATTCTTAAAGCATTATCAACATTTCTCAAAATCCTGATATCGCTTCTTTTTCCGTTAATCGTTAAATCACCCGCAGTGCCTAAAGCATTTAGTAAGTTTATCTCATTATCTATAAAATGATACCTTCCCGGTGCATTTACTTCGCCAAGAACAGTGAAATAAGCATTTAGCAACTTAACATCAACGGTTGAGTTTAATAATAAGCCTTTTTCTGTTAAAGATTTTTGTATAAGAACAGAAATTTCGTTTAAAGTCAGTCCGTCAACCTTAAGAGGCTCAAGTAATGGAATTTTTAAATACCCAGATGAATTAACAACAAAACCATTTATCTGGTAATTTGTCAAATTACTTTCTTGACCTGAATCATATGAAAAAAGTTGAGAAATTTCTGGGGACTGTGAGGCAACCTTAACTTTTAATATATCATCAGGTTTTACAGTTAGAGTTTTGTATTGTATATCAAATTCTTCTAAATTCTTTGAGTCTTGTAATAACAATACATCCTTTTGCGTTGAGCAGGAAAACATTATAAACAAAGAGATGAAACATAGTATAGGCCTATTATTCATAAAAATATTTTTGGCAAATTTATAAAAATTTAAGGTAATAAGCCAAGTTTATTAGCTTTACATTTATGAAACAAATATGAGAATAACAAAGTTATTATTGTTAAAAAAAATAGGTTCAGAAGTTTTTACTGAGCTTTACAATACTAACAATTAATTGATCAAAATTTTAATCTTTAATTCTATTTAGTAAATAGCTATTAGATTTTAAAATCAGAAGTATATTTTTAACTATTATTAAGAAAAATTAAATAATGAGACCCTATAAAACCTGCCCCTGATGAGACTAATATATTTCTGATGAGTTTTGATTTATTTTTTTTATACAATTGGCTAACGAATCTTTCCAGTGAGGAATTGTTATTTTAAAATCTGATTTAATCTTAGACTTATCTAATACTGAATACATAGGTCTTTTTGCTTGTGTGGGGTAATCTTTTGTTTCAATAGGAATTACTTTACAATCAATATCGCTAATTTTCATAATGGTAGTTGCAAAACCATACCAAGAAGTAACTCCTTCATTAGAGTAATGATATAAGCTTCCTTTCTTACTTATGTTCGTTGAATTTTCGTCAGATAAAATGTCCAAACATATTTTAGCCAAATCTTTAGCATAGGTTGGGGTTCCCTTCTGATCAAAAACAACTTTCAAGGATTCTCTTTCATTTCCTAAACGCAACATCAATTTTACAAAGTTATTATTGTAGGCTGAATACAACCAAGAGGTTCTGATTACTATTGCATCAATACTGCTATTAAGAACTAACAACTCCCCTGCTCTTTTAGTTTCTCCATAAACACTAATAGGGTTTACTGAATCAAATTCTTTATAAGGATATGAATAGTTACCGTCAAATACATAATCGGTCGAAATATGAACTAATTTTCCATTCACCTTTTCCAAAGCATTCACCAAATTTAAAACCGCTTTTGCATTCAACTGTTTTGCTATTATAGGATTTCTCTCTGCTTGATCTACATCAGTATATGCTGCACAATTGATAACTGTATTTATTTGTTGTTCTGTAATGAACCTAGCTAACGCCTCATTGTCACAAATATCCAACTCAGGTAAGTCTGTAAAGAAACATTCCAAGTTTACATAATTAGACGCTAAATCTTTAATTTCAGATCCCAATTGACCTTTTGACCCTGTTATTAACACCCTCATGTTTTAGCTTTTAAATGGTGTTTCAAATTCTGAAAAAGATGGAAGTTTTGCATCTTTTTCAGAAATCAATACTTCACATAAATTCGTTCCCCATTGAATATTTAGTAATCGATCATCCCAGCGAATTCCAGCATCATATGCTACCGCATACCTATTATCAACCTTGTAAGAAACTATAGCAGAGTTACTGAGGACCACAAAACCGTGAGCAAATCCTCGAGGAATGAATACCTGTTTTTTGTTTTCTCCTGAGAGTTCAATAGTAAAATGTTGCCCGTAAGTCACAGACCCATCTCTAATATCAACCGCAACATCCAATACTTTACCTTCGACACATCTTACTAATTTGGCTTGAGCATAGGGAGGTTTCTGAAAATGTAATCCTCTCAGAACCCCTTTGGAGGATTTAGTTTCATTGTCTTGTACAAAAGATATATTCCCAATAGCCTCCTCAAGCTTTTTTTTATTATAACTTTCGATAAAGCACCCTCTATTATCTCTAAACACAGTGGGTTCTATAATCAAAAGTCCTTCTATTGGAGTATTAATAAACTTCATTTATTTAATCAAAATTTACACGTTATTTTCACGTTACTACATACAAAAATTCTAAAAACTAAGACCTCTGCTACCCTGTCAAAAATAGAAAAAACTGTACTATTGTTTAATACCTAGCTGGATTAATTTTTGTTTATACCAGTTTTTATCGGTTAATCTTTTAAACAACCAAACTCGATAATCTTTGTACAGAATAGATTTGTAAATAATATTTAATCTATGTTTTAAAAAAAGATACATTTGAATCCTTTTGTGTTTTCTATGTGTTGCTTTTGGATTGGCCAACTGACTATTAAAATCAGTCAAGTAGGCCGCTATTTTTTTTGTATTATTATAATTTAAACTTTCAATGGAATTAAAAACTTCATAACAAGATGCTAAAAAACAATTTAAGTGGTATTTAAGAGAACATAAGGAATTAACTGCATCTTTTACACTGGTTTTTTTAGAAAATAAAAAAACGTCGTAGGCGCTTCTTAAGGGTATCGTTTTGAAGTAAAAACCACTGTCATTTATTTGTTTCGATAGGATGGTTAAATTTAATTTATTTGCATAACTCAAAACACAAATTTCGTCGATGACTTGGCAATCTTTTTTTACAATATCATAATTAAACTCTTTTATATATTTTTTTACGTCTAAAAGTTCTCTATGAATTTCTATTGCTGCAATGTTATTATCTTTTTGAAGTCTCCGATAATGTTTTTCATAAGGGAAATAATATGTAGACTTATTTACCTCATAATATCCATTTTCTCTTAAAACAGTAATAGCATTTGGATAATCCTCTTTAGAGAATAAAAAATCTATATCCCCCACCATTCTCTCTGCTATATCATCGTATATTCCAGCCAATAAGTTAGCTGTTCCTTTTAAAAATATCGGGGTAATATTATTCTTTAACAGTAGCGTATTTAAACCTTTAGCTTGGGTAATAATTTGCTGGTTTCGTTCTCTGTTTAAATTGGTAATGTACTCCATATAATTTACCAAATCTTTAGGCAAAAGACTTAAAAAACCTACACGCTTTAAATTACAATACATGGCAGGAAACACATAATGAGAAGTGCTAACTTCTACAACATTTTTCCAGTCTATTGTTTTTGACTGTAACTGCTTTTGGATTTCTTGTCTATTATTTTCATCTAAAGAAATTGTCAAGGATTTTGAAATAAAATAAATTGTTTCTTTATAATTCAATGAGTGGTAAATTAGTGTGATTTAATGAGGATTTATTCTTAAGATTTTATTATAAACTGCCTAACTTTTGATACATTTTTGAGAAAAATCAAATACCAGCCTCCAATATTATTTGAACGTACAGCACGATAATCCTCTTTTGTTTTTTGAATAATATTTTTAACGCTCCGATTACTTGCTCCACCTACTCTCATTTTAGTAATCACCTTTGGCAAATAAGTGAATCTTAAGGAGTCATCTTTAAATATTCGAAGCATAAAATCATAATCAGCTGAAATTTTGAAGCTTAAATTAAACTTACCGTGCTTTTTATAAACCTCTTTTTTTAAAAACAGTGTTGGGTGAGCTGGCATCCAACCTTTTTTAAGTAAACTAGAATTAAAAGCAGAGCTTTTCCAAAATCGAACAATTTTTTTTATGTCTTGTTTATTTACATATTGTAAGTCTCCAAAAACACCATCAGTTTCTTTTTCTCTAAAAAGATTAACAATATTTAAAATTGAAAAACAATCATAATAAATATCGTCAGAATGCAAAAAACCAATAATATCTCCTGAAGCATAACTAACACCTTTATTGAGTGCGTCATAAATTCCTCTGTCTGGATCTGATATTAACTTAATACTGTTATTTTTAAGTTTAAAACTTGTAACTATATCTATTGTCATATCTGTTGAAACATTATCAACAATAATAAACTCTATATTCTGATAAACTTGAGACGTTAATGATTTCAAACAATCTTTTATTGTTTTTTCACTATTATTTGTTGCCGTTATTACAGAAACTTTCATTTTTTTTCTAAAATATAATTACCAAGAACCAACATATCCATATCAGTTCGTAAATAACAATCAATAGCTTCTTCAGGGATATTTACAACTGGCTCGTTTTCATTAAAAGAGGTGTTAATTAAGATTGGTACTCCTGTAAGCTCATAAAATTCTTTTATTAATCTGTAATATCTTGGTCTTAATTCTTTTTTTACTGATTGAAGTCTTCCACTACCATCTACATGGGTTACCGCAGGTATTAATTTTTGCATTTGTTTTTTGATTGGAAGAACTCTCTCCATAAAGGGGGTAAATTGATAATTTTCAAAATAGTTCTCTCCGTGCTCTTCGAGTATACTAGGTGCAAAAGGTCTGAAAGACTCTCTCTTTTTAATCTTTTCGTTTAAAAGTTGTTGCGCTTTTGAGTTCCTTGGATCTGCTAAAATTGATCTACTTCCTAGAGCTCTTGGGCCAAATTCAGCTTTTCCATCAAAAAATCCAATTACATTGTTACTAGATATTGCTTTTGCTACATATTTAAAAAGTATATCATCTTCAAGAAATTTATGCTTTAAATTTAGTTTATCTATAATCTTCTTAATTTCTTCATTGGAAAAAGAAATTCCTAGATTGGCATTGTATAATGGTTTTAATCGTTTGTTCTCTAAGTTGTGGAAATAATGATATTGTGAAGCTCCCATTGAAATACCTGCATCATGTCCAGCGCTTGGTATATATATCTCACTGATTGGAGTATTACTCAGTATTTTACCATTAGCAACACTGTTTTGCGCTACACCTCCAGCCATACACAATTTAGAAATACCTGTTTGCTTGAAAGCTCTTTCAATAATTTCAAAAATTAATTCTTCTGTTCTTTTCTGGAGGCTTGAAGCAATATTTTTGTGTCTTTGTATAATATTGCCATCTTTTGACCTTTTTTCGCCGAATAATTTCTCAAAGTTAGTTTGATTAAATAACTGACTAACATCGGGATTATTATTGTTATAGGATACTGCACCACTATCAAGGTTGAAAAAACTTGAATTCCATTCTAAAATATTTTTTCCTCCACACCAAATTAAAGATTTCATTTCTTTTAAATAATCAGGGCTTCCATAGGGCGATAATCCCATAACTTTATATTCATCACCATAATAAGGAAAACCTAAAAATTGAGTAAAAGCAGTATAAAATAGCCCAATACTAACAGGGAAATCTTGAGATTCAATAACTTCAATTTTATTGCCAATACCTTTGCCTATCATAATGGTTGAAAAGTCACCAGAACCATCAATTGATAACAATGTAGCTTCTTCAAAAGGGCTTGAAAAAAAAGCTGAAGCTAAATGAGCACGATGATGTTCAATAAATTCTATTTTTGGACAAGTTCCAAAATGGTTTTTTATTTTAAGTTCTAATGAATTTAAATCTGAACGATTTACAAACCTTTGTTTAAACATTGAAATTGAAGACTTAATATTAGTAGCCACATACTTAATTTTATTAAGAAGTTTTGCTCTTGGATCTCTCCCTACACAAATGCTTGAAATATCACTCATTTTCAAGTTTTTGGAGCTCAAACAAAATTCAATGGATTTAATTGGTAAACCTGCCCAATGCTTTTGCCTTGTAAACCTTTCTTCTTCTGTTGCACTAACAACCTCCCCGTCAACTAATAATGCTGCAGAACTATCGGCATGATATGCATTAATACCCAATATATAATTTTTCATTTTTTGTATTAAATGGATTTTATTTTATTAATAATTGTACAATTTTTAATATAAATATTATATTACTTGCTTTTAAAAAGTTAAAATAACTTTTTAAAACCTCTAAATAATCTTATCAAAGTAAGATATTGTTTTAATTAACCCCTCATTGAGTTCTATTTGAGGTTGCCAACCATCAAGTTTTTTGAAAGCCAGAGAAATGTCAGGTTTTCGTTGTTTGGGATCATCCTGAGGCATTGGTTTATGAACTAATCTTGATTTAGATCCTGTTAAATCTAAGATCGCTTTTGCTAACTCTAGCATCGTAAATTCATTTGGATTACCAATATTTACAGGACCCAGAAAATCTATTGGAGAATTCATCATCCTAATGGTTCCCTCCAGCAAATCATCTATATACTGAAAAGATCTTGTTTGTAATCCATCTCCATAGATGGTTATATCTTCACCTTTTAAAGCTTGCACAATAAAGTTTGATACCACTCGGCCATCTGCAGGGTTCATATTAGGACCATAGGTATTAAAAATTCTAATTATTTTAATAGTTACGTTATTTTGGTTATGATAATCCATAAACAAGGTTTCTGCACAGCGTTTTCCTTCATCATAGCAAGAACGAATTCCAATAGGGTTTACATTACCCCAATAGGATTCTGGTTGTGGATGTACTGTGGGGTCTCCATATACCTCAGATGTTGAAGCCTGTAATACTTTAGCTTTAAGCCGTTTGGCCAAGCCTAATACATTAATTGCGCCCATAACCGAAGTTTTAATGGTCTTTATCGGATTATATTGGTAATGTACTGGTGAGGCCGGACAAGCCATGTTATAGATTTCATCTACCTCAGCATAATAAGGTTTTGTAATGTCGTGGCGAACCATTTCAAAATATGGATTATCGAACAACTCTATAATGTTTTTTTTTACACCTGTATAGTAATTGTCTAGACAAACAACCTGATTGCCTTCGTTTAATAAGCGTTTACACAAGTGAGAACCTACAAATCCAGCTCCACCGGTTACTAATATTTTTTTCATCTTATTTATTTATTAAATAGTGCTCTATTTGCTTTTAAGATCTCTTTATTATTGCAAAACTCGATTGCAAAATTAAATGCATTTGTTGACCATTTTCTATATTCGTTTTGTCTCATATTAATTGCCAAATCTAAAACATATTGTAAATTTTTTGGACTCTTTAAAGAAACATCCCATCCGATTTTTTTTTCTTCTAAATCCCTCCACGGTGTATTGTCAGAAATAATTACAGGCGTTCCTGCACTAAAAGATTCTAATATCGAATGTCCAAAATTTTCACCCTCAGAAGGCATTAGTAAAAAATCGTAAGTTTCTAGTGTACTTAGCACTTTTTCACTTGCTAAGTTACCTTTATATACAACTTCCACATGTCGTGGTAATAATTTAATTATTGATTTACATTTCTCCCAATATTGGATATCATATAAAGTTCCGTATAGATGAAAATTAATTTTTACCTTTTTGAGATTAGTACAAGCTAAAATACCCTCTAACGCTGTCAAGGTTCCTTTTTCCTTTGAAATTCTAGCTATTGACACCAAATTTAAAACTCCTTCGTTTTTAATGGAATGCTTTTGTTTTCTATTACTAACTAATCGAGGTAGATTAGGTGCAATAATAACAGTTGTATTTGCACCAAGTTCATTTTCAATACAAGTAGCCTCGATTTTATTAGTAGCATGAAAAAATATTTTTTTATATAACCCTATTACTTTTGCTAAAAACAAAAATATTTTTTTCTTTTTTCTTTTTGACGAAAATGCCTGAGAATTTAACATACCCCTTGGAGATACAATTTTCTTTATTGGATAGGACCTTAATAGTAGTAAAGGTAAAACTGAAAAATACAAAGAATAAATGCCATTAATTAAAGCAATATCAAACGGTTTACTGGTATAGATTTCTTTTAAGTTTTTTATGTTTAAGTTTTTGCTGGAGATATAATAAATTTGAGTGTTTTGATTGTATCGGTTCCAAGCATCACTTTCAATGCTTGTATAAGGAATAACTTCACAATAATCTGTGTCCCTTGTAATAATATAAAAGTCATATTCATTTTTAAAATGTGCTATTATGTTAGCATAAGACCGCACAGGACCACCTGACTTTGTACCAGGCAAAAACCAATCAATGGAGATCAGTATTTTTTTCTTTTTCATTTTAGCTTATCGAATTTAACATTGCAGACCACTGTTTCAAATTTATTTTTGAAGCAATAAGTTTACTATTTTTAGACATTTTAAAATACTCCTGCGGTGTTTGCTTACTTATTAGTTTTATGTATTTAGATAATTCCTTTTCATTAAAAGCGTCATATATATATCCATTAAAACCATGAATAACCAATTCAGTTGCAGCACCAGTTTGATGCGTTGATACTATTGGCATTCCAGCCAATACTGCCTCATGAATCACAACCCCCCAGGCTTCGTATAAGCTTGGCAATATAAAGGTGCCGGCATTTTGTATTAAACCCTGAATTTTACTTGGATTTACAAAAGAAGTGTGCTTGATTTTTTTATGTACAGGTATTAAGTTTTCTAAAGGTCCACTACCAATTATATGTATGTCGATATCTAATTCATTGGCTTTAATCAATTGCTCTAAAACTTTAAAAAAAACCTTCAATCCTTTATGTTCAACTAATCTCCCTACAAATAACAATTGATTATGATGTTTTTTTTGTTCAACCTTCTTAAATATAGTTTCATCAGCACAATACAAACCTGTTAAAATTTTTTGTGGTAAAAAGCCTAATTTTCTTGCAAAGTAGTATTGTGATTTTCCTGGAACCCAAACATGTGTAAAATATTTTAAAACGCGCCTTTTACTTACTAAAACAGAAATATACTGTCTTGGAGTTCCCAACCATTGGTTATCCATAGCGAGTATCGTCGACAATCCTAACTTTTTATAATGCAGAGCCAACTGAAGATAACGTTTATCAGACCATCCAGAAAGATATAAAATTGAAGGATTAAATTCTCTTGCTATATCTGTTAATTCTTTAAAAGAAATACCATCACCATTAATAATTTTTATACCAAGCTCACTTCTAATTTTAAAAGGGGCTTCTTTACTTGGTTCTTTTCTTATGACCAAATACTCATTTCCTGTATCTTGATAATCATAACGCATACAAGCCATCCAATATCCTGTCAATCGTGTATATAAAACTAAAATTTTCATTAATATGAGTTATTTACAGTTATTTTTTTTGATTTAAAAACTAAGTAATTAACAATTATTAGAGATATAAAAAAGGGGGTTCCATAATCAATATAGCCACCAAGTTTAAAACATTTGACCAAAAAGTGACTCAAGCAAGCTAGATATATTAAATGGTGTATTTTATTTTCAGATTTCTTAACCCGAAATTTTAAAAAAAATAGCACGTAAGTAATAATACCTAATAAACCAAATTCTGAAAAAATTCTTATAAGTAATGAATGAGCAGGTATACTATTTATTCCATAATTATAATGAAATCTGAAAGGAGAATTTTGATAATAACTATCATATATATTTTTATGACCACCTAGTCCACTTCCCCAAATGGGATTCTTTTCAATGGAATTTAAAGCAACCTCTAGATTGGTCCCAAATGAAAGAACTGTTAAATTAACATCAGTTACATAAGCTGAACCATCAAAAATATTTTTAGTGTCCTCTACTCTGTTAAAAAAATTGTCATTAAAGTTACTCAAGAATTGAAAGGAAATATAAAGTAACGAGACAACAAAAATTAATGAATATCTATTTGAAAAATAAATAGATAAAGCAATTAATAAAGCAAGGTAAGCACTAAGGCTTACAGTACCAACTAATGCCATCAATAATACTACAGCTTTAACTTTATATTTTTTAAATTGTAAAATTGTAAAAATTACTGCAGGTAATATTATAGCTGCATAGTGAGAAGGTTCGTAAGCAATAGAGTCTATTCTACCTATTACTTTGTTATTTAATATACTTATTCCAAAATATGATAACACATATTGCAGTAAGCCGAGTAAAGCACTATAGAACGCAATTTGAACATATAAATTAAAAATTTTATCTATTTTTTTGTCATTACTTTTAATGACCCAAAAATTAGCATAATATATAATTGTAATTGGAATTAAACTTTTAAAAAAATTAAAAACAGTCAACTCAAAAAATGTGAAAGAAATTAATCCTGTGAACAATACATAAAAGAAAATATTATTAAATCTTTTATTATTTATAATTTTTTTAAAAAAAATTATAAAAATAAAAATGCAAGATAAATAACCAAAAAAATCAAATCCAAAATCACCTAAATAAATTGTGAATTGTTCCTTAGTAAATATTCCAATAACAATTAAAAATATTAATACTTTTGAATAATTTGAATATTGTTTCATGTATATTTTAAAGAGTGTTTATTGAATTTTTATTCCTGACGAAATTCTAGTAAATCTATCCTTAATCTTTAAGAAAGGTTTTTCAAGATAAATAAATGATAAGTAGGAAATAAAAATTGTAAGTCCAAAAACTAGCAAATAAATAACAACATTAGTTGTCAATATATTACAATTAAATGACTGGACAAGTGGCTGTACAAAGTTAATTATACCACCCACCACAATCATGTGATACATATACATACCGTAAGAAATATTTCCTAAAAATCTAAACAACCTGTTTTCGAATTTAAAAAATGAATTTCTATTTGACGAAACATTTAAAATGATAAGTATGAATAAAAATCCAAGAATTATATGTTTACCATCATCTAGAATTGGTGGTAAAAAAAAGATTACTAATCCAATACCTGAGTAGGCAATAAGCTGAATAAAATTGTTCAATAAATATTTCCTCAATAATTTCTTTTTGAAATTTAAAATCCAAGCTCCTAAGGCTCCAATTATCATAATTTCAATACGTAACATCGCCAAAAAATTTTTAACTCCTTCGATATATTCAATATCTTTTAAGTAAGGAAGAGTGAAAATGATTTTAATTGCAACTAAGATTACAAATAATAAAACAAAATTCTTAAAATATTTTTTTGAGCTTGATAAAATTAATGGCCAAATTAAATAAAACTGTTCCTCGACTCCTACAGACCACATAATTCCTCCATAGGGAACAAAATCATAGAACGCTTTTGAGACATTCGGCAAAAGAAATGAAAATAGTATTAAACGATCATAAAAATCACTTTCAATATTTAATCCTGGAACTTCAGGATATTCAATCATTGGAAGTACAAAAAAAACCAGAATCAACACAAAATAATACAATGGCCAAATTCGTAATAAACGCCTGAGGTAGAAGCTTCCAATATATACTTTTCCATGCTTTTCTTTTTCCTTAAATAATAAATAGGTAATTAAAAAACCACTTAAAACAAAGAAGAAATTAACTCCAATAGTCCCAAAATCAGAAATTAATTTATAACTGTAAAAATTTGGCAAACCCCATCTTGCTTTGAATAATTCAACATGAGTTATGATAACTAAAGCAGCTGCAACAAATCTAAGGCCATGTAAACCAGGAAGGTATACTCTTTTTTTTTCCATTAATTAATTTTTTTAGTTTACAATTTTAACAGTATTTTTTATAATTTCCTCCCAAGAAAATTTATCAATTATTTTATTTAGCGAATTTTTTTTCAATTCTAATAATTCTTTACTCGACAAGAGTAAAGCTTCTTTGATGTATTTTTCTAAACCCTCCCTAATATCTCCTTTTATTAGCCATCCATTTTCAAAATTTACCATTAAATTTATTGCACCAACATCTGTAGCTATAATTGCACAACCACCCGCCATTGCTTCTAAAATAACTGTTGGCATTCCTTCTGAATGACTTGGACATATCAAAATATCTGCTTCTCTGATTTTGTTTCGAATAAAATTAGTATCATTAACAAGACCAAAATAATGTATATTTTTATTCTTAATTTGTTTATCTAATGGAATTGGGCCAATAAAATCAATTTGATAGCTGAGTTTTTCTATAGTATTATTAATTACATCATTAAGCTCTTCAACCCCTTTAGTTCTATCATACCTGCCAATAAAAATTAGTTTTAATTTCATGTCATTATTCTTCTCTTTTAAATCCTCAGGGTTTATGTACCATGAACTATCAATACCATTCGGAACTTCAACAACTGATTTTTTCATTGCACCATTATCATATAGTAAATTCGTTAATTTACCGCCTAGAGAAATTTGTTTGTAAGAATTTCTAATGATTTTCTTTGCAGGAATTTTTAATAAAATTTGTTCTAATTTATTTCTAAAATTGACACTATTTTGAAACATATTTAATCCATGTAAATTTGTAATTAGATTTTTCTGGAAAGGATGTTTTTTTAAAAAATACCAGGAAGTAAATCCTTGACAATATATAAGGTCGTAATTTTTTTTGATAGCCACTTTGTAATACTCCTTGGATAAAATATAATTTTTAAAAATATAGTGTCCTGGGAATTTTATAGACTTTGGAAAGGAAAATTCTAATAAATTTATGTAAACAAGTTCTTCTTTTGAAAAAATATGATCCAACTCTGACTCAGAATTTTTAAAATGATATGCATCTACATACACATTAATTTTAGCTAAATATTTTATTAGATAATAAGAATGTTTTTGTATTCCACCGATTACATAAGGAAAAATTCCATTAGTGAATAATGCTATTTTCATTTAGTTAAAATTTAAAAAACCGTGATTTTTTAAGTGATTAAAAATTGAGTTTCCAACAACATAATTTCCATGTTTATTCCAGTGTAAATTATTTGAAAATTCAAAGAACATTTTTTTTTGGCTGAAGTCAAAATTTAAATCATCAGTTAAATCTAAAAAATTAGGAAACATTTTGAGGTCTCTCCAAATCTTAATTTCCTGGGGTACTGAATCATTTCTGAATTTATTCTCTTGAATATAAAAATTAGGAATTTGATCTTTAAAAGAACTATATATATGAAATCTATCCGCATCATGAACAAATAAGAATGGTAAATCCGAAATTTCCAGTTTTATTTTTTGAATTTCATATTCAACTGCACGTTTTAAAATAAATTCTTTTGACTTTTCTGAGTTTGGTTTTTCAGTAAATTTTGTTAGTAACGGTATTTTTGGTCGAATAGTAAAATTACTGGTTAGATATCGTAAAAGAGCAGTTTTTTGAAGAAAGTATCTACCTATTATATTTGGCGTTTTAGGTATTGCTTTTTGCTCTGTTATTATATTATTATCAATTTTAATCTGATTTGTTTGTGATATTCTACCATAATTTGAAATTGATTTTGAAATTGAACTTTCTCTTAAATTAAAAATATATATATCTGGCTTAAAATTATTATTCACGTATCGAGTCAAATCTGAGTAAGAAGATAAATTGAGACCATTAAGTCCAAAAGAATATACTTCGTAATCATCTCCCATTAAACTATCCAATACGTATGCATAACTTTCAGTTGGGTTTATATAATTGCCAGCAGTATATGAATCTCCTATTATTGCAACACATTTTTTATTTTTACTTCTTTGATTTTTTGGATAATAATTCCTAAAACTTGGCCATCCATAATTATTAATTTTAATATTTGTTTTGATATTTGCTAGTTTACCATATGTAAAATAAAATTTTTTGTCAAAGTTTTCATTACCAATCATATCTAAACTATATTCTCTGTCAAAATCTCTAGAAATATAATCTGGTGCAACATTAGTTGTCCTAATAAATAACTCTAGAGTAAATAGCATACACAAAAAGAATAATAATGATTTTATAATGGTTTGTTTCATTGATTAAAATTGAAAATATATAAATGATCTATCGCTTTCCGTTGAAAATATTAATATCATAAAAATTAATATGCAGTATATAAGGTATCGGATATATATAGGATATCTGATTTTTTCAAGAGGAAAAACATTATTTTTACCGAAATACTCAACTAAAAAAAACAAAATAATAATTATGGATAGATAAAAGGGTACATCAATCGTATTACCTGTATTTTTTAATGTAAATAAATTTAATATATAACTATTAGCTTCTCCAATAGTTGAACTCCTGAAGTAAACCCAAGCTAAACATGTTTGAAAAAATGTAAATATAATTAAGCCAATCTCTTTGAATTTAAATATTAAATTGTTTTGATGATAATGATTATTTTTATTTTTGTTTTTTGTTAATATGTAGGGTAGTGAAAATAATGCATTAAGCAAACCCCAAAAAATAAAGGTCCAATTAGCACCATGCCAAAATCCACTTACCAGAAAGATGATCAGAATATTTCTAATTTTGGAATACATATTACCCCTACTTCCGCCAATAGGTATATATAAGTAATCTCTGAACCAAGTCGATAATGAAATATGCCATCTTCTCCAAAATTCGCCAATATTTTTTGAGAAATATGGGTAGTTAAAATTTGTCATCAATTTAATACCCATTAACTTAGCTGTTCCTATAGCAATATCTGAATAACCAGAAAAATCACAATAAATCTGAATGGCAAAAAATATCATTCCTATCAATAGTGATAAAGATGAAAAGGATGCACTATCCGCAAAAACAAAATCAACATAAACAGCACAATTATCGGCTATTACTACCTTTTTAAATAAACCCCACGTTATCTGTCTCAATCCTTCATTAAAAGTTAATTTATTAAAATTTCTTTTAGAGTCTATTTGAGGCAACAAATTTGAAGCACGTTCAATTGGGCCAGCAACAAGTTGAGGAAAAAAACTAACATATGTCAGAAATGAAATTATGTTATTAGTTGGCTTAATATTTCCCTTAAAAATATCTATTGAATAGCCAAGTGTCTGAAAAGTATAAAAACTAATTCCAACCGGAAGAATAATATTTAAATAATTGGGACTAAAATGAAAATTAAAAATTGACGCAAATGCGGAAAACTCTTCAATAAAAAAATTATAATACTTGAAAAAACCTAATATTCCTAAATTAAATACTAGACTTAAACTCAAATAAAATTTTCTGATAACTAAATCATTGCTTCTGTATAGTAAATTACCAATAGTAAAATCTACTAATGAACTTAAGAGAATTAATGCTAAAAAACGATAATCCCACCAACCATAAAATATATAACTTGAAAAAAGGATAAACAGATTTTGATAACCCAGTTTTTTTGATAAAAGCCAATAAATTGATAAGAATGATATTAAAAAAAATAAGTATTCTATTGAATTAAATAGCATTAGTTTTTGTTATGATGAATATATTGGTTAAAAATTTTGCACTGAAGTTTTTTCATTTAGTAGTATTTACTTTATGACCATATTTATAAATTATTATTATCAAATTTATTTAGTCAATAGATACTTTTGCGCCTAAAAACTATTTTTAATTTATTAAATATTCTTTTTAATAATAATTTTAAATCTGAAACTAACAGATATTTATTGCAAATTCTATGATATACAAGAGCCATAGTATAATTTTCATTTTTAATATATAAAGATGTTAATTCTAAAAATTTTTTTAATTCTGCATACATAAAATTTTTATTGTACCTAAATCCTAGTAATTCATTTAAGTCTCTGTACATTAGAATATAGTTTTTGACTGTTTTTATTCTTTCCTTATTCAACTTAAATGTAATACCACCAATATTTTTTCTATAGCAGGACATGACCTCATCAAGGTAAAAGGCAAAAGATCCATCTCTCAAAGCAAAAATTGTAATAGGTATATCTGCCATTGAGTAGTCTAAAAAGCTTGGTGGGCTGTTCTTAATCATTTCAGTTCTAATCATTAGACTTGAGGTGTGCATAAAAACTTCACTTTCTATAACTGTTTCTACACCAACCTTTAATGGCTGTTTTTTCTTAACATATAATTTCTCGTTACCAACTAACCCTTTCTCAAAAAACATTTTAACATTGTGATAACATATGTTGCAATCTAAATTAGACTCTAACGCTTTTACTTGCCATTCTAGTTTATTGATGTTTGTCCAAAAATCATCTCCTTCCAAAAAAACTGTATACTCACCAGTTGCATTTTCAATAAGGTCATAAAAGTTTTTTAGCATTCCTATATTTTTGCGCCGACGAAATAGTTTAAATTGCCTTGGATACTTTTCCTCAAATTTTTTACAAATTTCTAATGAATTATCGGTTGAACAATCTTCTCCAACCAAAACTTCAAAGTCAAAGCTACACTTTTGAAAAAAAACACTTTTGAGACACTTATCCAAAAATTCACCGTGATTATACACCAAAATTAAAACCGTTAATTTCATTATTCTCAAATTTTGTTTAGTTTTTTCAGATTATTCATAAACCCTTTTTTAAGCAGAAAACTTACTATGTAATAGATTGATAAAAAAAATGAAGAAAGAATAAAGATTGTAACATAATTAATTTTGTCTATGATTAAGTAACTATATAGAAAATAACTGATGAGACCGATTAATAAGCATTTAAAAAAAACAATATTTTGTGAAATTAAATTAATGTTTAGTATTTTAAAAATATGATATTGCCTTAGTAGTACTGCTAAAATTGAAGCAACTAAAATCCCAAATGTTAACCCAATTGATCCATTTATAATAAACCCACATAAAATCATTATAACAAATAATGGTTTTTCTATTAATGTTATTTTATTTAATCTTTTGTGGTCTCCATACCCCACAAAAAAACTTTGAGTTAAAACAATTATAGAGCTTAAAATGCCACAAAAAGATAGAATATTTAAGTACGGTACCATACCCATCCATTTATCACCAAAAATTAAATAAACTACAGCATTTGGTATCAAAAATATCATTAACATTAATGGAAAAACTATTAATAATATTGTATTTAATGAATTGATGTATAGTACTTTAATATTTTTTAAATTATGTTTATTTTCAGAGACCTTGGGTAACATTACTTGAGAAATAACTTGTGATATATTACGTAAAGGAAAAAGTAAGAAGCCATAAGATCTAGAATACAAGCCTAAATCGCTAACAGATGAAAATTTACCTAAAATAAATTTATCCATACTTTCTGTCAAATGACCAAATGACCTTTCTAATACCAAAGAGGATGTCATTCTTTTTATTTTTTGAAATGTATTGGAACTAAAAATTAGTTTTGGATACCATTTAGATAACATGAAGAGCCCTAAGCATTCAAAAAGAACCAATAAAAACATATGAATAGCCAAAGCCCAAACACCAAAGTTGTTATATGCTAATATAATGGCTATAATAGAAGATAACAAAGCTGCAGCGAATCTAACCACTCCTATCGTTTTAAAATTGTGATTTTTTTCTTGAAGGGCCCTTTGAATAACAGAAATAGAGGCTACTATTACTTGTAGCCCTGCTAAAGCTACCAATCCTTTTAATACAGGTTGATAATAAAATTGAGCCAAAAAACTACCAGAAAGCACAAAAACAATCGCCACAAAGGTACCTACAGTTAAATTTAACCAAAAAATTGTATGAATATCCTTTCTATCTAAGTCTCTATTTTGAACAATAACAGGACTAAAGGTAAATTGTATAAATACGTTAGAAAATCCTGTAAAAATTCCAACAATTGCCATTATACCATAATCTGCAGGGACTAATAATCTTGCTAAAATAATAGCAACAATAAAACGTACAACCTCAACACCTCCTTGGGTTAAAAAGGACCAAAATAAATTGGATATTGTAGATCTTTTTTTTGTCAAAGTCACCTGAGTACATTTAGCTGAATCCCTATTTCGGAAATATTATCTTTGGGATTCTTGGTGACTAAAGCCATTGCATCTACCAATATATTGTTTCTAATTTCTATTTTTGGCATTATTTGACCTTTACCAATACTAACATTATAAATTCCGATTAAACTTTAACTTCTAATTAACGAATTTAACTCACCATCAACTTAAAACCACATCTTATCAAAGAACAAATCTAGAGAAAGAACCAAAACTAATGATTTCATTCAACCGTAGTCAATTTAATTTTTACATAAACTTTTTTGCCCTTTTCATTAATAAAAAAAGCATTATTAAAACTTCCGTGGGTTAAAGCTCTTAATTTATCTATTGCATCGCCTAGTGTTAACTTCTGCTCTAAATTTAATTTACAGATTTCAACATAGTCCTTTTTAAGAAATAAATTCCCTTCGCCTTCTGGCATAGTGGTTACATATGATAAGTTTATAATACTTTCTATATGCTTCTCAAATAAATCAATTTCTGTATCAACAATTCTATTATAAAGGTCCAATGAAGTATCACTCGATTTTTTTTCAACAAACCTTCTAGCTATTATTGCACCACCATCCAAATCCTCGTTAATTTCGTGAATTGTTGCACCTACTTGTAAATTATTAATGATTGCGAAAACCTGTGGATACCATCCGCGATTAATCGGATTATATCCAGGATGCAAATTATAGCATCTTATATTTTTGATCATTTTTTTTGGAAATAGTTGTTTACAATGAACAGAAAAAACCAAATCATAAGATTTTATGATAATTTCTATATCCTCTGATTTTCTCAAATCGTATTTAAGGACTTTCTTGACTAACACATTTTTAAAAGAGTCCAAATTTGTAAAAGAACTTATTGCAAATGTTGTAACAATATTATCCTTTAGTTCAAGAATTTTATCTATTCTTGAACATATATTTATATTATCTGAAATTATAAGTAGCCTTTTCATAAATTTTCTATTTCTTTAAAATCTTTAAAATCAATCTGGAAATTAAATCAACGTCTTCGTGAGATAAATCATAATATAAGGGTAAACAAAATACTCTTGAAGCTACGTCTTCTGTGATTTCTAAAGTTTGATTTTCCATATATGGAAGCACCTTTGCTAAGGAAGGGTAAAAATAACGTCTACCAAAAATTTCATTCTTATTTAATTCTTTTATAACCTGCAGTAAAATTTTTTCATTTTCTAGCAAAATTGGGTAATAAGCAAAGTTGTTATTTGAGTCTTTATGCCATAGAGGATAAACCACATTTACGTCTTTAAAATTTTTATTGTATTGTTTTGTTAAAGCTTTTCGTTTTTCAATAATAGCATTAATATATTTCATATTTGCCAGGCCCATAGCAGCATGAAATTCTGAGTTTTTACCATTTATCCCTAAACCATCATATGCATCTGGTCCATCATGTCCAAAATTACGCATGTAAGTTATTTTCTTTAAAAGGGCTTTATTATTGGTTACTACAAAACCACCCTCACAGGTATGAAACAATTTTGTAGCGTGAGTGCTACAAGTTGATATATCTCCGAATTCAAAAATAGATTTACCGTTTACTTTTACCCCAAAAGCATGTGCAGCGTCGTAAATAACCTTTAAATTATGTTTTTTGGCTATTTTTTCTATAGCAATTACATCACAAGGGTTACCATAAACATGGGTAGCAACAATTGCGGTTGTTTTATCACTGATAGCAGCTTCGATTTTAGTATGATCTATGTTTAAAGATTTAGAATCAATATCTACATAGACAGGGGTACAGCCTTCCCAAACTATACTCGAAGTGGTAGCTACATACGTAAATGGAGTTGTTATTATCTCGCCTTTTAGTTCCAATGCCTTAATTGCCATTTGTAAGGCAATAGTACCATTTGTCACAAATAAAATATGATTAACACCCAGGTGAGATTTAAGTTTAATTTCCAACTCACTAGCCAATGGCCCCATGTTAGTTAACAACCGGCTTTCCCAAAGTCCCTGCAGTAAAAAATCATAATCTTCTTTGGGGGGCAAAAAGGGTTGTGTGACTAATATCATAATTAACTATCTAAACTTTTTATATAATCGTAATAATCACCTTTCATATCCTTAATTGACAACATAACTTGTGATTTTTTAATCCAATTGTAATTAATTGCAATTTCCTCTAGACAAGCAATTTTTAAACCAGTCCGCTTTTCTACAGCTTTTACAAATTCTGTAGCATCAGTTAGAGCCATATGAGTTCCAGTATCCAGCCAAGCAAAACCACGGCTCAAAATATTAAGTTTTAAATTAGCCTGTTCTAAATAAATTTGATTAATTGATGTAATTTCTAATTCTCCTCTGTGAGATGGTTTAACATTTTTAGCAATATCAATAACAGAGTTTGGATAAAAGTACAATCCTACAACTGCATAATTAGATTTAGGATATTCGGGTTTTTCCTCAATACTTACCACATTATTATCTTTATCGAAAACTGCTACACCGTAGCGTTCAGGATCATGTACATAGTTTCCAAAAATTACGGCTTTATTGTATTTTTTTACGATATTAATTGAATTCACTAGTAACTTTTGTAATCCAGATCCATATAAAATATTATCTCCAAGCACCAAACAAACATCGTCATTACCTATAAAGTCTTCACCAACAAGAAAAGCTTGTGCTAAACCATCAGGGGAGTTTTGTTCAGCAAATTCAAAAGATACTCCAAATTGAGAACCGTTACCCAATAGTTTTTTAAAATTGGGTAGATCATGCGGAGTAGAAATAATTAAAATTTCTTTGATACCCGCTAACATTAGTACCGAAATCGGATAATAAATCATAGGTTTATCATAAATAGGTAATAATTGCTTACTCACACTTAAAGTCAAAGGGTGTAAGCGAGTTCCACTGCCACCGGCCAATACAATGCCTTTCATACTTTTATTTTAAATTTAAATTTTGATATTGTTCTTGATAATATTTTTGATATTTTCCAGTAGTCACACTATCTAACCAATCTTTGTTAGTGAGGTACCATTCGATTGTAATAGCCAATCCTTGTTCGAAAGTAACAGTGGGCTTCCAACCTAATTCTTTATTAATTTTAGAAGCATCAATGGCATAGCGTAAATCATGACCAGGACGGTCCTTAACATAAGTAATCAGTTGTTCGTTACTTCCAAGTTTATGACCTAATTTATTGTCCATTTGGTAGCATAATTCCTTTACTAAGTCAATATTTTTCCACTCATTAAAACCGCCAATATTATAAGTCTCGTGATTTTGTCCATTATGGTAAACTAAATCTATTGCAATTGCATGGTCAACAACATACAACCAATCTCTGGTATAATTACCATCTCCATATACTGGTAGGGGTTTTTTGTTTAAAATATTATTAATAAATAAAGGAATTAATTTCTCAGGAAATTGGTTTTGTCCATAGTTATTTGAACAATTGCTGATCACATAAGGCGTACCAAAGGTCTCTCCATAAGCTCTTACAAAATGGTCAGAGCTCGCTTTACTTGCTGAATAAGGCGAATTTGGATCATATGGTGTGGTTTCCTCAAACAAACCGGTCTTACCTAAGGAACCATAAACTTCATCTGTACTTACATGGTAAAAACGCTTTCCATTCCAGTTAGCTTGCCATAAATTTTTAAAAGCATTTAGTAATACCATAGTACCCAATATATTTGTTCTTGCAAAAGCAATTGGATCAATAATGGATCGATCAACATGAGATTCAGCCGCTAGGTGAATAACTCCTTCAAATTTATACTTCGCAAAAATTGAATTTATGTAAACTTCATCAATAATATCTCCATGTAAAAATGTATAATTTTCTTTGGTTTCAATGTCTTTTAAATTTTCTAAATTACCGGCATAAGTCAAAGCATCTAAATTAAAAATATGATAATTTGAATATTCATTCACGAAACGTCTAACAACATGTGATCCGATAAAACCAGCTCCACCTGTTATGAGTATTTTTTTCATAAATTAAACAACTTAATCTTTCCCTATCCCCTTATATTTAAAAACAATCTGCTTTAATAACAAGACAACAAATATTTTTAATTTTAATTCAATTCTATTCTGCTTGATTTAAAATGTCATGACCCGCTTTCAACAGATCGAGATCTTTTTTCATTAGCAAAATATCAGCTTCCATCATATCTTTAACTATGGAGGCTAAATCATGTTCTGGGACCCACCCAAGTTTATTTTTAGCTTTTGAAGGATCTCCGATTAATAAATCTACTTCTGTTGGCCTAAAATAGGTAGGGTCAACAGATAACACTTCTTTTCCTATTTCTAGTTGAAACTTCGGGTTGTTACATTTTGAAATAAATGCCTTCTCGTCAACTCCCGTTCCTTTAAATTCTAGTTCAATTCCAACCTCTCCAAAAGCCAAAAGTACAAAATCACGAACAGTCGTTGTAACACCTGTCGCTATTACCCAATCTTCTGGCTTTTCTGCTTGCAAAATCATCCACATCATACGAACATAGTCCTTAGCATGCCCCCAGTCTCGCTGAGCATTTAAATTACCCAGGTAAAATTTATCTTGAAGCCCAAGTGCTATTTTTGATACCGCTCGTGTAATTTTTCTTGTTACAAAGGTTTCTCCTCTTCTTGGTGACTCGTGGTTAAATAAAATACCATTACAGGCATACATTTTATAAGCCTCTCTATAGTTTTTGGTGATCCAAAAACCATATATTTTGGCAACTCCGTAGGGAGATCGAGGATAAAAAGGAGAGTTTTCATCATAAAATCCTTTTTCATTTTTATTCTCTGGCATACCTCCATACAGCTCCGATGTTGATGCTTGGTAAATTCTTGTTTTTTTCTCCAGACCTAAAATACGTACCGCCTCCAATATTCTTAAAGTACCTAAACCATCAACATTGCCAACATACTCTGGAGTATAAAAGGAAACACCAACATGAGACATCGCTCCAAGATTATAAATCTCATCTGGTTGTGTTTGTTGAATAATACGTGTTAGATTCATCGCATCAGATAAGTCTCCGTAATGTAATTTGAATCTTTGATTTGGATGGTGCGGGTCTTCGTATAAATGATCTATTCGTGATGTATTAAATGAAGAAGCTCTTCTTTTAATACCATGTACCATATATCCTTTTTCTAATAGTAGTTCTGCTAAATAAGAACCATCTTGACCTGTAACACCAGTGATTAAAGCTACTTTCATTATTTATAATTTAATTTCTTTAATTGAATCTATATTCTCTAAATACCATTGGTAAGTCTTTTTTATGCCGTCTTCTAATTCTGTTACATATTGCCAACCCATCTCTCTCATTTTAGAAACGTCCATAAGTTTTCTTGGGGTACCATCTGGTTTACTGCTATCCCAAAGAATATCTCCTTGGTGCCCTGTTACTTTTTGAATCGTATCAGCCAATTCTTTAATAGTAATATCTTTTCCAGTACCAATATTATATAAATATTCTGGTAAATTGTTTTCTAAAGCAAAAACCACTGCCTCTGCCATGTCATCAACAAACAAAAACTCTCTCATAGGTGTTCCACTTCCCCAAAGTGTTACATCTGAATGATTATTCATCTTAGCCTCATGAAATTTACGAATCATAGCTGGTAAAACGTGAGATGATTTTAAATCAAAATTATCAAAATACCCATACAAGTTGGTTGGCATTAAACTAACATAGTCTTTACCAAATTGTTTTCTAATGGTCTCGCAAGCTTTTACACCTGTAATTTTTGCAATGGCATACCACTGGTTCGTTGGCTCTAATGAATCTGTCAAAAGGTGTTCTTCTTTTAAAGGCTGAGGCGCAAACTTAGGGTAAATACAAGAACTACCTAAAAAAATAAATTTTTCAATCCCAGCTTTATGAGCACCATCTATTAAATTGTTTTGAATCTGCATATTTTCCATTAAAAATTGGTATGGAAAATCATTATTGGCAAGAATACCACCAACTTTTGCTGCAGCATCAATTACTATCTCAGGTTTTTCATGATTGTAGAAATTTAAAACAGCCTGTTGGTTTCTCAGATCCAATTCAGCGCTAGTTTTTCCGATCAAATTAGAATAACCTTTAGATTCTAAAATACGCCAAACTGCAGAACCAACCATACCTCTGTGTCCAGCTATATATATTTTAGTATTTTTTAAAACCATTACAAGTAAAATATTTATTACAAAATTATTATAGTCTGGAATTCACCAGACTTCTTGGAAAAAAACCTTTTAAATCAAACACTATACTTTCTGAATCTTTTTTTAAAGATAATATGTCTATCTCTGAAAATTTATTATGAGCAATAGCCAATAAAATCCCATCGTATTTTTCTTTAATTTCATCTATAAGATTAATATCATACTCATCTTTCACTTCTACCTCATCAGCTTCATAGTCATAAGCGTCGACTTCTAGACCAAATTCTTTTAATTCATTGTAAACATCAAAAACTTTTGAATTACGTATGTCTGGACAATTCTCTTTAAAAGTTACACCTAGTATTAAAATTTTAGAGCCCATTATTTTTTTACCTGCTTTGATAAGCATTTTAATCATTTTGTTTGCTACAAAGTTGCTCATGTTGTCATTTACACGCCTACCACTTAGAATCACCTCTGGGTGATAACCAAGGTTTTCTGCTTTATATGCTAAATAATACGGGTCTACACTTATACAGTGCCCTCCAACAAGTCCTGGTTTATATTTCAAGAAATTCCACTTAGTACCCGCAGCATCCAGAACGTCTTGGGTGTCAACACCAACACGGTCAAAAATTAAAGCGAGTTCATTTACAAATGATATATTGACATCACGCTGCGCATTCTCAATTGCCTTACTGGCTTCTGCTACTTTCATGCTAGCCGCCTTGAAAGTACCTGCGGTAATAATTGATGAATACAAATCATCTACAAAATTAGCAATCTCTGGGGTTGATCCTGAGGTAACTTTCATTATGGTGGTTAGGGTATTTACCTTATCTCCTGGAACAATTCTCTCGGGAGAATAGCCGCAGTAAAAATCCTTATTAAAACATAATCCACTCCATTTTTCTAATATAGGAGCACACACCTCCTGGGTACATCCAGGATAAACAGTGCTCTCATAAATTACGGTATCTCTTTTTTTAAGAATCTCTCCAAGCATTTTAGAGGCAGCTCTCAAGGGATTGAGATCAGGTGTTTTAAACTCGTCAATAGGAGTTGGAACTGTTACAATATAGATATTACACTCTTTAATATCATTTATATTTGTACTAAAAGTCAACTCAGTAGCACTTTTTAATTGCTCTGGAGTAGCTTCATTTGTGTGATCCACTCCCTTTTTTAATTCATCAATTCTAGAACAGTTGATATCAAAACCAATTGTTGGATATTTTTTCCCAAATTCAATAGCCAGTGGAAGACCAACGTAACCTTGACCAATCACTGCAATTTTTACTTTATCTAAATTCATATTGTAATTTGTTAACTTATACTATTTCTTGACAACCAACGGTAGTCATTATTTTATTTTGTAATACATTTTGCGCCAATTAATAAAAGCTTCAACAACAGTGAGTAATGAGATTCTTTTACGATTCATTTAGGATCCAATGCCTTTATATGCAAATCCAATGGTTTCTAAAGCTTCACGGTCTAAGACATTGCGACCATCAAAAACAAAGGCAGGCTTTTGCATGCTGTTATAAATGCGCTTCCAGTCATAGTTTTTAAACTCATCCCACTCAGTGAGAACAGCGATAGCATGGGCGCCGTCTAAAGCTTTGTAGGGATCCTTTTCTGTTTTTAGATACTTTATGTTTTCAGATTCAGATCTTGTATTCAGATAATTCAAATCCGATTGCATTTGAATTGAAGTTACTTTTGGATCGTAGACCTTAATGGTAGCCTGCTCATCAATAAGAAAATCTGCCACATATATAGCTGCAGATTCTCTGGTATCGTTGGTGTCTTTTTTAAAGGACCAACCTAAAAAAGCAATGGTTTTCCCATTTACGGTACTGTAAAGAGTTTTGATAATATTCTTGGCAAAGCGGTCACGCTGGTGGTTGTTCATCAGTATCACTTGATGCCAATAATCAGCGACTTCGTTCAGACCTAAAGATTTGGCGATGTACACCAGATTTAGAATGTCTTTTTGGAAACAAGACCCTCCAAAACCAACAGACACTTGTAAAAACTTAGAACCAATGCGACTGTCCATCCCAATGGCTTTGGCCACTTCTTGTACATTAGCACCAGTAGCTTCACATAGTTCTGATAAGGAGTTAATAGATGAGACTCGCTGAGCTAAAAAAGCATTGGCAGCGAGTTTGGAAAGCTCCGAGGACCATACGTTGGTGGTCAAAATATTTTCTTTGGGCACCCAGCTGCCATAAATATCCACCAAAGCTTGTATAGCTTCTCGGCCTTTTGGTGTAGTTGAATCACCTCCAATAAGTACTCGGTCTGGGACGGCCAAGTCGCGCATAGCAGTACCCTCGGCTAAAAACTCAGGGTTGGATAGAATTTGAAAATCTACGCCATTGCCTGTATTATCCAATATGTTTTGGATGGCCTCAGCGGTTTTGACAGGTAAAGTCGATTTTTCTATCACAATTTTATCTGTGGTGGCAACTTTGGCAATCTGACGCGCACAGAGCTCTACATATTTTAAATCTGCAGCCATGCCTTTACCGGCCCCATAGGTTTTGGTAGGGGTGTTGACAGAGATGAAAATCATTTGAGCCTCTTCAATAGCTTTTTCAACCTCGGTAGAGAAAAATAAGTTGCGTCCACGAGCCTCGCCAACAACCTCGTCCAACCCAGGTTCGTATATAGGTAGTTTGGTCAAATCTTTATCGTTCCATTCGGCAATCCGTTGGTCATTCAGGTCCACAACTGTGACCTTAATATTGGGGTTTTTCTGGGCAATAACGGACATTGTCGGACCACCAACATAACCTGCCCCAATACAACAAATACTATTAATTTTTATTTTCATTTAAAATATTTAATAACGTTTTCAATGATATAATCCTGATTAGAGTTTTCTAATTCTGTATGAATAGGTAATGAAATAACTTCATCTGAAAGTATATCAGTATTTTCCATAATTTGATTGCTCTTATATGGTTTTTGTTTATGTATCGGAATCGGATAATAAATCATTGAAGGAATGCCAAGATCATTTAAATAGTTTTTAAATTCGTCTCTTTTTCCATTTAAAATTCTTAAGGTATATTGATGGTATACATGATCAGAATTGTCATTAACTTTTGGTATTTTTAATTGCTTGATTTGACTAAAGGCAAG
>CEUM01022270.1_pt1 | contig 30521 bp, 20 predicted proteins | sample 356421 | NCBI WGS metagenome assembly CEUM01 (sample SAMEA2622716, study PRJEB7988) | marine metagenome | biome: marine biome (ENVO:00000447); feature: surface water layer (ENVO:00002042); material: "saline water (ENVO:00002010), including plankton (ENVO:xxxxxxxx)" | depth 5 m
CGACGCTTCTCGACATGGTCAAAACGCCAAAGGCTGCGGCGGTGGTCCTTGTGCTCCTGCTGCTTGGCGCAGGCGGATACTACTGGTTCGGTCAACAACTCCAACCGGTTACCGTGGATGCTCTGCGCTACGGTGATCGCATGGGCTTCGTGCTGGTTGGCGGAGAACTGACCGCGACCGAAGGTTTCGTTGAACCGGTCATTGAACAACTGGACATTGAAGACGACATTTGCCGCCTTGAGGTCTCCTTCTCCGGAACCGGGGACGTCGCGGTGCACCAAGGCACGATGCTCGACATCCCATCGCAGGGATCAGACGATCGGCTCCTTGGGACCGTCAGCGTGCGTGGAGCGCACGGTGCAGAATGGTTGGCCGTTCAGCAAGAGGCCACGTACGACCTCGATGAATTGGTCGTGAAGCGGCACTTGCGTTCCATCGTCCCCGGCTCCAGCGATTGTTCCAGCAGTTCAGCCTCCGCCTCCGGAACCGCGGACCTTACGTTGACCTCGTGGACCGAGATCGGAGACCGCGTGAACCTGCGCTCGAACGCGGACTGGGAGGTTGATCTCGAGGGCGTCGTTCGTGGTTCGACGACCACCTACGGCGTCGGAGGGCTGCTCGGTTCGTTCGAAGTCTTCGCACCCGGCATCGCCATGCTCACTCAGCCGGTTGAACTGCAATCCTTGGTCGGTACGGTGCCCATCGAAAAAGGCGCCACTGGAACCGGCCTTGGTTGGGATTGGTCGGTGATCGGCGCCGAGGACTTTGCTGGCAAGCGCATGTGGCGCATTGTCGCGACACAACCGGATTTGAGCACCTATTGCCTTGGAAGCGCGACGCTCTCGATGTGGGTGGAAGCGGACAACCCGTGGGCCAGCCGGCAGACCGTCGACGTCCGCTTGTCCTCAGACAACGCAGGACAGCAGGACTGTTCAACCCTCTCGCAACAACTCGGTGATGCGGTCCTCCCCGACGGAGAGTTCCGTTTGACCCACACCTTCGAGCGCACGTCGCTCTCACGAGGCGAAGACCGTTTGGACCTCGGCACGACCTACGTCGGTCGTCCGAGCCCAAGCGAACTTGGTGCACCGGACGAGTCGCTGGTGAGCTGGACGCGCAACGCCAGCCATGTCCCGGACGGGGCCTCAGCCGCCACCACCACCTTGGAAGAGGCCGTTGCTTGCCTGCGTGCTGTGGGCTCCTCGGCTTCAGGCGCAAACGCAGCGCTGGACGATGAGGGATACATTTGGCGCGCAGTGGGCGATTCCGGAGGTGACGCGGACGCGTGGAACCTGTCGTGGGTGGGCACCGACGATGCGCACGGTTGGGTGCGGCTGGACGTCGGAGCCGGTGAAAACGGAACCTGCTCCTTCGTGAACAAAGAATCCCAGGACCTCGGCATTGTCTGGAACCGCGAATCGGCACCCGCCGTGTTGTCGATGGTTGATGTGGAAGACATGCTGCTCGCCGAGGGGCGGTTTCCGGAATTTGTGGGAAGCAAAGGGCTGTTTGACGCCAACGGCAATCACAACGACGGGCTGCGCCGCGGGGTGCTGGTTGCGGTCCCCGACGATGGACTGACCGGCCTCATCAGCGAACTGGTCGACGGTGAAGCGGGCGCCACCACCTACGACTACGTCCGCACGTGGGAAGCTCAGGGTTGGGAATCGACGCTCAGCGTTGCGGTGGACGCCACCAGCGGGAGGGTCTTGGCCACCTCCCTTATCGAGCGGCCGGCGTGACGCGCTTGGCCACCGAACCTCCGCCGCGGACCCGCGTGGGCCGTCACCTCCAAAGCCTCCGCTGCGTGCATGACGCTCCGATGGGAGAACGCGCCCGGCAGGTGACCGTCGGCGAGGCGGAGTTCGAGGAGCTCCCCGAAGCGACGCTTGCAGCACGCTCGACCGACGAGGTCGGGCCGGCGAAAATCAGAGCACCGCTCGCGCTTCCTCCGATGCAACCCTCGACCGAGGGGCTTGCGCGCGTTGTTGCAGTCACCAATCAGAAGGGCGGGGTTGGAAAAACCACGACGGTGATCAACCTCGCCGCGAGCTTGGCGGCTTCTGGCCAGCGCGTGCTCGTGGTGGATTTGGACGCCCAGGGCAACTGCGCCACCGGTTTGGGCATCGACAAGTCGAGGGTTGAACTGACGACCCGCGACCTCCTCTTGACCCCTGAACGTGCCGCAGACTGCCGCTACGCCACGCGGATACCAACCCTCCACGTGGTGGTCGGCGACCGACGCCTCGTCTCCGTCGAAGACGCGATTTTATCGGACCTTGGCCGCGAATCACGCCTGGCAGAGGGCATCGCGCCACTCCTACCGCACTACGACCTGGTGCTCATCGACACGCCACCAAACCTCGGTGTGTTGGCCATCAACGCCCTTTGTGCTGCAGACGGCGTGCTTGTGCCCGTGCAAACCGAATATTTCGCCCTCGAAGGCTTGGCCATGCTCTTGTCCACGGTTGAACAGGTCCGCCGCCGCCTGAATCCTGGGCTCGGGGTCGACGGCGTGTTGATGACGATGCACGCTCCGACCTTGCTGAACCAGCAGGTGGCCGCTTTGCTCCGCGAGCATTTGGGCGACGTGGTCGTCGAACCACCCATCCGCCGCAACATTCGACTGGCTGAGGCGACGAGCCGCGGGGAACCCATCCACGTCCATGCTCCCAACTCAAACGGTGGACAGGACCACCAAGCCGTGGCTCAAGCCCTCTCGTCCCGTTGGGGTTTGTCTCGGGGGCGCGGGGCATGAGCGAACGCGGGCTTGGCCGTGGCCTTGATCACCTGATCGAACAAAACGCCACGGAACTTGGCTTCCTTGACGCCTACGGGCCTGCGCCCGAGGAGGCCCTGGGTGAAGTGTTCGACGCTGCGTGCCGTGCGCTAAAGGCCCTCGAAGGGGTCCGTTCCGAGGCGTCCTACGTCGCCGCAAGCGTCGTGCTTCACCGGGAAGAAGACGGGTCCAGGCTCACGTGGACCGGCCAACACTTGCCGCTTGTGGACAGCGATCTGATGCTCCCCGGCATGCGCGAGGGCATGCTTTCACCTGCGCGCGACAAAGCAGAGGTGCTTCTGGTGGATTGGACCCTCGAGGTTCGTCGTTGCCTCGAACGCATGGTCGAGCACCAATCAACTCCGGCGTGAGCGGCCTCCGACGGCCGCGGCCACGGTCAGTGCGACCAGACTCAGCGCGAATCCTGCCCCCGGACTTTCCTCTTCCTCGACGCAACCGTCGTCGGTGGATGAGGGTCCGCCCCAGCTGCCGTCGTTGTAGTAGCAGCTCGACCAGGTCCTGTACCAGTCACCGAAGGGGTGGAACTCGTCGTCACCGTCGGTGTAGGACACCTTTGCGCGCCAGTTGACGTAGGTGTGGTCTTCAGGGGGCGTCACCGAAATCGTGTACACGGCTCCGTCTTCGGACACCGTCGCTTCTTGATTCACGGGAGGATCGCAGACGCCATCGTTGGTGCAAATTTGCGTGGTCAGTTGCATGGTGGTGCCGTTGTCCACCGCGCTCTGGTCAAGGGTCAAGCTCAGCGTCCACGTCTCGCCGTCAACGGAAGGCGACGTGGCTTCGTAGGCCGAGAACGGTGTTTCGGCGGCGTTTGGCCCTTCGTCTTGCCCACCGGTTCCTCCGGCCGTGGCTACGCTGACGAACATGAGCATGAAGGCAACCAACAGCGCGTTGCGCATGGAAGGGCTATCGTGCTGTTCCTATTTGGTGCTGTGGGGCAGGGGCTCATTCCATGTCCCAAAGTTCGTCGCCGACCCAGTGGATGGTTTTCACCGCCTTCCCACCGGTGGCGTCGACCATGCTCGCCCCGGAATCGAGCGCCCAGCCCAAGGCGAGCGGGCGCTGGTGGACTTCATCTCGAATCCAGACCAAATCTCCTGCTTGGATGGCTTCGTCAGCGCCCGATATGCCCGCAGCCATGCAGTCAGCGCCGTTCATCAGAAAGCGAATGGCACCGTGGTCCACCTCAACCCAATGCCCGGCATCGGCGTGATCCATGAGGCCGCGGAGGGTCAGGGCCACGACGCGATGGCCGTCGGGGTGCTCAACGTCAACGGCCTTCGGAGTTTTATCGACGAACACCAGATTCCATGGGCCGAACTCCGCGGCTTCGAGGAAGGCCCCGTCCACCTGAAGATCGATCCCCAGTGCTTCTTCGAGGTCCTTCAGCAGGGGCGCGATCGCTTTGCGTCGAATTGGGCGCCGTTTGCGAATGCTCCAATCCTTGACCATGCGCACGGCTGGTCGCGGGCCGCTATGACCGTTGCCGTGCGAGGGTCCAAGAATCGCGCCCATGTGGGTCGTTCATGACCATGTGGTGCGCCATCAGGACGTACGCAGCCCACGCGGATGAACTTGGCAACGCTCGTCAAGAACGTCCAATTTTCTTCACCAAACCCCAAGGGTGCCTTTCTTCGGAGGAGATCATCGACGTGAGCGGGCACGACGGGGAAATTCACCATGAAGTGGAACTTGTGCTTCGCCTCGATGAATCAGGGGCGGTGTCTCACATCGCCGTCGGCCTGGACTTGACCGACCGCGCGGCGCAGCGCGAGGCCCGGCCCGAGGGTCTGCCCTGGGCGCGTGGCAAGGCCTTCCGGGGAGCGGCACGGATCGGAGGCTTTGTCCCGTGGCCAAAGGACGTTGCCGGCTTGAGCACCTCCGGCCTGCACCTCGAGTTGCGCATCGATGGCGAGGTCCGCCAATCCGCCCGGGTGGACGCGATGTCCATCGCTCCAGCGGCGCTGCTGGACGACCTTCGAGGGTGGGCGCCCCTGACCGACGGAGATGTGGTGTTCACCGGGACGCCCTCGGGTGTGGGGCGCTTGCATCCTGGCCAGACCGTGGCGGCCGTCTTGCAGGACGCCGATGACGCCGTTCTGTCGCGTTTGGACCTGCGTTGTGTTTGAGGGAGGGCTTCATATACGCCGTGTCGGTCGGCAGCCTGCGAGGTGAACCTTTCATGGCGCAATGGCACGGCATTTCTCGACGCAAGACCAGCGGCGGTCGCCGTGTTCAAGCTCGCGGCAAGCGCAAGACCGAAATCTCGAGCGAGAAGCAATTCGCGCTCGTCGGCGAACCCAAGCGGAAGATCTACCGCAAGGCCGGTGGCAACACCATGGTTCGCGTGATGGCCGAGAACCGTGTGGCCATCGCTGACCCTGCGAAGGGCACGACCAAGATGGGGACCATCATGAGCGTCGTCGAAAACGAATCCGACCCCAACTACGTGCGTCGGAACATCCTCGTGAAGGGTGCCATCATCGAGACCGACAAGGGTCGCGTGCGCATCACTTCCCGGCCCGGTAAGGACGGGGTCATCAACGGCGTGCTCGTCGAGTGAGGCCCCTGAACCGGGTCCAAACGGACCTGAAGCACAGGAGCATGAGGCGGGCACATGGACCATGATCCGGACCGCCTGACCCTTTGGCCGTCGTATTTTGACGTCCGCCGTTCGCGCCGATCAGGCCGTCGCGTGGCCAAGGATGCCGCCGTCAAGAAACCCGACCTGGAAGGCTTGTACACCGCAGCCCGCGCGGTGGGGCTCCGCAAGATCAAGCGTGAGGCGAATGCCGCTCGCCCAAGCGACCCCCACGCTCGCGAGGGTCGGCTCATCGTGAGCCGCTCGGGTGCAGAGGCCGATGCCGGGGCCTCCTCCAAAGAAGAAATCATGCAAATCATCGGCACGACGTGGCGGGAACAGCGCAAGAAGGAACACGAAGCTGCGACCAAGCCGGCGACGACCCGAACGCAAGGCGGGGCACGACCCGCAAAGCAAGGGAAATCGCGAGGAAACGCCTCCCGTCGACGCTCTTTCAAGCGGTGAAGGACCCGCTTCCTGCCCCCTGCTCGGATGGGAACGGCTTTGAATTACGGTGTGCGCCACTACACCATGGCAGGTAACGGGAACGACACCATCAACGTCGTCAACACCCTCTTCCTCGTGCTCACGCCCATCGCTTCCATCGCTGGGTTGTGGTGGCACACCACGCAGTTTGGCGTGACGTGGGTGGAGCCGTTTCTCTTCGTCATCTGGTACTTCGCCTGTGGGCTGAGCATCACCGTCGGCTACCACCGCTTGTTCAGCCACCGCAGCCACGAAGCCTCGTGGCCCTTGCGCCTGTTTTACGCGCTCTTTGGGGCGGGTGCTTTCGAGAACAGCGCGCTCAATTGGTGCGCAGACCACCGCCTTCACCACCGCCACACCGACAAGCCCGAGGACCCCTATTCCGCCACCCGCGGCTTTTGGTGGTCCCACATCCTGTGGGTGATGATCGACGAAGGTGGCGAGCGCGTCCACGACCTTTCGCAGGTCAAGGACCTGCAAGAGGATCCAATTCTCCGTTTCCAGCACAAGTACTACCTTCTCCTCTGTGTCGGCATTGGGATGTTCCTCCCCGCCCTTGTCGGTGGCCTGATCAGCGGCGTGCCAGGAGCTGTCGGCGGCTTCGTGTGGGCCGGTCTGGCCCGCACGGTCTTCACCCACCACGGAACCTTCCTCATCAACTCTGCAGCCCACATCTGGGGCACGCAGCCCTACGGTGATGCCAACAGCAGCAAGGACTCACCCATCCTCGCCTTCTTGACCTTCGGTGAAGGCTACCACAACTTCCACCACACCTTCCAGGCCGATTACCGCAACGGCCACCGATGGTACCATTTCGACCCCTCCAAGTGGTGGATCAAGGCCTTCGCCATGGTCGGCCTCAAGCAGGGCCTGAAGTCCACGCCCGACTGGCACATCGAAGACAAGCGCCGCCAGGCGACCTTCGAATCCGCAGCCATCGCGGCCGGCTCCGATGACGCCCGAGACTTGACCGGCCTCCAAGAACGCATGAAAACCGCCCGCTCCAACTTCAAGGCCCAAAGCCGGGCGCTGGACAAGTTGCTCGTCGAGCGGCGTGCCGCTCGCAAGGAGCGTCAGGCGGCGCGTCGACAGGAGCTCGAGGATGCGATCGCGAAGCTCCGAGAGGACATCGCTGCCATCCGCGCAGAATTCGCCCAAATCATGAGCGATTTGACCTCGGCCAAGCCGATGACGGCTTGATTTATCCGAGGTCAGGGACTTCGTGGAGCCATCCGAACAGGTCCTCTTCGCGTTCGGCTTGGAGCCCGGTCAGGTGCGCGTAGAGGTCCATGGTGACCGAGCCAGGCGAGCCATCGCCAAAGGTCACCGTCCGCTCCCCCTGCGTGATGGAGCCAATGGGTGAAATCACCGCGGCGGTGCCACAGCAGAAGGCTTCGTCAGCCGCCAAGGCGTATTCAGCGGTGACCCGTTCCTCGCGGACCTCGAGACCGCGATGACGTGCGAGCTCGATGATCGAGGCACGGGTGATGCCCGGCAGGATGGTGCCCGTGAGCGAGGGGGTGCTGAGCACACCGTCCTTCACACAGAAGAAATTCGCAGCGCCGACTTCTTCGATGCAGGTGTGTGTTTCGGCATCCAGATAGATGACTTCGGCATATCCTGCCGCTTTTGCCGCGTAAGAGGGCATCATGCCGGGGGCATAATTCCCGATGGCCTTCACGCCACCAGAGCCTCCGGGCGCGGCACGGTGATGGTCCTCAGAGATGACCAGCGAAATCGCGTTCATGCCTCCTTTGAAGTACGGTCCCACCGGCGTACAATAGACCATGAACGTGAACGATGGGGCGGGCGCGACACCCAACACTGGGCCCGAGCCGAAGAGGATGGGGCGCACATAGAGCGCGCCTCGCCCGCACGGAGGGACCCAATCTCGGTTGGCGTGGACCACCTGTTCAACGGCGTCCACGAAGAGGGATTCGGGGACAGGTGGCATGCGGAGCCGGTCCGCACCGGCCTGCATGCGGCGAGCATTCTCTTCTGGGCGGAAAAACACGATGCGATCTGCTTCTGTGCGGTAGGCCTTCATGCCCTCAAAGAGGCCCTGACCGTAGTTGAGCACGCCAGCGGCGGGCGAAATCGAGAAGTCCGCGTAGGGCACAAGGGTGCCAGGCATCCATGGCTCACCGGCCTTGACCTCGGCCACGTACATCCAATCGGTCGGGGTCAGGGAGAAGGTCAGTGCATCCCAGTCGATGTCCTTCACGTCACACCCTCCAAACCGCGTTGAATCGGCGCGGTATCAAGACTTTGCGCGTCCGCCCGACAGGTGAGGATGGCCGGTGCGAAGGGCTGAAGGAGGCCCCGGTGGAGGGGGGCATGATGGCCTCCGAACGCTGGGAAGGCCGCATCGGCGTGATCAGTTCGCGCTACCGGTCCATCGGGGAAGGAGCCACTGGCTCGACGGTGGTGGAGCTCTTCGGCCGCGCAGCCAGTGGAGAAAGCGTGTGCGTGCTCGTGCACGGTCTGCGCCCTCACATCGAGGTCGCGCCGATCGGCCGGTGGTCGAGCGGGCTCGACGTTCCCGAGGCGTTGCTTGAGGCAGCGGCCCGGCTCAAGGCGCGGGAACAGGTCCGCGAGGTCAGCGGTCCCGAACTTCGCTGGACCGACCTCGGATGGAAGCCGGTCTGGCGGGTCGAGGTGCACCAGCCCTTCATGGTGCCCGAACTCCGTCGCGCATTGGAAGGCGCATGGTCGCTCTTTGCCGCGGACATCCCCTTCACCAATCGCCTCCTGTTGGAGGCCGACCTTGGCATGCACGTGGCCGTCGCAGGGGACGTTGTGGCTCGCCGTTCGGACGGCGAAGCGGCCGAGTCAGCGGTGCGTGCCGCTGGCGGTGGTGGCGTGTATGGCGTGGACCTCACCCTGCATTGCGTGATCGAGGACCTTCAGCCAACTGAGGCCTTTCCCGTCCCGTTCCGAATGCTCTCCTTTGACCTCGAAACCAGCATTGCCGACAACCGGATCCTTTGCGCGGCTGCCGTGGTGGAGGACCTTGCAACCGGTGATCGCAGCGTCCATACCTGGCGCGACGATGAATCCGAATTGCTGGAGGGCATGACACGGTTGGTGCTCGAACAGGATCCCGACATCATCACGGGATACAACATCGACAACTTCGATTTGCCACGCATCGCGGAGCGTGTGGAAGCCCTCGGTGGACGCAAAGACGCGGCACGACGCTTGGCCATGTTCGGTTGGGGTCGCACCCCTCAGGACGCATCGGACCTTCGTCGGCAGCGGGAATCGGTCGTCCCAAAACGCGCCAGCACCCGGGCGTGGACGCTTGGCGGCCGATGTGTCATGGACGCGTGGTGGCAAGCCAGGATGGCCCTGCGTCCACAACGCGAAACCCTGGCCTTCGTCAGCGCGCTGCTGTTTCCCGAGGACGCAGAGCGACAAAAGATGGACGTGGACGCCTCACGCATGGACGAGGAATGGGCAGCACGCCCCGACGTGGTGCTCGAGTATTGCCGTCGAGACGCAGCCCTGCCGTTGGACATCCTGCACGCCCTGCAGATTGTGCGCAGAAAGGAAGCCGTAGCCGCGGTGGCCAAGGTCCCCTTCGAGACCGCCAGCAACGGAAGCACAAGCCAACTCATCGATTCCTTGGTGATCAGGCGTGCGGACCGAACCGGTATTGCCGTGCCGATGACCGGCAGCGCCGAGCCGAAGGAAGGTCAAATCACGGGAGGTTACGTCCACGACGTGGAAGCAGGTTTGCACCCTTGGATTGCCGTGTTGGACTTCAAGAGCATGTACCCCAGCATCATGATTGGCCACAACATCTGCTACACCACGCGGGTTGATCCCGCGCACCCAGAGCAACCTACCGAGAAGGACGAGCTTCATACCGCACCGACGGGCGTGAGGTTCTGGGGCGACGAGCATCGAACAGGGTTGGTGCCCTTCCTGCTTCGCGACCTGATGGCACAACGTGACCTGCACAAGGCGGGCATGCGGGATGCGCCCACGGATGAGGAGCGAGCTTTCCACGACGACATGCAGTACGCGGTGAAGATCTTGATGAACTCCTTCTACGGGGTGTTTGCCTCGGGGTTCTATCGGTTCACGCACCGTGATTTGGGCTCGTCCATCACCGCTTGGGCGAGGCACAACATCAAGGCCGTCATCGCGGATTTGGAGGCTCAAGGCCACCCTGTCGTCTATTCAGATACGGACTCCATCTTTGTCAAATCGCCCATCGAGGGTGACGTGCCCGGTGCGGTTCCGGCCCAAGCAAGAGCGGATGCAGAAGACGGCAACGCCGAGGCCGAGGCCATCGTCGAGCGGTGGGAGAACGCCAAGGAGGCGATGGTGGCCTTTGGCCTTGATTTGGCCGAGCGGTACAGCCGTGACGCGGCCGTGCTTGAATTTGAGAAAGGCCTCTCTGTCTTCTTCTCTCACGGCGCCAAGAAGCGCTACGTCGGTCAAGTGGTGTGGCCAAAGGAGGACATGCTCATCCGCGGCTACGAGACACAGCGCACCGATTCGTTCGCCTATCTGGTCGAGAGCATGCACACGGTGATGGAGCATGCCCTGGCCGACGAAGGCGAGGCTTTGGTGGCGTATGCCCTCGAACAGGTCGGGGCCCTGAAAAGCCAACACGTCGAAGCCGATCGTCTCATTCTGGCCAAGTCGTGCAAAGGGAAAGTGCGGAAGGACGGCACGGTCGATTTCGCTTCTGCCTATGCGAATCCGGACAGCATGGCGCAGGTCCGTGCCGCCAAACAGCGCATCGAGTTGGGCCTTCCTTTCACGTCTGGGATGAAGGTCTCCTTCGTGGTCACCGATGCGAGTCAGCGCCCCATGCAGGTGGCAGCGTGGCTCGAAGAGCAGGACCAAGGTGGCGTTCAAGGATACGACGGGCGCTTCTACGCAGAGCGCCTCGCCGCCGCACTCGGCCGCATCACAGAGGCCTTTGGCTGGACGGCCCAAGACCTGATGCGCGGCAGCCGACAAACCTCCCTCTTCTCGTTTTGATGCCGCAGCAGGGCACAGGGTTCTTGTGGACGCGGTGGGCACCATTCTCCATGGGACGATGGCCGGTGGCAGCGAGCCTCATGCTGTTGATGGTGGCCTCGAGCCTCGCCGGTTGCGTGACCGAAGGCGGTGATGAGACGGGCCTCGATGCCGTGTTCACGCTTTCACCGGCCAACAACATCCGCGTTGGGGACACGGTCGCCTTCGATGCCTCTGGCTCCTTGCCCAACGACGGTTCGCTCAGTTACCGCTGGGATTTCGACGGCAACGGGACCGTGGACGCCACCGGCCGGACGGCCGAGTGGACCTTCGGGGTCGCAGGCAGTTTCACGGTCGTGCTGACCATTTCGGACGGTGTTCGCTCGGCCGAGGCGAGCCGGACGGTGGACGTGGTCGAGGCGTCTGCTGAAGCGCCAACGGCGACCATCAGCGTGGATGCCTCATCTGAATTCGACTGCTTGGGCGAGGACGTGTCGGCCAGTTCCTACATCCTCATCTGGATCTGCGAGGACGACAAGGAAACCTCCGATCGCCGGATTTCCGCGACCACGACGGTGGCGCTGGACGCGAGCGATTCTGAAGCCGCCACCTCTGACGATTACATCACCGAGTGGACCTGGGACCTCGCGCCGTCCGAAGACGACGACGGCGACGGTGATCCTGAGAACGACGCCGATTTGGACGGCGAGACCGTGGACTGGACGTCCGTGGCGCCAGGGGAATACGAAGTCGTGCTGACCGTCAAGAGCAGCAAGGGCTTGACCAGCACGGACGAGGTCAAGGTGCACGTGAACTACGCCGGCACTTGGACGGATTTCGAGATGGGAGGAAACAGTTCCTCCGGGCCTGCGCAGCTTGATTTTGACGTCACGGTGGTCTACGACCGGGACAGCGGCAACACCATCCGCAAAGCCATCGCGGAGCTGACCTACCCGAAGCAGGACGACGATTGGGTCGTTGGCGGTGGCCAACAACAGAACAACAACCGTCTCGAGATTTACGTCCTCGACGAAGAGAACGAAGAGGTGGTGAACTCCTCAGAAATCGGTGACGATCAGCGCGAAGACGGGGAGTGCAACAGCGACGATTACTGCCTGAGCCTCCCCCTGTCCTCCTACTTGATGACCGACACCACGCATGGTGACGGCGAGTGGACGATGCGCATCCACAACGACCGCTGGAACGACATCAAGGTCCACCAATTCCGCATCGTGTTGGAGTACAAGTAAGCCCAAATTCCAACGCAAGGCTCCACTCGGGGGCAGCGTGGAGTTCAAATAGGGGAGTTCAGTCGGCGACTCGCACAGGAGTGTATTACCATGCCATCGCAGTGGGAAGACAAGAGCAAGCCACACCGTAACATCGTTTTCGTCGGTCACGTCGATCACGGAAAGTCCACGACCGTCGGTCGTCTCCTTCTGGACTCCGGTCACATCGAAGGACACGTCATCGAGAAGAACGAGAAGCTCGCCGCTGAGCAAGGCAAGGCCGGATTCGGTCTCGCCTACGTGATGGACGGGCTCAAGGAAGAGCGCGAGCGTGGAATCACCATCGACGTCGCGCACAAGGAGTTCTTCACCCCCAAGTACTACTGGACCGTCATCGACGCTCCCGGTCACCGTGACTTCGTGAAGAACATGATCACCGGCGCCTCCCAGGCCGACACCGCTGTGCTGCTCTGCGCAGCCAACGACGGTGTCAACGCGCAGACCAAGGAACACGCGTTCCTGGCCCGTGTGCTCGGTGTGAAGGAACTCATCGTCCACGTCAACAAGATGGACATCTCCGGTGTCGATTGGGCCGAAGAGAAGTACAACGCCACCAAGACCGAGGTGTCCAACCTCCTCAAGATGGCGGGCTTCGGCGGTCAGCTCGACCGCATCCCCTTCATCCCCGCGTCCAGCCTCAACGGCGACAACGTGTTTGAGAAGTCCTCCAACTGCCCCTGGTACAGCGGCCCCACCCTCTTCGAGGCCATCGACGCTGCCGCCATGCCCGACAAGCCTGTGGACAAGGCCCTGCGCCTGCCCATCCAGGACGTCTACAAGATCGGCGGCATCGGTACCGTGCCCGTCGGCAAGGTCGAGACCGGTGTGCTGAACGTCGGCAAGACCGTCGTGTTCAACCCCAGCCAGAAGTCGGCTGAGGTCAAGTCCATCGAGATGCACCACACCATGGTCGACAAGGCCGAGCCCGGTGACAACGTCGGTTTCAACGTCCGTGGCCTCGCCGCCACCGACATCCGCCGTGGTGACGTGGCCGGTTACGCCGAGAGCGAGCCCACCTACGTCCGCCACGACGAGACCTTCGTCGGACAGATCCAGCTCATGGACATCCCCAAGGCCGTCTCCGTTGGCTACACCCCGGTGTTCCACGCCCACACCGCTCAGGTCGCTGTGCGCTTCCAAGAACTCCTTGAGAAGACGAACAAGGCCGGTAAGGAGGCCAACCCCTCCTTCCTCAAGACCGGTGACGCCTGCCTCATCCGCTTCCAGCCGACCAAGCCGATGGCCATCGAAGCCATGGAGAGCTTCCCTGAACTCTCCCGCTTCGCCATCCGCGACATGGGCAAGACCGTCGCCGCCGGCGTCTGCCTCAAGATCGAGAAGAAGTGAGCCTCAACTGAGGGCATGAACTGAGGAGGGTCGTCGATGGCTGCGGTCACCGTGATCAAGTTGACCGGTGAGAACCACCGGGACATCGACCAAGTCGCTCAACAGATCAAGTTGATCTGCGACTCTGGCGGCGTCAAGCTCCGAGGACCCATCCCCTTGCCCACCCGCCGCCTTGTGGTGCCCGTCCGCCGAGCACCCGACGGAGAGGGCAGTGAGACCTACGACCACTTCGAGATGCGCGTTCACAAGCGCCTGCTTGAGATGGACATCACCTCGGGCAAGGACGAATCCGCGCTTCGTAACGTGGCCCGGATCGACATCCCCGACACGGTCAGCATTGAAATCTCGATGCGCAGCGTCAACTGAGCCTGGCTTCGCCGCTCCACCGCGACATCATGCTGGTGTGCAGCCGCCGCACACCCCTGAGCAACCGCTTGGGACATCGTCGGCGTCAGAGGTTCGCAGCCTCAGCGACACCCGAAGCCACCAAGATTTCCGCCACGTCCGGCGTAAGCATGTGGACGTCGCCTGAGGAAAGCACGATTTCTTCACCATCAGGACCCAAAATAGGGTCCTCCATCGAGGCAAGGATGCGGACGCGGGCCAGCGCTTCTTGCTTTGACTCATCGGCCGCCTCTGTTGCTCCTTCCGTGGAGGCTGATTCCAGCCCAGGTTCGACGACAGGCGTGGTTTGAGCCGTCGGGGTCGGAGCGAGTTCCAGTGCGGCTGAGTGCCGGCCTTCCTTGGGAGGGTTGGGGGCGGGATCAGGGGCGTCGAAGAGGTAGTCCTCCTCCGGCCAGTCGTCCAACCGCTCCGACAGCAACCGGTCCTCTTCGTCCATTTGGCCGTCAAGCAGGGCGGGTGGGTCCGGGTCCTCGAAGGCCAACGGAGGGGGCGGACTACCCGTCAGCCCTTCTCCTTCGGTGAACGCATCGAGTTGGGTCGTTCCGCGTGGGGCGAAATCGGAGCCAGCCGGTCGTGATGACGCGGCTTCTGCGGGCAGGCCGTTTTGCATCGACGCCCAGTCCACGGCTCGCTTGAAGCGGTCCATTTGTTCCTTCATGGCGGTGTAGAATTCTCGCTCAGCTGGGTCATGACGGCTCCAGTCCAAGGATGGAAGTTCATTCGGTTGGCTTGCTGGGGACGGCGAGCGCAAAGATTGGCTGGATGCATGCTGCATCATGGCCACAAGGCGACGACGTGCCAACTCACTGGCGACGCGGCGGATCGTTGCTTGCCGCCGTTGAAGGTTCTGAACGCGAAGATCGAACCCATGCTTTCTGACCGCTTCATGGAGTTCCAAATCGATGGATTGGAGGAGACGACTCACCGCATTCCAGAAGTCTGGACGAGGCAAGGCAATGGGAATGCGTCGGTTGATTTGCTGCCGGTGGGTGGTCGTGAGTTGCTCCTCGACCTCTCGTGCAGCGGCCTCATCGAGGGGACCTGTTGCACTCATCACCTGCTCGTCGTGACGAGACCACTTGAAACCTTCAATCCTCAACCCGCACGCAAAGAACGAGCGTTCAAGTCCACCCGAGGTTGTCGTTCAACGGATGGAGGCCACGCAGTACCGGCAACGTGCGTCCCTTGGGATGCTGCTGGTGCTGCTCTTACCGCTTCTTCTGCCCATGGCTTCCGCGGCCCTCGGGCCCGTCCGAGAGGTGAGCAGTCCCACCGCGACGGTGGCGCCTTTGGGAGGCGGCGGGGGGATCACGTCAACCAACGTGACCTCGGTGACCGTGCCGGCCAACCACACGGTGATCGACGCCGGGCTCACGGTTGGAACGGTATGGAGCGAGGACGGCTCCAACGGGACCCAATTCGCCCACGACACGAGGACCGGCTTCTCAGGCGGCCTCCACGAAGGGACGGAAGGATTGCTCCGAGGTGGCCGGCTGACCCTCGCCTCACCCGCGTCGAACAACGATGTGGAGGATTTCGAAGATCCTGTGCTGACCCCCGACGGCTGGTTGGCTGTCGGGAGTGCAGATCGCGCTTGGTCCACGGTCAACCTCTCCACCACCGCATTGAACGCGTCGCTGGCCTCGAGCGCCTACCTCGGTCATCGCGCGCTTCTGCTGGGCGGACCAAACGCGACGCTTGACGCCCAGATGGCGGGCTGTTTTGTCAGCCCGCAGGTGGACGGGCCTCGCATCGTTCGCAACATGACGGTGCAGTTTCGCTCCTCGGCCGACCTCGGACCCGACGACGTGCGCTGGGTGGAATGGCGCAGCGAAGCGTCCCACACGTGGTCCACCCTTTCACCGGCGGGCGGTTATCCCGACCAGGTCAGCGGGAGCTTTGCGTCCGGCACGACTCCCGACCCCACCTCCCTCAACGCGGCGTGGGTGGGGGACGAGAGCGCGGGGTGGACCTTGCATGAGTTGCCCCTGGACGGGCACCTCGGGTCTTCTGAAGCGTGGTACCAGCTCCGGTTTTGCTTTGCCACGACCAACGACACCGCTTCGCGCGTCGGCTGGCTCATCGATGCCTTGAGCGTGCACAACGAGGGCGACCCTGGCGGTGCGTGGTTCCATGGGAACCTCTCTGGCGCCTATGCGCCAGACGCCGACGGATGGGTGGTGTTGGACACCGACCTGTCCGGACTCTCATCCCCAACGGAACTCGCCTTCCGCGCACATTGGGACATGGAAGGCGGCTGGCAAGACAGCATGACCACGCTTCTCAGCCTTGATCGAGGCACGTCCTGGACCTTGCTGTCCCAAGCCCCGGGATTGCCAGGCAATGGCGTCCTCTGGCAAGGAAGTTGGTTGACGCAGGAATCTGGCGAATGGGTGGACATCGGATACAGCCTTCCCCCCGCGGTTTTCACCTCAGCGAACGCCTCCTCTGCCCAGCTGGCCTTCAGGGTCATCACCGACGCCAACGTGGGCTACGGGAACGCAGGTGTGGACGGCTGGGAAGGCATGGCCATCGATGATCTGAGGGCCATCACCTACGGCGGCCCAGGCAACACCACCGTGCGCATGCTGGACAACTTCACGACGACGCCTGTGCTTGGTCAAGGGGTGAACCTCAGCCAAAGCAACAGCACGAACGAATGGGTCTGGACGCAAACGCTGGGCGCCAACGGGGCAACATGGTGGAACGCTTCCTTCGAATCGGGGCGGATGGTGCCTCGTGGTTGGTCCATCGCGTTGGAGCGAGGTCAAGGCTGGGACGTCGGCACCTTGCCCAACGGAACGACCTCCGGGCCACGCGCATGGCCGTCGGGCCAACAAGGTGCGGGCATTGTGCTTGACGGGGACTATGCGGCAGAGAGCCTGGCCTACCTGACATCGCCAAGTTACAGCTTGCCGGACAACAGCAGCGCCCGCCTGTCGTTCCGCTCGTGGGTGTGCACAGAAACGGATTGGGACGGAGGTGCGGTGCAAATTTCAGTGGACGACGGCGCCACGTGGTGGTACCCGCCCTACGACAGCCACACGCATCACACCCTGTCGAGGATGAACCCCTACTCGCCGTTTTACGACGAGGGAATCTTCGACGGCTCCATTCACTCAGGCGGTTGCCCCACCCGGTCTCAGACCTTCGATGCAGAAACCATCGACGTCAGCAACCTCTCGGGCCAAGAGGTCCGTTTCAGGTACGTCTTTTTCTCCGACACGTGGGTGGAAAAAGACGGCTGGTACATCGATGACGCAGGTGTCGAAGTCGACCTGTTTTTGGATGAAGGCTCGTGGACGTCACCGTCCTTCAGCGCTCCAACCCGGTCGTTGTGGGGGATGCTTGACGGTCACGCACGTGTGCCTCCTGGCACCAACCTCACGGTGGACCTCCTCCATCTGAACGGTACGGCCGTCAACGGCTGGACCGGACTGACCTTGCCCACCCACGTGAGCCTCTCGACCAGCGAGGTCCCCGTGCTTCGCATGCGCGTGAACATGTCGACCACCTCTTCCCTGGCCTCACCGATCCTCGAGCGGCTGACGCTTGGCAGCGTCGTCCACCTTGACGCGGCGCATGCTGGCGCTGCTCTTCCAAGCGGGCTCGTGGTGGGGCAGGACGGCACGATGCAGAACGTGGCCGCACAATCTCGAATGCTTTCCTTCTCGACGTGGCCAACGTGCCCGCATCAGCAGGCCACGGTCCACGTCATCGGTCAAGGGGCGCGTGTTGTCGCGTCTGGTGCGGCGATCACGTCGCTGGGCAACGCCTCGGGCGTTGAGACTTTCAGGTTGGAGTGGACCACCGTGAGGCTCCAATCAAGCGTCAGCATGGAACTCCCACCCACCGCACAGCTCATGGAAGCACGCGGGGAAGTGGCGTGCCAACACGCTGCTTCTGGTGTTCGTGCCGGTTTGGACGCACAGGCGCACGAGGTCTTCGATGTGGTGTCGTTGGGTTACGGCGATGTGCTCAGCACCGCGGGTTCCTTGGCTTCGGTGACGGACGACAACAGCGGCACGGTGCTCTGGACCGCGAACAGCAGTTTACTCGGTCCAGCGGTCACTGAGAATCAAAGTGTGGCCTTGCAATGGTGGATTGAAGGAACATCTTCCAGCTTCAGTTCCACGGTGCCTTACAGCATCGTGCTCGCATTGGACGCGCCGGGCATCGCTCTGTCTCACCCTGTTGGAGCGAGCACGGCCACCCACATCAGCAACAACGCAACGCATGTGCACCTTGCGGGGGCAGCGTCCTGCCAACGGCACGCCGATGCGCCAGCGTTGTACGGTCAACGGTGCATCACCTCAATCCGGGCTTGGTCACCAACCACCGTGGTTCCGATTGAGGTGATGGCGTTGAGCCCGGTCAGCGAACGCCGGGTGCCGTTGGACCTGGCCGTCGTTGATGCGGCATTGAACGCACGCCAAGCCAGCAGCACGGCCACGGAACATCCGTTGGAGGTGTGGGTCGTGACCAATCAAGGCGCCGTGGACGTGACCTTGGATCTCGCTTCCAGGGCCAAACTCCACGATGCTTTCCTGAGCGTTCCCTCCACCGCATGGACGCCGGGCACGAACGTCACGGTGGTCACCGAGCACGACCGAACCGATGTTCGGGATGCTTCGGCCGACGTTCCGGCCATTGAATCGATCACGCTCTCCTTTGGGACCTCACCTTCCGTGCCGCTTGGCGAGGTCATCGTGGACCGCTTGTCCGAAGAAAGCGTGCGGTTCCGACAACCTGCGGGGGCAGGCTTGGCCGCCATACAAGCCACCAGCACAGCATCGTGCACCGCCGTCTCATGCGAGGTCTCGTGGACCTTCACCTCCTCATGGTCCTTTGACGACGTCCCTCAGTTGTCGTGGTGGACGGCGGCCACGGACGCTGACGGGTTGCGAACCGGGCCTGTGGTGCAAGCCATGGGGGTGCAAGGCAACGACGTCGAGAACGACCTCGAAGTCCTCTCGCTCGAAGTCTTCGACGACCGCGGTCGAGCCTTGCACGATTGGACCCAGCCGCTGTGGCCTTTCGAGGTCAGCGCCAATCGAAGCCTCGAGGTGCGTGGGCAACTCAGGCTCGAGGGCATCCCCGGCGTTCATCCAGCAGCAGGGGATGCGTCCATCAGCGTCGAGTTGCGCAACGGGAGTTGGATGGACAGCGTGCTCGTCGGTGTGGGGGAGAACGGGCGATTCAATGGAACCTTGACCACGCCCCCTTCGGGTATTTTGACCAGTGGAGCGGCGTTGACCGTCGAGGCCAGAATCGTCCGCTTCGGCCCTGCACATGCGCCTTCGACGACGAGCGAGCAACGTGGCACGTCTCCGGTGGTCGACCTTGTCTACGATGACGTCCTTCCCAGCTTTGTCGGCCTCGACGTGCTTGACCCTGGAGGACGCCAACCGGCCGATGGGCACGTGCTTCCCTCGGATTCAAACGTCGCCCTCGTGCTGAGCCTCAGCGACGATCAGGGGTTGGACGGTCCTGCCTACGTCTGGTCATGGTTGGAGGCACGAGACGACGCGAACAACGACGGCGTCAGCGACCTTGAGGAATGGGTCCGGGTGGTGGTTCCATTGGCCGCAGGCCGCACCGTGCAGTCGCTTGACCTGCCGTTGATTCAAGCCTCGGACATTGTTCTGAGCGGAGCCGACCTTGGTCTGGCCCGGTTCGTGATCGAAGCGTACGACGTGGCCGGGCATCCTCTTCCTGGAGGGGGGGCATTGGAGGGGCCCTTCGCTGCCGAACTCCGACTCGAAGCACGCCGACCCACCACGGTGCCAACCTCCAGCCTCATGCTGGATACGGACGGAGGCCGTTTGTATCCCGGACACATGCACACCTTCTCCGTGATCGTGCAAGACGCCAACGGCCTGACCACCCTCGACGCCATTGAGCTTGCCTTGCTCGGGCAAAGCGAGGAGTCATGCCGCGTCGCGTATGTGCCGAGAACAGGGGAAACAAGGCCCGACGTCGGCTGTTTCTCGGGTGCTCCAGAGGTGACGGTGCATCCTTTGACGGGGGCATCGTGGCGGTTGGACGTCATGTTCCGTTTGCGATGGGACATGGCCATCACGCACGGGGACACAGCGCACGTGCCCGCCCTGTACGTGAGTGACGAAGGCCAAGACCTAGGGCTTGGTTTCAGCCGGATCAGCGCGCTGACATGGTGGACGAATGCATCGGTGGACTTGCACGTGGTCGACGCAAGCGACACCACGCCGCCCTACGGTTCCTACGTTGACGGGACCGTGTTCGCAGAGCGGGACGACATCATCAACATCGAATACCGGGTGGTTCATGCTGCGTCGAACCAGACTGCGCAACGGCTGCCTGATGCTGTTCGGCTCGATTGGTTCGTCACCGATGGAGCACGGACCGACAGCGGGTCCATGGACGTCCCCAACAATGGCAGACCAACGTTGCGCCTCCCCTTGGCTTCCTCCCTCTTCGTTCGAACGTCTGGCCATCTCGAGGCAAGCCTCACCGGGTGGTCGTTGGGGAACCTGACATCCCGCGTTTCTGTGAACATCGATGAGCATGAGCCTCGCTTGTTGGTCACCGCCGTTCAATTCCTGCAGGTGAACAGCACGTCCCTCGATGCCGTCCCCCTGGAAGTGACCGTTCAGGACGTGGAACGCCCCGTGGAAGACGGCGTCACCGCCCATTGGAGGTTGCTGCGTCAGGGACGCGTCATGGACGGCTCAGAAGGTTCCAGCCCTCTCGGCTTTGAGGTCTTGGCCGGCGGTTCAGCGGTGCATGCCGGAACTGTGGACCTCCGGCCATCGGCCTTCGAGGTCATGGAGGGCGACATGTGGCAGGTGTGGTTCACCGCGACGGACGCAGCAGGTCGGCCCGCCATCGGTGCAGGGAGCGTGACTGAACCCGTCACGGTGACCATGCGCTGGATCGCGTACCAGCCTGCGCTGGCCTCCTTGGTGGCCGCTCCGTACCGTCCAACGCTCGGCGAGGTGGTCACCGTCGATCTGGAGGTGGCCAACGGCGGGGTGCTGGCCGGAACCACCGCCGTCCGACTGATCGACGACCAAGGCATCACCTTGGTTGAAACAGCGGTCGAGCTCCAACCGGGGGAACGTCAGCGCATCACGTGGAGCATCGAGGCGTGGGCCGTAGGCGACCTTGGCCTTCGCCTTCAGCTTGACAACGGAAGCGTCGCCGATGTGCCTGTGCCTCTGGCGGACGTCAGTCCAGCCACCGAGGGGACAAAGGGCAGCAATGCGGGTTGGACCAGCCTCGGCGCCCTTGCCCTCATCCTGGCCATGGCCAGTTTGGTGATGGTGCGTGTCCAGGCCTCCTCCTCACGCAGATCGAAACGTGTGGTCGACCTTGAGGAATCGACCTTTGATGAGGAAGAATGAAATCCAGCCTCATGAGGCGGTCAACCATACGACGGAGTTCCCGAGCGGTCAAAGGGGGTGGACTCAAGATCCTCTGCTAAGGCTTCGCAGGTTCGAATCCTGCCTCCGTCACCATCCATTCCACACCACTCACGCTTCCGTTCAATCCAGTCCTAACATCACACAACATCGCGCAAACGGTGTGAGCAAGTGCGGGGAGCAGGATTCGAACCTGCGAACCGTTGAGGACTGCGACCTGAACGCAGCGCCGTTGACCAAGCTGGGCGATCCCCGCGTGATCTGAACGCTGTGCCATTCGGTTATCAAGTCACCCCTCGGCCTTTTTCCGGGTGAGAATTGCCTCCACCAACGGGGGGAATGTGGCGCCGTGTGGTTCCGGCGAACAAACCGATGCCACGGCCTCAACTTCAGGGAAAGCGCCGCCAACGGCGACCGACCAGCCAACCAAGTCAAACATGCTGAGATCGTTTGGTGCATCACCGACCGCGAGGACATCCTCGGGGGGCACGTCGAGGCGCTCGAGCACGGCAGAGAGGCCCTCCCCCTTCGACAAGCATGGGTCCATGACGTGAATGGCGAATCCCGTCCGAAGCACCGTGAGGTGCGACCATTGCGACTCAGCCAACAGGCCTTGGATGGCTTCCATGTCCTCATCGGTCTTGAGGCACCATTCAGATTCCCTCCATCGGTTGGTCGCGATGCCACTCGGGTCGATGTCCGGAAGCTGCTCCGCCACCCAACGGCAGGCGTCCTCGGCTTCGCGACCATCCGCGCGTAAGACGACTTCCCCGCTCGGGTACCACAACACACCGCCGTTTTCGCAGACAAGGGGCCCGCTCAAGCCAATGAAACGCCAGAGGCCATAGGCGATGGGGCGCGTGTTCCCGGTGCAAATGATGACCGGAATGCCGGCCGCTTCGAGCGCCCGTAGGGCTTCAACGGCTCCGACGTGAAGCAACTTGTTCGCGTCGGTGAGGGTTCCGTCAATGTCCACGGCCACCAACTTCGGTGTCCATCCTTCGGGCAGCCACGCCATGCTGAACACTGGTGTGTCCTCCTCCTTAGGGGTTCGTGCATGCTGATGGTCGACGGTGAGCATGGTGGGAGGGTTGATGTGAAACCGGCTCTCCCCGAATCCATGGTCGGTGAGGAGGAAGTCTTCATCGACATCGTCGATGGCGCGGTGACCACCACGTCAACGCCGGTCAAGCCAGCGCCCAAGCCGGTGGATGAACCGGCGCCAGCGACGACTGAGGTGGCCATTGGAAGCTCGGTCCTCGAGGCCGAAATCGTGACCGAGGCCACCGGCCAGTACGAAGTCACCTGGCCCATTCTGGGCATGGATTGCCCGGATTGTGCGTCCAAGGCGACCCGCGCCCTGAAACATCTGGATCAGGTTTGGGCTCCGCAGGTGTCGCCGACCGCAGGCGAAGTCCGTGTGCAAATCGACCTCTCCGTGGGGACCGTAGCGGAAGCCGCCCGCGTCCTCCGCTCGCTTGGTCACGCGCCCAACGTGCCCCACCAGCAGTTGAAGGGCGTATCTGCCTCTTCGCTTGCGACCAAGAGCGGCGTTCCTGTGGCCCGATTGGACCGCCTGCTCCGACGGCAACCTGGCGTGCTTGACGCCGAGGTGACCAGGGACGATCGGGTGCTCCTCCAACTGCTTCCAGATGCACCTGAAACCTTGGAATCCGATCGAGATGCAGCGCTGACCGATTTGCTTGGCTCGACTCCCACCCTTGGGTTGGCCGACTCCGACCGGCTCCGACCGGATCAACGCCGCTTGGTGGGCGGCGCCTTCGCGTTCGTCCTCTTCCCCATCGTCATTTTGATGGAAGTGCTCCACGCACCGGAACTTCTGCTAGGGGGGCTCGCAACACTCGCGGTCATCATCGGTGGAGCGGAGATGTTTCGTGAGGCCACCGCAGGGCTGCGCAACCGTCAGATTGGCTTCCAAGTCCTCACGTCCATGGCCGTCATCGGGGCCGTTCTGCTGAAAATGTGGGAAGAGGCCCTCATCGTCGTCATCCTCGTCGCGTTCACGCAACACCTGGAGGGCGACGCGCTTGTTCGAGCGAGGGAAGCCATGCAAGGCGGCCTTGACCGCCTGCCGCGCACCGCCCGGCGCTCCAACAAGCCGCATGCCCACGGCACCATCCAACCGATGGGCTTCAGCCTCGCTCCGACCACGATGTCCCCGATGCAGGTTCCACCCCCCTCTGTCGAAGAGTGGGAGGAGGTCCCCATCGACTTGGTTCGGGCCGGTGACAAATTGCAGATTCGTTCGGGAGAGCTCATCCCAGCCGACGGACGCATCGTGGCGGGAACGGGCAGCCTCGACATGGCCCCCTTGACCGGCGAGTCTGTTCCCGTGGACGTTGAGACAGGGGACGAACTCAACGCTGGCCTCGTGCTTCAGCGCGGTCCTGTGGAGATCGAAGTGATGGCGACGGGCGATGATACACGCCTCTCCGGCCTCATCGAAGCCGTTCACACCTTCCGCGAGGAGCCACCTCGCCTGCAGGGTCTTGTGGAGCAGTTCACCGCGATCTGGGTTCCGATTGTGCTCTTCGGCTCGGTGGTCATTTGGCGGGTGTTCTATCCTGAAGACATCACGACGATGCTGTTGCTTTGGGTGGTGGCTTGCCCGTGTGCGCTTCTCTTGGCCGCCCCGATGCCGCATGCCGCCATCCTTGCGCGAGCCGCTCACCTCGGAGCCATCGTTCGGGGCGGTCATGCCATGGAACGCCTTGCGAAGGTCGACCACGTCCTGCTTGACAAGACCGGGACCCTGACCAGTGGCCGCCCAACGATTGGCGCCATCACCGTGGCCAAAGGACGCCGTCGAGACACGGCCATTCGCTTGGCGGGTGGACTGGAAGTGGCTTCCTCACACCCCTACGCCCTCGCTGTGGGCGACCTGTTGGAGGAGGAGAACCTGAAGCCCACGTCCGTGCAGGGACTGAAGGACGTGCACGCCGGAGTCGAAGGTCTGGTGAAGGGCGAGTTGGTGGGCTTGTACCGCCCAGACCGCCTCCCTGAGGGCGTCAGCCTCGAAGGCGACCTCGCCGCGGCCTTGGTGGTCTCGAGCAGAGAAGGCCATGGTGCAAGCGTGCTGGTTCGAGGCAGCCAATGCGTCGCGCTGTTCACCTTCGTCCATGACGACGGCCGATCTGGCTCCGATGAAGTGGTGAAAGACCTCTACTCCCGCGGCGTGAACGTCGAAATCCTGTCCGGTGACCTGCAGACGGCCGTCGATTTGTTCGCCGAGCGTGTGGGCATGTCCACCAACGCAGCGCACGGCGAATTGACCCCGGAAGACAAGGTGCGCTTTGTCGAACAACGCAGCAGCACCCACGTGACGATGATGGTCGGCGACGGCTTCAACGACGCCGGTGCGTTGGCCAAGGCCGATGTTGGTGTGGCCGTAGGCACCGGCGAGCAGGTGAACCTCGAGGCCGCAGATGTGTTGATTCCAGGCGACGATCCGCGTCTCATCACGTCCCTCATCTCGCTTGCACGTTCAGCCAACCGCACGCTCTGGGCCAACCTCCTCTTCTCGATCGGTGTGACCGTCATCCTCGTGTTTGCGGTCATCAACAACTGGTACGACAACCTCTGGATCGGTGTGCTGGTGCACGAAATGTCGGTGATTGTCGTCATCCTCAACGGCGCTCGGCTTGCGGGAAGCGACGGGTGGTGGGACCTCATCAAGGGCACCTTCTCGGGCATCCTTGGCGACACCCGAGAATCCCTGTCGCTCTTCGCCTCGCGGTTCCGTTCCACGTCGTGAAGACCTTAGGGGAGAAGGCCCTGCTCGTGGCATGAGCGAGCGGCTGGAAGTCGAGTCTTCCATCGCACCCCCCGGTTTGACGTGCCCTCGCTGCGATGGGTTGCTCCCCACAGGTCTTGGCGAGATGGCCTGCACCTTGTGCGAAGCCAAGGTCAAGGTCGACCACCCTGCAACTCGGCGTGCCTGGCGTGAGGAAAAGGTCGCTTGCCCATCGTGCCACAAAGTGCTGGTCTGCGGTGTGGACGAGCGGCCTGCCTTGCTCCGTTGCGGGTCGTGCGAGGACGAATTCGTGGTGACGCCAGCCGTGCCAAAAGTTGAGGTGGCATGCCCGTCATGTGAACGGCGCCTCCGCATGCGTCGCCGTCCAGGGCGACGCGAGATCGACTGTCCGGCGTGCGATACGGCATTCGTCGTCAACTTCTGACCCATTCCGCACCGGTTCATCGCTCGCAAACCGGTGCGCAGTGCGGCCTTCGCGGGCAGTCACCTTATGTATGAAGAGACGAGGATGCCCATCATCGGCAACCCTGTTGCCGGGATGGGATTTGCATGGCGGAGTCGAGGTCAACCGCTGACGGCATCGACCGTCGCAGCCTTTCCGCTTTGCGTGGACAGTTCACCCGTGCTCACAGCACCAGCGCTGAGCAGGAGGGGCATGTGAGCGCGCGCTACCACGAAGAAGAGCGTCTTCGCGGCGAGGTGCGCCGCGAGCGTCGCCTCCGCCATCAAGAACTTCGCGAGCGTGTGCTTGCACAACAAAGCAACCTCGTGATGAGGTATGAGCTGGAACGCGAGCGAACCCTGCAGCAGGTCGAGCGTGAGATGCGTGAGGCGATGGAGACTGAATTGGCCGAAGAGGGCCGAGAAGCCATCGCACGTGAGGAAAGCCGTCTTCGCGACGAACATCTGATGCGTCTCGAGCGAGAGATGGCCGTTCTACGTCAGCGCTACGAGGTGGAAACGGATCGCCGCATGGAAGAGGAGAAGGGGCGCATTGAGCACGACCTTCGCCAACAACTCGAGCAAGAACACGAACATCGACTTGACGTGGCCAAGCAGCGCCTCCAGCTCGAGCAAAATCAGCGCCTGCACCGCCGCGTTCGCGTGCTTGAGGACGAGATCGCCCAAGAGATGGAATCCAGGTACCAAGCGTTGGAATCCTTGGAAATCGAGCGGCTCAAGGATGAGCAAGATGCTGTTCTCGCCGAGCGCGAGGAACAGTTGAGGCACGGCATCCGGACACGGTTGGAACAACAGGTCCGACAACGTCTCAACCATCGGGAAGCAGCCCTTCGAGCGGAATACGCACGACGAAGTCAGCGGTTGGAAGCCGATCTCGGCTCCGAAATTCAGCAGGAGCTGGAGGTCCGGCTTCGCCAAGACACGGAGGACCTCGAGCAGCGGATGCGCGAAGACGTCGAATTGGCCATCGCACGACGGCGTGATGAATTGCGCCATGAGGTCGAACATCAGCTTGAACAGCGCTTTGCTGAGCGGCTTTCGGACAGGAAGGCGCGCCTCCGCGAGCGCTTCGACCTGAGTTACGGCAAAGCCATCGACGAGGTTGAACACGCACTGCGTTCACAGGTTGAGGAGGAACTCGAAGCCAGCACCAACGAGGACTTCGAGCGCTACCGTGAGGCACGCGAATCCGAGATTCAAAATCGACTTGCTCGTTTCAGGTATGAGCGCGAGGCACAACTCCGCGAGGAGTTGGAAGCCAAGCATGCCGCCAAGCGCGAGGAATGGACCGAGCGGCTCGAACTCGAGTTCCAAAGCCGGGAGGCCGCTGCGCGCAAGGCCATCATGTCCGAAGTGGACGCGAGCCTCCGCAACGAGCGCTTGGCTTGGGACACTGATCTTGACCTGCTGAAGGAAGAGACGGTCCTCGAACTTGAGTTGGACATGGAAGAGCGCCTGACCGCCTTCCGCGAGCGAAAGATGGACGAGGTCGCCACGCAGCTCGAGCGCCAACTCGACAAGCGCGAGGAGATCATGCGCAACAAGGCCCTCATCGACGTGCGACGAAAGGAAGCACGCATCCGGGCAGAAATCGAGGCCCAACTGGGCCTCAAGCGTGCTGAGATCCGAGACCGCATCTCTGGCTTGTCCAAGAAGATGGACGAGTTCAAGACCATGGCCGAGGAACGGATGCGTGAGAGCATCACTTCACAGATCGAGGGTGAGATTGCCACCGATGAGGCCACCCTCGCCGAGCGCGAGGCAGAGATGCGCCAACTTCAGAGCCAAGACCAGCGCATCGACAAGCGTCAACAGTGGCTCGCGTCAATTTCCGGGCAAGGTGCCACGGCTGCGGCTCCGGCCGATGCCTCAGCGCTCGGTGCACGCCCCGATTCGCTCGGGGCTGCTGCAGGGCGCACGCTCCGAGGCCCCATGGCTCAGGCCGCGCAGGCTCAGCAACCGCGCATGGGTCTCGCAGGCATGCGCGCCCCGACCTCGTCGGCGCGTGCCTTGGCTCCCTCGGCGCCAGCGCCGGTCGTCAAGGCCGTCAAGCAGGTCAAGACGCCCGTCGTGGCTCCAGCAGCTCCCGTGCAATCGCCCGTCACTTCGGTTGAGCCAGAGGCGGGATTGGCTGCCAACGTCGTTCCCCTTGAACCCGCGACCAACGAGGTGGACGTCGAATCCTCTGAGGCTCCGCCCGCCGTTGAGCCGGCTGTCAGCGAGGAAGACAACACGCTGCCTGCGCCTGTGGAAACTTCCGAGGTCACCATGGACGCCGTCCTTGAGGAGGCCCACGACGACGTGGCGGAGTCCGAAATGGAAGCCATGCTGGAAGCGCCGGTGGACGCGATTCCTGAAGCCGCGCTTCCAACGCCCGTCGCCACGCCCGTCAAGGCGGGAGGGGAGGTGTTCGGCGATCGGCCGATCCTCCAACCCGTCCGGACGCTGCATGCGCTCGGGACGCCTCGTCCCACGGCCGTGCTGAAGCCAGCGATGCCGGTGCTTTCCGCCGCCGGAGAAACCCCCGTGCTGCAACCCGTCACCACCATGACCCCCCGTCAGTTGACGCCCGTTGAGCGGCTTGAGCCCTCGGATGAGGACTGAGCGAAGAAACGAGCCATTCAAGGCCATGAGGTCCATCACGGTCCATGCGAGCGCTTCGTGCGGTCCTCCTCACCGTCTTGTTTGTCCTCGGGACCTTCGCGATGACGGGGTCTGCTTCCCTCATTGACGGAGGAGAGGTTCACCAGGGGCCGGAACCCGTGGTGCTGTGGTATTCAGCCGGTGGCGACGAAGTGCTCACCCTGGATGGCGATGGGGTCTTCATGGCCCTGCGCTGGAACGGAGGGGCGTATCAGGTGACCCGGGCCGTCGATCTGAACGTCACTGTGAACGCAGCTCGTTTGGACGTTGACGCTTCCTTGTTGGCGGTTGGTCACGCGAATGGAGCTTTGGTGATGGACCTGGATACCGACCAGGTGACCCTCGAAATCGACCTTCCAGACCCCGTGGACGACGTCGATTGGGACGACGACGGGGACGTGTGGGTTGTGCACAACGGTGGCCTGCGTCAAGCCATCGAGCATGAGACGGGTGGCCCCTCAGGGGTGCGAACCAGTGTCATGAGCGCAGGCATTTGCTCCTTGCTGATCCTCGATGACGGCAGGGTGCTCACGGGTGGCTTTGACGCACGGCTCCGTGTGCACACCGACGAAGGCATCCAAGATCAAGACCTGACGGGCCTCGGTGGGGCACCAACACAACTCCTCGAAGACGGGGATCAGGTGTGGGCCGGACTTTCCAACGGGCGCGTTGTGCGCTGGAACACCACCACCTGGGCCTCCGAGGAAGCGGTCAGCGGTACTGCACCGGTCACGTCCCTTTCGCTTGACGGACAAGGGGGTGTCTGGGTTGGGCACCAAAACGGCCGTTCGGTTCACCTTGACAGCACCCTTACCGTGTCGCAAGAACACCAAGCGACGGGGAAGGTCATCTCCATCGTGAGCAAGAACGACGGGACCGTCCATTTGGTCAGCATCACCTCAACCAGCACGCGCGTTCGCCTGTTGGACCTCGATGCAGACGGTGACGGCGTGGCCGATGCAACGGATGACTTCCCGGACGATGCAGGACAAACCACGGACAGCGACGGTGACGGCTATGGAGACAACACCGACCTTCCAGGCGGTGACGCCTTCCCCAACGACCCCACGCAGTGGTCCGACCGTGACGGTGACGGCTACGGTGACGAGGCCGACGGCACAAATGGAGACGCCTTCCCAGACGATGCAGATCAGTGGGAAGACGCTGACGGCGATGGCGTGGGCGACAACCAAGACGACCCAGATGGCGATGCTTTCCCAGAGGACCCCACCCAGTGGTCCGACCGTGATCGGGACGGCTTCGGCGATGCAGCAAACGGCGTTCGCCCGGACGATTGCCCTGATGCAAACGGATTCTCGTCGAACGATCGACGTGGCTGTCCAGACCAGGACTTGGACGGCTGGTCCGATGCAGACGCAAATTGGTTGGTGGCCCAAGGCGCAGACGCCTTCCCAACGGATCGAACCCAGTGGGAGGATTTTGACGGAGACGGGTACGGTGACAACCCAGACGGCACAACGCCCGATGCTTGCCTGACCGCAGCGGGGACGTCCCTCCGTGCCCTCGTGCCAGAACTTGGGGCCACCACGCGGTACGTCAGCGAAGCCCACTACGGTTGCCCCGACTTGGACGGTGACGGATGGGCGGATGCTTCGGAAGTCGGCGAAGGCATGGATGCCAATCCTGACGAACACATGGACCTTGACGGAGACGGCGTCGGCGCCAACGCCGATTACAACGACACCAATCCGCTGGTCATCGACATCGAGGACCACTGCTTGCTCAGTTTCGACGACCTACGGGAGGTGTGCCTCGGCTGGAGGAGCACAGAATATCAGGAGTACCTGTCCACGCTGAACGAAACGGAGCGCAACAGGATGAGCTACAACTACTGGAATCAGAGCCTTGCAGGCGGTTCGTCCAGCGGCGGCTTGGACATGGCCTTGGTCACAGAAGTCGGCATGGTTGCAGCAGGTGTCTTTGTGGTCTGCTCGGTCGTGGTGGTGCTCTTCGGTGCCATGACAAAGCGTGCCAAGCGCCCCTCTGAAGAGAAAGCCTTCGACGCCTTTGCGTTCGACGCTTCGGCGAACGAAGAAGCGCTGACCGGCAAGGCGGGGCTCTCCGCCAGCGGAGGCCTTGACGATGACTTGTGGAACGATGCTGACGACACGGCCCCCGCCGAAGCGGATGAGCCGATTGTGGAGGACATGCCGGAGGTCACGTCGATGGTCGAGGACGTCGTGCTTCAGACCGACGACGTCACCTCAGCGGACGAGGAAGCGGCCCCCGCGGTTGCGGAAGCTGCATCCGCTCCACCGGAGGGTGAACCCGAGCGGGAAGCCCCGCCGGTGCCAGAAGGTGGTCTGCCGGATGGATGGACGATGGATCA
>CEUM01089308.1_pt1 | contig 30461 bp, 20 predicted proteins | sample 356421 | NCBI WGS metagenome assembly CEUM01 (sample SAMEA2622716, study PRJEB7988) | marine metagenome | biome: marine biome (ENVO:00000447); feature: surface water layer (ENVO:00002042); material: "saline water (ENVO:00002010), including plankton (ENVO:xxxxxxxx)" | depth 5 m
CGACGACGCGATGCGCGCGCGCGCGGACGCCGACGACGGCGTCATCGTGCGCATGACCACAGGTTTCGCGCGCGCGACCGACGCGCGACGATGTGTGACGCGTGGAGCCGTCGCATGTTGCTCTTTTTATTGTTAGATTTTTCGACCGTCGAGAAGCGCTCGCGCGACGAGACGAGACGAGACGAGACGGCGACGGCGACGGCGACGCGATGCGATGCGACGCGATGTGAATCAAATTATATGAGCACGTTTTCATTGAAACATTACCAGCGATACCTTACCGACGCATTCGGTTAAAAGCCCGCATACCCTCCGAAGGCGGAACCGTGAGCGTCGCCCCACATGCTTTGACCCTGAGCCGCGTTTTCTTGAGAAATCGCGGTCGGAGCGAAGAGCGAATAACCTAGGCCTGAGGCGAACGACCCACTGCCCAGCGTGTCGTAATTTCCAACGTTGCTAAAGTCCGCGGCGAGGCTTTCCATGCCCATGCCGCTCACATCCCACTCCGTCCCGAGCTGCGAGCTCCCGTCCGCTGCAGCCAAGCTACCGTTGTTCGAGTGCGAGTCATCGCCCCAAACGTTACCTTGCTGCGTCGTCTTCTCTTGCGGCGCCGCGATGCCGAAACCGGGCTGCGCGAAGTCAAAGCCCGGCGTCGTCGTGGGTTGCCGCTGGTTCGCCTGCGGTGGCGGACCCGCGGGCACCGGCGGCACGAACCCCTTGGCCATCGCCGACGCGGCGCCATCACCGTGCCCGTTCACCGCACCCGTACCGAACGCAAACTCTGGCTTCGGATATCGAGGCTTGGGCGACGCTCCAGCCTTGTTTCCGAAACTTATCCCATTCGCCCCGTTCGTCGTTGCGCCATTCGATTGATCGTTCAGAGGCATGGAAGACCCGGTACCGAACTGAAACGATGGACGCGTCACGTTCGCCGGCGGAACCTTACCTCCCGGCGGCAACGGCGGCGGGGGCGCCGCCCCGTTCGTCGTCGCCGTCTTCGTCGCGAACCTCGGCGCAGGCACCGACGCCCCGCTCGCCGTCAGCGCGGGCAGTTTCTCAGCCGTCGGAGGCATCGGCGTCGGTGGTAACGGCGCCGTCAACACCGGTTCCACTTGCGCCCCCTTACCGACCAACGCCGCCGCGAACGATCCCTCAACCGCTGTCGCCACGCCAGCCTTGGCCGCCGACGCGTAATCCACCGCCCCGCTCCGCTGCGAGATCGGCGTCGACGAGGGCGACGGCTCCTGCTTCGGCACCGGCTTCGCCGCCGAGCTCAGCGCTCCCGCCAACGGTAAAGGTTTCGGAATGTTCAGCGTTCCCACCCGCGGTCCCCCCACACCCCCATTCGTCGGCGATCCACTCGGCGACCCGCTCGTCGACGCGATCTTCGTAAACGCCGCCACCGCCGCCACGTCGTGCGAAAATCGACACATATCACCCCTCTTACACGTCCCTTTCGCGTAATCGAAACACACACCCGCCACCGCCCGATGCGGCGACCCAACTCTACCACCCCCAGCCTGCGGATTCGCCCCCGCCGCGCCCTCGTGCGAGAACCGGCAGCTCTCTCCTCGCGCGCACGATCCCCGCGACCAATCGAAGCACACGTCCGAGCGTTCACCGTTCGAAAATGACCCCGAGCGCGCGAGAGGAGAATCACCCGATCTCGACCGCATCGCGTCGAGCGCGCGCTTGGCGCGATCGCGCTGTTGACGCGCGTCCTCGGGCGTCATGGAGCGTCGGCCGCGATCGCACGATGCGCAACCTTTCCGCCTTTCTGCGCGCGCACGTCCCTCGTCGACCGCTCGAGCGTCCGTCACCGACGCGCGAGACGTTCGCGCTCGCGTCCACCGAGCGCGCGTCGTCGACGACCGACGTCGTCCACCTCTGCGGACGCGCGCGCGTCGCCGGATGAGATGCGTCGCCGCGCGCGCGCCGAGCCCGACGTGTGCTCGAATCACGACTCGTCGATTGATGTTTCCCTATGGGCAGACAGTATGGAGCACTGTTGTGCGAATTCGCGCCAAATTTGAAATTTGCTTCCACGCGAACACCGCGCCACCGCGCGACGCGTTCTTCATGCGTCCGGTCGACGCGATAGGCGCGAAGGGATACGACGATGTCCGCGCGCTCGCGAGAGGGAGGTACGGCGCGGTGTACGAGGCGCGACGACGCGCGTGTGGCACCCTCTGTGCCGTCAAATGCATTCCAATCGATGACGACGACGACGAAGACGCCGACGCGAGCGACGAGGCGAGGCGGGGTTCGATGAAAACGGCGCGTCGTGCGCGAGAAGAGGCGACGATGTTGGCGCGTTTGGGCGACGAACACGCCAACGTGGCGACGTTGGTGGAGTTTTGGGTGAATCGAGACGTCGGCGCAGCCTTTCTGGCGATGCGCCACGGCGGGTGCGATGTCGCTCGCGTCATTCGAGCGAATTGGCGCGTTTTACCGCTAGAAGTGTGCTTCGATATAGCCATTCAATTGGGGATGGGATTGCGACACGTGCATTCGAATCGAATCGTGCACGGAGATTTGAAGCCGGAAAACGTCTTCGTGGACGAGGACAACGTCGTCGTCATCGGTGATTTCGGCTCGGCTCGCGCGACGAGACGCGCGCGAGGGGGCGCGGATGTCGGAACACCGTTGTATAATCCGCCCGAGGTGGTCAAGGGACAGCCGTACGGGACGAAGGGGGACATGTGGGCGCTCGGATGCATCATGATGTGTCTGGCGGACGGAGCGCCGCCGTTCGACGCCATGGACAGAGAGCGCTTGCGTTCAAACATCGTCGATGTCGAGCCTCGACCTTTGTGCGATGATTTCAGTGGAGATTACAACGACGTCGTGATGGCGCTGTTGGAGAAGGATCCATCGCGGCGATTGAGCGCTGAACAGTTTTTGGCGTTGCCGTGCCTGGAAGCGCGCGTGGCGCGCGTGCTCGCGAGAAAAGAATTGAGAATGCGCGCGACGCCGTCCGCGCGCGCATCTCCGGTCGCCGAACGTTTCGACGCCGACGCGACGTTGCTCAGGGCGCTCGCCACGGGCTCGAATGAGGCAAAACACGACGAACTCATCGCTCGTGTCGCCGAGCTCCACGCGAAGAACGAAGTCTTGACGCTCAAATTGGACGCCGCGGAGCGGGCGAAGAGAGATTTATGCGACAAGCTCGAGCGCGCGCTCACGATGAAACGCACCGAGGAGATGAGCGTACCGTCGACGAGCCGCATGCACACGCCGAGTCCGTCGGCGAGTTCCCCGCGCCTCATTCACGCGGCGCGCACCCCGGACGCGAGTCTGTCATCGTGCGTCTTGTCGAGCAGCGCCTCGCGCATGTTGCTTCGAGGCGACGAGATCACGGCACCGATCTCTCCCGTCCGACGCCGCGACGACAACACGCGCAACGACATCATCACCACGCCATCCGCGCGTCAGACAGAACACGCTTTGGAAACGCTGTTCGAGAAAGCCGATGTCTCGCCCGCGGGACCGTTTGAGTTACATCCGTCCCCGGCGACATCGTTTCGATCCGATCGCTCGAGTCCATCGGCCGCGTCCACGCCGCCGCCGTCGAGAGATTACATCAACGATCTTCTCCGCCGCGCGCGTCGATCTCCCGACGCCGACGCGTCCGGTACGAACGACGCGTCCTCTCTCCTCGACGAGGCGCGCCTCTGGAGCGAAGACGACGCCGACGACGAAAACGCGGAACCGCTCTCACCCACCGCCACCGTCTCCACCGTCCCCGACGAACACCTCCACACCCCACCCAACACCATCGCCGCCCGTCCCAAGACTCCGGCCGCGCCCTTACGCCATCAATCCCGTCTCGTCGACGCGTCGCCGTCGCCGTCCCTCGCGTCTCGCGCGCGCCGGCACGCCGTCCTTCGCGAGCGATGGGCCGTCACCCCTCGCGCCCTCTTCACCGACGCTCCGACGCGTTAAACACCACATTCACTCCGATGTACCACCACACGCACGCAGTACCACCACGCGGTGCATACAACACCCGCCCTCGCGCGTCCCGCGTCCCCGTCCCGCGTCCCCGCGCTTAGGTCTTCCCCAACCGTTCATCCCGATCCGATCGATGAGTCGTCATCGTCCGGTCCTTCGTCGTCACACCCCCCCTCGCGCGCCGTCGCGACATGGCGACGATGACGAGAGCGTCCGTGACGGTCGCGAACGCGCGTCGCGGCCCGTCCTCCGCGACGACGACGACGAAAACGCGCGCGGATGAGGTGGCGCGGATGAGGTCGCGCGCGCCCCTCCGCGCGCGCGCCACCGCGCGTGCGGTGAGCGACGCCGGTGATTGGCGGTGTCCGCTGCGAGGGTGCGATGTCGGTGACCTGCGGACGAAACGGTTGATCACGGCCGTGAAGACGCCGTACCTGGAGAGCGGCAAGGTGGACCTGTACGCGTACGACGCGCTGATCGAGGCGCAGATCGCGGGGGGCGTCGAGGGAGTCATCGTCGGTGGCACCACGGGAGAGGGACAGTTGATGTCGTGGGATGAACACATTATGTTGATCGCGCACACGGCGCAAAAGTATGGATCGAGGGTGAAGGTGATCGGGAACACGGGGAGTAACTCGACGAGAGAGGCGGTGCACGCGACGCAACAGGGATTCGCGGTGGGCATGGATGCGAGTTTGCAAATTAATCCGTATTACGGAAAGACGTCCACGAAAGGGTTGTTGGAACACTTTGAAGCGGTGATGGATCTCGGACCGGCGATCGTGTACAACGTGCCGGCGAGAACGAGTCAAGATATCGCGCCGGAGACGATGTTCGAGCTCGCCAGGCACGAAAATTTCGCGGGCGTGAAAGAGTGCGAAGGGAACGCTAGAATCAAGCAGTACACCGATAACGGCGTGACGTGCTGGACGGGTAACGACGACGAGTGCCACGACGCGCGATACGAAGCCGGAGCGGTCGGTGTCATCAGCGTCACCTCTAACCTCGTCCCCGAGCTCATGCGCGAGATGCTCTTCGACGGCCCCAACCCCGAGCTCCGCGACCGCCTCGCCCCGCTCATGGGCTGGCTCTTCGCCGAACCCAACCCCACCGGCATCAACACCGCATGCGCCATGCTCGGCGTCGCCAAGCCCGTCTTCCGCCTTCCCTACGTCCCGTACGACGCGGAGCTCCGCGCGCGCGGCGCCGACCTCCTCCGCGCCGTCGGCCTCGACGCCGTCGCCGGCGACGGCGTCCTCCACTCGCTCGACGACACCGATTTCACCATCCTCCGCGACTGGTAGACGAATGTAACGTCCACGTTCCCCTCGAGCGACGCACCGTTCGCACTTTTCGCGCGCTCGCTCGCGCGCTCTCTCGCGCGCCGGCGCGCCGCGTCTCCCCATCCAATCACGACGCGCCGCGACAATCGTCATCCAATCAAAAACCTAAGAACCATCGACCCCCGCGCGACGAGTCACGACCCGTCGTTTGTGACCAGAGCTGTCCCGAGCATTGAATTGCGCGCGCGTTCGGTCGGCGCCGCGCGCCGCGCGCGTCGGGCGCGACACACGTCGACGACTCGACGCGACGATCGAAGAACGACTCCGGCGTCGCTCTCGCGCGTTCCTCGCTCGTAGAAGCTCGCGGTGGAAGAGATGATGACGACGATGCGAATTCAAAGCGCGCGGGCGACCGCCGCCGATGGACGCGCGATGATGCGAGGAAAAGCGTCGTGCGGGACGACGGCGCGACGCGCGCGCGCGGTGGTGCGCGCGAGTGGTCGTTTGGAGCGGGATGCGCCGTCGGGGGAGGCGATGAAGACGATGAAGACGGCCAAGGCGCGTGAGGTGGCGGCGCGCGCGGCGGGCGGCGACGGCGCCGATCGCGCCGGGAGCGCGTTCAGCGTGAAGACGTACAACGCCATCTCGCCGGTTGGGTTGGATAAGTTTCCGAAGGGGAAATATTCCGTGAGTGGTGACGATGCCGCGCTCGAGGGACCGCCGATGGCGATGATGTTGCGCTCGCACAAGTTGCAAGTGAGCGAAGTCGCGCCGACGGTTCGCGGCATCGTGCGATGCGGCGCCGGTACGAATAATATTCCAGTCAAGGAGATGAGCGATATGGGTATTCCGGTGTTCAACACGCCGGGTGCGAACGCGAACGCGGTCAAGGAACTCGTCGTGTGCTCGTTGCTCTTGGCGAGCCGCGGCATCGTCGAGGGTAACAACCACGTCAACAACGTCATCAACGTCGAGGAGAACAACGATTACTCCAAGATCAGCGTTCGCATCGAGAAGGACAAGGCCATGTTCGGTGGTACGGAAATCGAGGGGAAAACGCTCGGTGTCATCGGCTTGGGCGCGATCGGCTCCCGAGTCGTCAACGCGGCGCTCGGTCTCGGTATGAACGTCGTCGGTTACGATCCGGTGCTCTCTGTCGAAGCCGCGTGGCGTTTGCCGGGGGACAAGATGTCTCGCGCGGATGATTTGAACCAACTTCTCGAAGTCGCGGACTACATCACGATCCACGTCCCGTACATTAAGGGTGTCACGCACCACTTGATCGACGCCGAGGCTTTGAAGAAGTGCAAGCCGGGCGTGCACCTGTTGAACTTTGCTCGCGGTGAGATCATCGACGGTGCCGCCGTGCGCGCGGGTTACGACTCCGGTAAGCTCACCGGTAAGTACGTGTCCGATTTCTCCGATCCGGATCTGATGGGCCACCCGCGCCACCTCGTGCTCCCGCACTTGGGCGCGTCCACGGAGGAAGCAGAAGAAAACTCCGCCTCCATGGCGGCTGAGACGTTGATGGATTTCCTCGAAACGGGTACGATCCGCAACTCCGTCAATTTCCCGACGACCATTCTCGCGCCGCACCAGAACTCCTCCGGCGCTCGTCTCTGCATCGTCAACAAGAATGAATCCGGCGCCCTCGGTGAGATCACGACCTTCCTGGGCACGCAAGACTGCAACATTCTTCAAGAAATCAACACCTCCCGCGACAGCGTCGCGTATACGGTGATCGATTTGGAAAAGGTCCCGAGCGACCCGCTCGCGCTTCAAGACGCGCTCGCCGCCGCGTGCCCGTCCGTCGTCTCCTCTCGTTTCATCGGTAGCGTCTTCAAGGACGAGCTCGGCCAGCCCGGCACCTTCTTCTGGGTCCGCGACGACCAGCGCTAACTCCAACTCCGCGCGATTCCGGTGCACCGCATTAATACCATCTAGCACTCATCACACGCCTCCGCGAGTCTCTCCTCGCCCCGAGCGCGCGACGCTCGATCCGCCTCGCTCGACGGATAAAAAATATCTGAAAATATCTGCGCCGTCGAAAGGACACCTCACTGTTTACCCACACACCCACCCAATGCGTCCAAACCTACGACATCCTTCCCAACGACCTCACTCCATCGGCGCCGCGCGCGCCTCCACCGACGGCGTCGCGCCGCCCGCGCGCGCGATGCGGACGAGAAGCAACCTCTTGACGCCACCCACCCGCGTGTTACCGCGCGCGCGCGTCGACGCGCGCGCCGAGACTCCCGGAAAGACGACGAGAAAAAGCGCATCGGCGCGACCCGGAAAAAGCGCATCGGCGGCGACGAAGACGACGACGACGCGACGACCGCGGACGAACGCGCGACGAAAACGACCGCGCGGTCGAACGCCGCGATGGCGCGTCGGACTGCGCCCGCGAGGACGCCGAGGCTCGGGTTCTCTCGCGGTGACGTCGAGCGCGTGGCGCGACGCGCGCGGCGTGACGTCGCGGTGGTTGAGCGGCGCCGAGGTGACCATCTGCACGGATACCAGGCGAAGCGCGAGGAGAAGACCGACGAGGGAACGGTTTGAGAGAATGACGAGGGAGGTGCGAGAGACCAGGGAGGCGTTTCTGGACGAACATCCCGAGCTGGAGACGAGAGGGAAGGAGGCGCGGCGGGACGAGACGACGAGGGACGCGTTTGTCGAGTGGATGGTGCGCGCGAAGGAGATCTCGCCCGCGGTGTTCGAGAGAGAGTTGACGTTCGAGAGAGAGTTTTCGACGAATGCGCGACCGTTCACGCGCGCGATGGAGGCGATCGAGACGTGGGTGGCGACGAGTCTGCGTCGATTGGAGGAACGATTTCCGGGACGCGTGGACGACGGATGGAGGACGGGCGTCGAGCGCGATTGGAAGCTTCTCGCGATTGATGAAGAGGAATACGAACGAACGTTCGCGCGCAAAGACGACGCGTGTGATGCGATGGCTTTAGATCATACGATCGATACGGCGCTGATGCACGATTTCCCGGCTTCGTTCAGATCGCCGCCGCCGCCGAGCGCGGCGAACGACGCCGATCGAGGCTTCGCGCTCGAACGGTTTCCAGCGCTTCCGCTCGAGGTTTTACCGCCCGAACACTTCGTGCTCGGCATCTACAGCGGAGTGTCACACGCGTCTTCGTCGCTGACCTCATCGAACGCGGCGTCGACGGAGACGTTTTCGTCGCCGTGGTTCAATCCGGCGTGGATCGGGCTGCTGCATTACGAGCGCGGCGGCGCGTCGCCGACGCAAAAGAAACAACGCGCGCGCGTGTGGCGCGGTAAGAATTTAGACATGATCGTGTACGGTGAAGACGAACGACGGTCGTGGGCGTCGAAGATCGGCGCGTTCTTGAAACGAGCTCGCTCAGCCTTGGGCAATCGCGCGCTCGATCGCGGCGAGTGGGGGGGATCGATTCTCGATAGCGTCATCGGAGCGAATCTCACGCAAAACGTCACCGACGTTCTCTCGAGCACGGCGTTCATGAATCTCGCAGCTCGGTTTCCTTATAACGCGGCGACGGCCGAACGACACGACGCGTGCCTGTACGTGCACCGCGTCGTCGGTGAAATGTTCGATAGACTCTGCGCAAACGACGAATGCGCGACGGGCGACGTACCGCGAACGCCGCGAAAGCCAGAAAAATTACCGATGCCACCGGAGAATGACCCGTTCGACACACCCGTTCGACCGAAACGCGAAGCGGCGATAAAGAATACCGCTGTGAAGAAGAAGCCAAAGAAGAAAAAGGTGAATGCCGCGAGCATCATCAAGGAAGTGTTGAAGCGTCCCGATCCGCCTCGATCCGAACAGATGATCGATCAAGTCGACTGGTACGCCGTATTGGAAGCACCTTTGGTCGAGATAGTCAAGTGCATACGGTGCCGTGGAATGCACTGGATGCTCGCGCGCAGAATTAAAACCATTCTGAAACGCGTCATGGTGCAACGCGGGTACCTCTCGCTGGAATTTTTGCGCAAAACGCCGACGATGGAAGCGCGCGAGTATCTTCTCGCGCTCGATGGTATGGGCGTCAAGACGACGTCATGCGTCTTACTGCTCGCTTTGCACCGCACCGACTTTCCCGTCGACGTGAACGTCGGACGAATCATGGCGCGACTGGGTTGGGTACCGTTAGAGAGCGAAACCGCGCTCGAAGAACTCGCGCAATACGCGCCCGAGCCCGCCGTCTACACCTTTTTGCGAGAACGATTGAACTCTTTCGACGTGGAAGTGTTGTATGAACTGCATTATCACATGATCACGCTCGGAAAAGTATTCTGTGCAAAGCTAATGCCGAATTGCGGTGCGTGTCCACTTCGCGACGTGTGCGAATACGCCATGCAGGGAGGAAAATGCGTCGATCGACCGGACGGTCACTCGGGGTTGGCTTCTTTACAACCACCGACGACGGCGCACGCGAAGCAACCGGTCGACATCGAGGACACCGGCAAGAGTGCACCGCATTCGTCGACCGTGCACCAAAACGTCGGTAAGAACGAGTCGACGCACGTGTTACGCGCCATCGTCACCGCCGGCAAAACGTGGGATAAGAAGGGCCGACCGGCGGGAAAACTCGCGACGAACGTGCTTCTTCTCGGCGAAACCACGTCTCGAGAAGACATTCAGATGGCGTACGTTCGTCTGTCTAGATTGGTGCACCCCGATAAGAACTCGCATCCGAACGCGGCGACGGCTTTCAACTACATTACCACGGCGCGTAGAGTCGCATTGAACATTTCGAGCAAAAACACTTTAGCGAAGAGTATCGATGACGAGCTCGAAGACATGATTCGCTTATCGAGCGTGGACCAGGAAATCCCTATGGAGGAAATGACCGGTATGGAACTCAGCGGAAACGTCGTCAAAGCGAGTAAAATACGCGCAGAGAGGGTCGGTTGGTTGGTGCCGCCGGAGATGCTCCTCGACGATCTTGTTCAGGCGCTCGGCGGGACGCATCGTGCAGAGGGTTGTATCATGGTTCCGATCGACTCCGATTTACAAACGCTCGATGATGTTCGCAGTGAAACCATCAAGGTTGCCGTTCTGATTCCGTGCAACTCGGCCATGAATAAAAAGTTTCCGCTGCATGGAACGTACTTCCAGGTGAACGAGATGTTCCTCGACGAAACGTCATCGAAGACGCCCTTGGACGTCTCAAAAGGAGACCTGCAAAAGTGCAAACGGATTCGAGTTCTCGTCGGCATGTCCATCGTCAGCATCTCCAGAGGTATGTGTCGCGCGCAAGTCACGGCGGCGTTCGCCACGCAGCGCATTTGCGTGCGCTCGTGGCACAGAGCGACGAAACGACCGGGACCTCTGCCGACGTGGTTGTGTCCTTTCTTTCCTCAACCGATCGAGAAGCCGCTCGAGCCCGAGCCCGATCCATTCATCAGACGCGGTCCTCAGCGCCCGGTCAAGCAAGTGCTGTCGCCCGTGTCCGCGATGCAGAGCCTGGTGACGCGAAATCCTCGCATCGCCGAGTTGGTAGCCAACGCGCCGAAAGATTCGGTGGAACACAGACTTCTCTCGCAGTTTGAAAGTCTCTTCAAGGGCCGCAAGCACTTCTACCTTCCATCGCCGATAGGGACCAAGCGAAAAACGTCGCCGACCAAGACGGACGGGTCTCCCAGAAAACGTCACGCCCTCTTCGCTCCGGTTCCCGGAAGGCTGCGATGCGGATACTGCAACACGTGCCTCAATCCGCGCATGAAACAAGCGTGCATCACTCGTCGAAACCAGATGCGCTCGATGACGTCTGTGGCGTGATTCGTGACGATTTCTTAGCGTCTCTCTACAGTACAATTTTACAGCACATTTTTCCAAAAGTCTACACGACGCTCGCGCTCCGTTTCGCATTTAGAATCACCGCGGGTGATGTGGATTCACCGCGGTGGCGCGCGGTACGATTTCCGCATGGCGAGCGTCTGCGCGAGCGACGCACGTATACCCGGCGCCACCAACGCCTCGGCGTGTTCCGCGACAAAACTCGCCAACGTCGGATGCGATCGATTCAACGGCTCCATCTCGCGCACCGCGTTCCGAATCGTCGCCGGTTCCTCAAACAGCACCTCCGCCGCGCTCTCCAAAATGTCTCGCACGCTCTCGTCGTCCAACTCCACCCCCAACGCCTCTGCCAACGCCTTCGTCACCTCACACGCATTTCTACCCTCAGCGGGCGTCATGATCAACACTCTCGGCGCTCGCTCCACCACTCGCCGCACGTCCACCGCCGGAACCGGCATCGATTCCCGAACGAGCACCAACGCCCGTTGCGTCGCCGCCGCGTCCGCGCACGTCACCGCACACTCGGGACACTTATGAAACACCTCCCCGGCTCGAACACCGGGTAAAAATCGTTCAATCGTCGCGCACATCGCCTCGATCGCGTCCGGATCTCTGTACACCTCGCCGAGCGCGTCGCGTCGATGTCGCGAGCCGAGATTTAACAATCGCTGGGCCCGCGTCTCGTTCATCGTCCCGTGTCTGCGCCACGCGTCGAGCGCGTCCGCCTCCCACGCCTGTCGCATGGCCGCCATCGACGAGGAGTTCTGCGCGATGCCGTCGGCCCCCCACTCGCCGTGCGACCGCGCGTCGTCGTCGCGGAAATCTTCGAATGATGATGACGCGACCGCGCGCGGCCGCGCGAACCGGCACCTCGCGCGCGCGGACGCGCGTCGTCGGGGCGCGAACGCGCGCGAGAACGCGGCCGCGACCGTCATCGATGCCATCGCGCGTCGGTCGCGTCGGTCGCGTCGGTCGTGCGCGTCGCGAAGCGACGAATGACGCGTAACCGTCGATCATCGGCACATCGACGCGCGGCCGATCGATCGACCGGCGCGCGCGCGCTCGAGCGAGCGAGATGACGCGGCGAGGCGCCGACGACGGCGACGCGCGCTCTCGCGAGCGACCGGAGGCGCCGACCGAGTTTTGGTTGACGATTCCGCGCGCGACGCGTCGACCGGACCCGACGCGACCGAACGCCGAGTGCGTCTATTACGACGTCGCGTGCGCGGTGCGCGCGAACGCGACGGCCGCGCGAGTGGGACGGGGTGACGATGCCTCCGCGTCGGCGTCGGCGCGCGCGATCGCGGTCGAGCGCGTCACGAGACGGCGGTACCGCGAGTTCGTGGCGCTCAAGGAGGATTTGGACGCCGAGTGCGGTCGAGGCGCGGCGCCGGACGCGCCGCCGAGGTTTCGGTTCGGACGCGTGAACGCGGACGAGGGGAAGATCGAGGAGCGCAGACGACGGTTGGAGAGCTGGTTGTGGAGTTTGCTCGCGAACGAGGCGTGCGCGAAGAGCGACGCGTTGAGTCGGTTCGTGCGGTTGGGAGCGGCGGAACGGTCGTTGCGACGAGCGAAGGACGCGGCGAGAGAGACGGTGGAGGGAGGCGAGGGAGCGGTGGAGGCGAGAGTTGACGGGAGTGTGATCGCGATGACGCCCGAATCGACCAAGGTTCGACGGTTGGACGACGCGGAGGTGGTGGTGCGACGGTTGGCGGAGGACTCGTCGCCGGAGAGCGCGGCGAGCCCGTACGAGTCGCGAGAGACTCGCGCGGCGCGCGACGCGGACGCGACGGTGTTGACGGAGGCGCGTAGAGAGATCGAATCGTTGAACGACGAGCTCGCGACGACGCGCGAGTGTCTCAAGGATGCGCGCGCCGCCGCCGCCGCCGCCGAGACCAAATTTACAGATTTAGAGGCGTCGACGCTCAAGGAAAAGAAGGTGTTGAGCAAAGAGATTCGTGCGTTGCGACGTCAGGTCGAGGAGGCCCGGTTGGACACGAACGAACAGGCGAACATCATATCCGCGGAGGATCGCGTGGCGACTCTTCGAGACGTGATGCACGAGGTGAACGTGCTCCGCGGACGCGTTCAAGAGTGCACGTACGAAAAGTTACTCTCCATCGAGACGGGGAGTCCGCACGGGCACGCGTCCGGAGATCCGAACGAACTTCTCGCCGTGAGCGACAATAGATTGGCGGTTTTACTCGCGGAGACGCAATTGATGATTCTGGGCGACGATGAGTCGCATTCGGAAGCCGCGGACGCGTCCGCGATGGCCGAGGCGGAGCAAGAACTCGTAAACGCGGAACGCGAAACGAGACAAACTTTCGCCGATTTGTTGTCGGACTTGATCAATTCGCGCAAGAGTATTAACTCGTATCTTCGCAAAGTCGCGAGAAAGAATGACGCGCCGTCGTCGACGAACGAGACGTTCGGCTCGCGCGTTGGAAATTTAGTGGGCGCGCTCGAGAAGAAGCTTACCATCCCTCAATAGATAGTGTCGGTAATGAATACTAAGACGTCTAAGTTGATATTGTTACGTCCCTACGCTGCTATATGAATCGGCGTCTTAAAGACCCGTCTGCTGCATCTTTTTTGCCTGAGCGTCGTGCTCGAACACGTACTTCTTAAATCTCAAGGCGAGTTTATCGTTAGCTTCGCTCTTCGTTCCGTCCGGGAAATGCACCTTGAATTTACCGCTCTTACCAAACCCACCCTCGATGACACCGCGCTCGTTCTTCGGCGTCCACACGCGCATGCCGACGAAGGCGGTTAAATCAGACTCCTTCTTAAACATGCCTTTGCCGATGACGGTGCGCTCGTCTTGAACGCGTTCGATAGAACCTTCGCGCGATTTCATCTTGAACACGCGCAGCGAGCTGATCGCATCCGGCGTTTTTTCCAGGTTGATGTGATGGAGTAATTTACCGTGGAACGCGAGACGGCACGTGTTCTGATGAATGTCGGCGTCGAATCGAGACGCGATGTACAATTCATCCGTCGGCACGGTGATCGGTTGCCCAAACTCCAAGAGCGCGTACCGGGCGAACGCCGGCGCGTCGCTCACGTCCAAGTCACCGGCCTCTTCCGCGATCGTCCGCGCTTCGGCTTCGGTAAGAAGCTCTTCGCAATACTTGTATTCCTTGGACGAGTCGAACGCGCCGTCCGCCAGGCACACTTTTTCCAGCGCCTCGGCGAGCGCGTCCGTCCCATCTTTCGGCACGTCCCCGAAAAAGTGCACGGTTGCCATCACCGTCGTGTGACCGATCGTCACGTGAAACTTGGATCCACACTTGACGGCGCTCTTAAAAAACCGAATCTTGCTCGCGCTCACCACCGCCGCGTTGAAAGTCGGCACCGAACCCGGTTCGCAGATAAAACCGCGTTCAAGCACTTTCGCATCGAGACCGGCGACGCACATCCCCAACCGATCGCCTCTCGCGCACGATTCCACGGGATTCTTGAACATTTGCAACGATTTAATCTTCTTTTCGAGCTTCAAGTGCGGTATCTCTATCGTATCCCCAACCTTGATTCCTCCTCGCAGCGTCGTCCCCGTGAGCACCGTCCCTTGTCCCTTCACCGGGAAACAGTGATCGACGGCGAACAAAAACGCCCCACCGCGCTCGCGCTTCCGCTTCACCTCGGGAATCAGCTCCAAGAGTTTCGTCTTGAGTGCGTCCACGCCGATCGGCGGCGGTCCACCGGCGTCCAACGCCTGCGAATCCGCCCCGCCCGGTCTCGCGCTCACCGGTAACATCGCGCATCCCTTAAACTTTGTCTTATTGAACACGTTCGCCAATTTCGTCTGAATCTTCCCCACCTTTTCCTCGCGCGTCTTCTCCTCGAACGTGTCCACTTTGTTCAGCGCGACGAGCAATCGATCCGTCGTGATCTCGCCGACGACCAAACACTCCGCCGTCTGCGTCTGCACCCCTTTGTTCGCGTCCACCACGAGAATCATCATGTCGATGATGCTCGCCCCGCCCAGGACCGTTTTGATGAGCGAGGCGTGTCCGGGGCAGTCCACGAGCGTGAACTGCGCGCCGTCGTACGTCGCGCGCGTCTCCTCGTCGACGTCATCGGGGAAATCAGCCAGAAAGGATGAAAAGCCCAGGTCGAGCGTGATGCCTCTCGACGCGCTCTGCGGCGCTTTATCGAGCGACGCCGTGCTAAACGCGGTGGAGATGGCGCGCGCGAGCGACGTCTTCCCGCTGTCGATGTGCCCGAGGATGCCGACGTTGACGTTCAACCGCGGTTTCGTTCCCATGTCTCCCGTCAGTGTCTGACGCGCATGCCATCGAGCGCGCTCGCGCTCACTCGCGCGCGCGAGTGCGACGCGTGCGCGCGGAAAACGTGTGCGCGCATGGTGGTGGACGAATGGCCCGATCGCTCGGGCGAATCCGCGGGATTTCTCGGGATCAAGTCGTCGGATGAGCGCGAGCTCAAACGTCGCGTCGAGCGGTTGATTCTCACAATCGACGACGACGACGGAGACGGCGCGCGCGCGGTGGCGTGCGCATGCGTGCGCGAGTCGTGCGCGATTCGAGACGTGCCGGAGGCGAGAAACGTCCTTTTGCACTCCCTCGTCGTGGCGCCGTCGAGCAGAGGGAACGGGTTCGGCGAGGAGACGGCGAGACGCGCGAAGGCGTTCGCGTTCAAAGAGATGGGCGCGGACGTCGTGACGGTGTGGTGCGAGCCAGGATTGGTGGATTGGTACGTCGAGAGGTGTGGGTTCACGCGCGAGGCGCCGATGGGTCGCGCGTCGGACGATGACGGTGGAGACGTGTGTTGTCGCGCGTTCGCGAGCGCGCACGTTCGCGCGCGTTACGAGGCGGTGAGAGTAGGAGCGTAGGCGGATAGAGTAGAGAGTAGAGAGTAGCTGAATGTCTAACGTAGTGTACAAAATCAATCAATGAATCAATCAGACGGAGTACGTCTTGGACGCGTCTTGTTGGACGTCGCCGCGCGAGACGAGCTCGGCGACATCTTCGCTCGAACCGACGAAGAAGGGCGCGCGTTCGTGCAGAGACGCGGGCGTCTTCGCGAGGACGTCGTTCACGCCGTCCGTGGCGGAGGCACCGCACGCGCGCGCGACGAAGGCGAGTGGCGCAGCTTCGAAGACGACGCGTAAGTGCGGACGAGGATTCCCCGCCCATCCACCGTAGATGAAGGTGCGGTGGGCGTCGCCGACGAGCGAGCAGATGTAGCGCGCGCTGTACGACTTTTCGCTCTCCCCGCGACCGTTTCGCACGTCGGTGATGTACGAGCGCAATCCCTCGGGCCAGTCGTCGAAACGCGCGTCGTTCAGGGAGTAAATCTGCCCGCGAGACGGACACCGCATGTCCTCGTTCGCGACGCGAAACTCGCCGTCGACGAGGGTGTACTCGACGGCGGGACCAGAGTCGCCGCACGCGAGGACGAGCGTCGTCGCGCCCGAGTAGTGCGCGTATCCCGCGGCGACTTGTTCACGTCCGGGCTGTAACGCAGAATCGAGCGGGGCGCCTTCGATGACTCGATAGACGCCGAAAATACTTCCGACGGGGACGTTGCACGCGATGTTGCGCGAACCGTCAAGCGGATCGATGCACACGATGTATTCTCCGCCGTCGTTGAGCTGACAGGGGACGTCTTCCTCTTCGCTCGCGAAATACCGCACGCCACCACATTTCGCGAGGTGCCGCTTAAAGATGTCGTTAGCGACGATGTCGAGTTTCTGTTGCTCGTCGCCAGAGTTGTTTTTCCCCGCCGTCGAACCGAGAAGCGCCGAGGCGCGCAGCGGGGCGGTCGCCAGTTCACCGGCGAGCTCTTTGCTCGCGTTCGCCAGAGCGACGAGAACCTTGCTCAGCGACAAACGCTCTCGTTCGGTCGAGTCGCGTCCGGCGAACGTGTCGCACGCGTATATCTGAGACGCGACGTAGTGTTGTCGGTCCGGGTTCTCGTTAAACTGGACGACGCCGTAACGTCCGGAGACCATCCAGTCGCCTCTGTGGTCTCGCTCAGCCATCGCCCGGCGTTCGGGAGGGATACCGCATCCGAGCTCAGCTTTCAGGGTGCGAAGGGCGAGGATTGGAGCGGGAAAATACGCGGAGACGTCCTCGAACGGCGTGCTCAAGTCGAACAAACAGTCGTTGAGCAAGCGACGGTAGTTGCAATCGCCCTTGATGATGACGAGATCCGACGTCTTAAACTCGTCTTGCGCGTTTTGGGGCAACGCCCAAAATGCTTGCGGTTGGCACCACGCGAAATCTGGCGCAATCACCCACGCACCAGAGGATAAATGCGAAGCCCATCTTCTTCCCATTTGCGAAATGTCGGCGTCGTCGCTCGAAATCATCGCATCGATGGTATCTCTGCAATCCTTGTCCATGGCGTCGGAAACAAATACTGGATGCGCTTTCACGCGCAACAACACACGCTTTACCGACCCACTGATGATCATGGCGTCTGCGAGCGCAAGATCGCATGTGAGCTCGAAGCCAGCGTTGTCCACGACAATCGAAACATCGTTCATGCCCACCTTGAGTGCGCTCGCCACCTTTTCGCTATCATCCCACAACAGATACTCTTCTCCAGCTTGTAAAGCCTCCGCAAACGCTTCGTTCGCTCGGTTTGCTCCGTCGTCAGACGACCCAGACTCGGGCCAAATCGACAAATCCATTCTGTTGCCCCAAAGCGCCACCATGATAAAAAGTCGGAGCTCCTCCGCGCTCGCGCTCGACTTTTTCGCTAATGCGTTCACCTTCTTCGCCAATGACGCCGCGGCCATCGCTCCAGATTTCAGACCGTTCATTTTATCCGTTCTGAAAGGATCGTAATTGAACAACGGAGAGTCCTCATCGAAATACCCAATAGCCTCGAGGATGCGGCGATAGAAGTAAAACTCCGTCAGCAACCAAGGCGCATCCAACCACGTCGTTCCGATCCAGGGCGTCAAAATGTCACGCCAAGTGTCCAAGTCGGGCCCGTGATCATCCGCAATGTGCTGAATCACGCTCGTGCCGGCGGTAGAAAGCTCGGCTTCGAGAGAGCGAAGTTTTCGCTCCGCGTCGCTTCCGGGCGTCAGGACGCTCTCGTTATCTCTAAACACGCGCCCCAAGATGTCCTCACGAAGACGCCTGTTGACGGTATCAAACGCCCACGTGCCAGGGACGTTACTCACGATGACCGGCGGCGTGGAACCGTCCCACGTACGCGGGCCCGCGAAAGCAACTCGCCTCATCATCCTTTGAGTCGTCGCCGATCGATTCGCGTGACGACGCACTTCGTTCGTCGATCGAGAGACGATCCGATCGCGCGCGCAACCGGCGCGCGCCTGCGCTCGAACGCTGCGCATCGATGTCTGAGGTGTTCACGCGTGCCTCTCGACTTCATGTTGGAGCGAGCTCAGAGTTTGCACGCGATACTCTAGCAAATCTTCGAACGTATCGTCCTCGACGGCTCTTATTTTATCTATTAAGGCCCGAATAAGGTGCGGGTTGTCTGTCAGCATTCTCTTCAGACTCCGCGTGCGCCACAGTTCACAGACGGTGAGAGTAGAAGATTGATGATGTTTTCTCTCGCCACTTGCGCGAACGGTGTCCAGTCCGAAGTATGTCAGATGCACATCCGTCGCTCCGGTGAGCACGGCGCTGATCCTACACTCGTCCACGTCTAGGACGACGACCACGCCTTCTCGGACGACGTAAAAGAATTCGTCTTGGATCACGACGCCTGGATCCAAACATACAAGATCGAACTCAGCGATTAAATCGGCGCACAGTTCTGCAGACACGTTACCGAAGATGCTCTGAAACCTCGGCGCGAGCATTTCGTACGCAACGGCTTCGAACAAATCCGTCGGCAGTGATTGCATGATTTCGACGTTCTCCATTAGCACCGCTCGCCTCGGCTCAACCTCGCTCGTGTACGACATCACGTGACACCGTAGGCGTTGGCTAATTTGTTCTCTGTCTAGAAATGCGTGCACGCGTGTCAATCGTTGTCTGTACTTTCGCTTCCGCGTCGACTGTCGACTAAAATATTGAATCGACGAGGCGAACGATCCGACGAGAAATGCGAAGAAGCAGGCCCCGATGAACATCAACACGGACACGATGGCGCGCTCCAAGCGATTTCTCGACGCCGAGACATCGCCGAAGCCCACGGTCGTCACTATCGCCGTCGCGAAGTATATACCGGCGACGTATATCTGTGAATGACTACTCTCTTCGAGTCCCAATTGCGTCAGCCAACTGTCTTCACGGCCTTCTTGGATCGCGACGTAGATCAACAAGCACGCCGCGAAATTGATTAAAAGCACAAATGCCACAACCGTTTGAGAAAAGAAGACAATCGTCGGAGTCATCCGGAAAATCTTGATGAACAGGATCTCTGGAGTCGTTAACCTCATTCCTACCAATCTGAAGACTCTTAGTAAGCGCAGCAGTCTCGTCAGACGCTCCACCGGCGAGGACTCCCCTTTGACGCTAACCAACAGCTGGACGACGAACGGAATTCCTACGAGCAGGTCGAGATTAAAGTCTCCGTCCATGAAGTACAGCTGACGCACGAGTCGTCGAGTTTTTATCAACCGTCGACGACCCGTCGACCGACATATGATCACTTTAGCTTCGACGATCGAAACGAACGTGTCCGCGAACAAGATGGTACCGGCGATGAACTCGGTCACCGCGGCGGCTTCTAATCCGGCCCCCCTCAACCGCATGGGATAATCAAACGCGATCACAAAGGGTTCCAACACGCACAACACTAAAGACACGCTCACCACGAGCACGTTCCAATACAGGATAAACCGTGACGACGGCAAGAGAAACGGAGACGCGAAGCTCGGACGGCGCTCCAGATATTCGGCGTCTTCGGCGCGTACGTACTCGCCGAATTTCTTCGAATTCACCACGATTCCGTGCTTGTACGCCTCGCGAACCAACGTCGATTCGAAATCGGCGTCCTCCTCGACGAATCCCTCGATGTCTTCCTCTCGTTCCAGGCACGCCTGGAGCGGGGTGGCGCGTCGCTCCACCGAGGATACCGAGGGTGCCCTGTTGGCGTAGACGCAGCGCACAGCCTTGGCGATCGCGATGCCCCCCCACGGAAGCCGTCTCGACGGATCTCGCGCGAGAAGGGCGCGTTCGAGCGCGCGCGACATGGATGCGGGCGCGAGACGCGCGCGCGAGTGCGGTGGTGTCGGTCTCGGGCGGCGCGCGGTCTCGGCGTCTCGGCGTCTCGGCGTCGCGTCTCGGCGATGGTGTCTTTCTGTACGTGCTACTACATGGTTGGACGCTACGTCGTCTAGAGTTTGAGAGATGATTTGTTCGTCGTCGAATCAGATTTGCTCTTTTTCGCGGGCCCGCCTCTCGCGGCGTCGGCCTCCTTCGCGTCTTGGAGCATGCCGAAGACTTTGCTCGATTTGGAAAAGTCGGATTTGGATTTTCCAGCCGCCGAACCGACGGCGAGCATGGCCACCTTGGGAGCCTTGCGCACGAAGCCAGCCTCCTCTTCCGCCTTGTGCTGCGCCTCGCGTTCGCGTTCGCGCTTCGACTTGACGCGATCCTTTTCCTCGCGAACGGCTTTCGATTTGCGTTTGCGCTTGGCGCGCGCCGCCTTGCGTTCCTCCTTGGTGAGCTCGTCGTCCGCCTTGACGTTGCCCGCCGCCGACCCTCGCTGCCCGCCTTTCCCACCACCGCCGACGAACACCTCTTCCGGCGCGAGGCGATCCTCGTCCTTGACTGAATTCGGGATGTAGTTTCCGCGCGCGCGAATGGCTAATTCGTCTTCGACGCGCGCCTCGATGTCCTTTACTTCCTCCACGACTCCGGTTCGCGACAATGCGTCCAAACGATACGAAAGCATGGCCCAAAGCTTCTTGACCTCCGCCACCGTTGGATCTTCCTTTTCGCCCAGCGCGACGCCAGTCTTTTGTTTCATGTACTCGTCGGCGTAAATATCGCCGAGACCCTTCGTCGACTTTGTGTCGTCGAGCTGCGGCAACTCTTTTCGCTCGCGTTCCTCGACGGGTTCGACGCGTTCGACGTCGTCGAATCGACCCTCGATGATGCGTTGCTTGATGATGTCTTCGAGCTTTTGGGTGATCTCCGCGCTAATCACGGGTGCGGGAGCCATGACGTGTTCAAACTCGAGATCTGTCTCCAAGGCGCTATTCATCGGACGTTCCTTCGCGCCCGCCTCGCCCTTGAGTAACCACGACTTTTCACCGATGGCTGCCGCCTCGAGCTTGTCCATTTGACGCGCGAGAGCCTCTTGTTGACGCTGAAACGCGGATTTCGGTCGGTTGGCGGCGTCGCCATCGTCCTCGTCCTCGTCAACGTCCTCGGCGTCGTCCTCGGCGCGAGCAATCTCGGCGTCCAACTCGGCGTCGAGCTTTTTGTCCAACGCGTCGAGCTCTTCGTCGCCGTGATCGGCGCCCCACGGCTCGGCGTCCTCTTCGTCCTCGTGTTCATCGTACTCGTCGTCGTCTTGATCGTGGTTTTCGAGACCGCGGTTTCCGGAAATGCCAGTCTCCAATTCCCCGTCCACGTCGTCCTCATCCTCGTCGGCGTCTTCTTCGCCCTCGAGGGCGTTGAACATGTCCTCTTCTTCATCGCTCAGTTCCGCCAATTCCGCGTCGTTGGACGCCCCGAGTTTACCACCCTTGGTGCCACCGATGGGTTTACCCTTGTGTTTACCGAAAAAGTCTTCAAACATGAGATCCTGAGCCTTTTTTCCCTTCGCCTTCGCCTTCTTTTTCCGAGACGTCGTCACGCTCACCCCCGCGAGCTTCGCCGTGTACGCCAACGCGTCGTCGAGGTCATCTCCCTCCTCGGAATCTTCATCGTCGTCGAGATCATCGTCACTGTCGCTCATCTTGCCATAGATATCGCCCTCGTCGTCTTCCGAGTCGTCGTCGCCGTCCCGCTCGTTCATTCTCCGACGCTCCTCCTCCTCTTCGTCGCCTTGATCCATGAAATTTTCCATGTCTTCCAGACTGAACATGCCTGGATCTTTAAAGAACTTTTCCGTGCGATCGCTTCCGCTCGTTTTCTTCCCACTCTTCGCGCGAACGCCCTCGTCTTCGTCGTCATCCGAGACGTCTTCGTCCTCGGACTCGTCGAGCGTGTCCTCCTCCTCCTCCTCCTCTTCCTCCTCCTCTTCCTCATCGCTCTTTCCCGAGTCGTCCTCCACGGACACCTGAAACAGCTCACCGACGTCTGTGCTCCCACCGTCGCCGTACTTCCCCCCCAACACCTTCACCGCGCGCTTACACTTGCTCAGCGCCGGCGCGAGCCCTGCGTTCACCTGCGTCCACACCTGCTCCGCGTCCAACCCATCGACGACGAGTTCGTCCACCGAATCCACGCTTCTCGCGCGTCGATCGGCGCCGTCGGCTCCACCATCGGTGACCTCGCGCAACGCGCGCGCGAGTCTCGCGAACAGCGCTCTCGCCGCGTCCGCGCACGCCGCGCGCCGCGCGTTCGCGCCGCCGCCGCCCTCGGCGCTTCCGGACGCATCCTCGCCCGTGGGCGCGACGTCGCGAAGCCCGCGCGCGATCTCGCGGGTCCAGTGCGACGAAACGTTCGCGGTCGACGTTCCCGTCGACGCCTTGGCGCCGCCGCGCGCGCGTCGCGCGCCCATGACGACGAGGAATCGCGACGCGCGCGCGCGAACGACCCGAGGTCGAGGTGGTCGTGATAAACACGTGAGTCTCGTATTGGAGGCGGTTTCTGGAGTAAGAGACACCGTTCGAGGTGCGTCGATTTCGTATTCGAGAGATTTGAAGACCATGAAATCGAAAAACGACACGCGATCGGACACGCGGTCGGTCCGACCCACCGCCCCGCGCGAGGGCGACGCGCGCTCCGCCTTTCCAAAGCGCGCGACGTGAACCATGGGTGCGTGCGACGACCGCGACGCGACGCTCGACGCGAACGTTTCCATCGACCGCGCCGCGGGTCTCGCGCGCGCGACGCGCGGACGACGACGCCGTGGCGACGGGTGATGGTTCCCCGCGAGGCGCGGGGGCGGATCCCGAGCCGCTCGTCGGCGCGTCGAGCGCGAGCGATCCGACGTCGCGAGAGACGATCGGCGCGCGGGAGAGGATCGCGACGATCGCACTCGACGCGTCGCCGTTCGCATCGCGCGCGTCGATCGCTCGCCGAGACGCTCGTCGCGCGCGGGAAGGTTCAGGGCGCGCCATCGTGCGAAAGCCCTAAACCCGACTGCGCGCGGCGCGCGCCCGTCGACGCCGACGCCGCGCTATTGCGAGAGAGGACCGCGAGAGAGGACGAGGGGGTGGTTGGAATTCACGCGCGCGCATTCTCCTCTCGTTTGACCACGTCGACTGACCGCTCGTCTCACCGTTTCCTCGCGCAGTCCACCTCCGATGCCACGAACTCCGAGAGCGCTCCAAGCAAGAGTTGAAGCAATCTCTCGACGTCTTGAAGACGGAACTCGCGCAGCTCCGCGTCGCGAAAGTGACTGGCGGTGCTCCGGGTAAGCTTAGCAAGATCAAGCAAGTGAGATTGGCGATCGCGCAAACCCTCACGGTGATGCGTCACAAGCAGTTGAACTCTTTGCGCGAGGCGTACGCGGGCTCCAAGTACATGCCGCTCGACTTGCGACAAAAGAAGACGCGCGCCATTCGTCGCGCGCTGACCAAGTCCCAAAAGAACGCGAAGACTGTTCGCCAGGCGAAGAAGGACGCCGCGTTCCCGCAGCGCAAGTACGCGCTCAAGGCGTAAAGAAACTGCGATCGTGTCGTAGAAAACTTTAGGTTTGGTCTTAGCGTAATGTAAGCAAGCCCCGGCGAGGGCTTTCACACACACGTTCCTTTTCGCGCGTCCACATCGGTCTCGTCGAGTGTTTTGAGTCTTTGAATGAATGATTTAAATCGTTTGCTAGCTAATCACGACGACGATCACGCCGCTTTACTATCTTCTTCCGCCTCTTTGTCGGCGTCGCCCGTCGTCGCGGGCGCGAGCTTGCTCTGTTCCTCCTCGGCAAACTCGCGGAGAAGTTCCTCCTGGCGAGGCGAGAGATTCTTCGGCGTCGACACGCTGAACCGAACGAACAGGTCTCCCAAGAGCACGGAGCCGAGTCTGGGAAGACCGCGTCCTCTTAAGCGCAGTTGATCGCCGTGCTGCGTCGTCTTGCGCACCTTGACCTCGATGTCCCCGTCCAGAGTCGGCGCTCGCACAGTACCGCCGAGCGCGGCGGTGGTGAAAGGAATGTCGATGCTAGTGACGAGGTCTCCTCCGAGCCTTCTAAATCGCGGATCTCCCTTGACCTGTACGTTGATATATAAGCTTCCCACGCGTCCACCGACGCCTCGAATGCCTTCTCCGGCCATGCGCAAGCTCTGTCCGTCCTCGACACCTCGAGGGATATCAACCTTGACGTTACGCGCGGGTTGCGTCTCCTTCTTACCACGGAAACTCGTCACAGTCTCGGGAATGTTAATCTCGCGACTCGTGCCTCGTCGCACTTCGTCCAAGGTGACCTGCACGTTGGTCTGTATGTCTCGTGCACCGCCGCCGCCGCCGAAAAAGTCTTGGAGCACCTCCTCGAACGGGTCGAAACCGCCCGCACCGCCGCCGCTCTGATAGAAACCTTGGAATCCACCCTGACCTCCAAAGTCTTGGAAACCACTGAATCCACCACCCGGTCCCCCGGCGCCGCCACCGTTCTCCATGCTCTCGTAATTCGCGTGTCCGACTTGGTCGTACGTGCTTCTCGTCTTGGCGTCCCGAAGCACTTCGTACGCCTTTTGTACCTGTTGAAAACGTTTTTCCGTCTCTTCGTCCCCTTTATTCGTGTCTGGATGGTATTTCTTCGCGAGCGCGTAGTACGCCTTTTTGATCTCCCCCGCGCTCGCGCCTCGATCGACGCCGAGCACTTCGTAATAGCTCTTCCCGGCGGCGAACGACGTCCCCGTGCTCGAGCGAAATTCTCGACACCACGCGTCCTTTCGTCCACCCATCGTCGACCCCGCGCGTGTGCGCTTCAACGTGGTCGACCACGACGCCCAGCTCGCACCATCGCTCGCCCCACACGCTCGAAACGCCCGCGTCGCGCCCCCGAACACGCGCGCCGCCGTCGCCCCCTCTCTCGGCAAGCTCGTGACGTCCGCATTCGCACCCATCGCGCTCGCGCCTCGCCGCGCGCCACGCACCGCGCGCGCGAGGACGCGCGCGGTCGACATCGTCCGCGCGCGCGCTCTCGCCTCTCAGTCCTCCCGCGCACCTCGACGCGTCACCGATTCCTCGCGCGAGCGCGCAATCGAAACAATCCTCTCGATCCTTCTTCTCGCGCCCACGAGCGCGACGTCGCCCTCGAACGCCGATCCGTCGAGTCGACGCGCGTCAGACGTCGACGACGATCGCTTCCGCCGCGATGTCCCTCCGCCCGCCGCGCGTGCGCTCGGAGGCTCTCGAAAAGCCCCTCGAACGCGTCGAGCTCTGCGGTCCGCGCGCATTCGCCGCCCTCGCGCCCCAAAACCTCGACCGCGACGACGCGCCCGCACAGCTCGACGCGCGTCGACGCACCTCGCGAACCGCTCGCGAGACGAAAGCAGATCTCGTGTTGAACCTGTCGTGCGTCTCGCGCCATGTCTCTCGCCCGCGCGGTGTCGTTTCGAGGCGTCGTCGGTGGTGGCTCCGTGACCGCATCGCTTCGTCGCGTCGCGGGGACGACGCCCGCGGTGGCGCCGTCTCGACAGTTTCGATCGAGCGAGACCACGTGCGGGAGAAAAGCGGCTAAGATTGCGCAGAAGAAGGGCAAGACGGACGCGGCGAGGACGAAACTGTACGGAAGGTTCGGTAAATTGATCGCGCAGACGGTGAAGCAGGGCGGAAGCGCGGACCCGGTGGCCAACGTCGCGCTGGGGAAGCTGCTCAAGCAAGCGCAGGCGGCGAACGTGCCGAGAGATTTGATCGAGAGAAACATCAAGAAGGCGCAGGAGGGTAAGTCTGGGGATTACTTTGAACTGACGTACGAGGTGTACGGCGCTGGCGGCGTGGGCATCGTGTGCGAGGTGCTGACGGACAACGTCAACCGAGCGGCGAGCGAGACGCGATCGGCGGCGACGAAGGCTGGCGGTAAGATGGCGGAATCGGGAAGCGTGATGTTTAACTTTAACCGACGAGGTGTTTGCATCATCGACGGTGGCGATGAGGAGGCGGTGTTCGAGGCGGCGATGGAAGCCGGCGCCGAGGACATCGTCCCGAGACGCGACGGCGCCGAGGGGTGGGACGTCGTGTGCGAACTCGACGATTTCTCCGCCGTTCAAGACGCGCTAGCCGAAGCCGGTTTCACCATCAACGAGGACACCGGCCTTAAGTGCCTCCCGGTGACGGAGATTGAAACCAGCGACGAAGACGCCGACGTCAACGACAAAATCATAGAAGCTCTCCTCGATTTGGACGACGTCGACGCCGTCTACTCGCAATAACAATAACGTCATTCATTCATTCAATTTTAAGCACACGCATCGAGGACACGCATTCTTTCTCTTTCTGTCGTTCACGCGGTACCCGCGTCCGCGCCGCGCGCTCGGAGAGCCACCCTTTCCCGCCCGCGCTCCCAATTCGCGAGTCATCCCCACACTTCGACGCGCGCGTTCGCGCCCGTCCCCTCGCACCGCCGCACCCGGTCGTGCGCGCTCGCACACGCGCTCCCCGCGCGTTCTGGCGCCATGAGCGCTCTCGACGCGTGCGTCACCGCGTGCGGCGCCTCCACGAATGCATCGTGCGCGCAGGATTGTTTCACGAGTTCCGGATGGGAAGTCGCCGCCGAACCCTTCCTCCCGGCGACGGCCTCGCTCATCCTGGGCGTCTCTCTCATCATGCTCTCCGCGTTATTCAGCGGTCTCACCCTCGGTCTGATGTCGCTCGATCCCGTCGGCTTGGAGATCATCGCCGAGGGCGGCGACCCGGATGAGCGCGAGTACGCCAAAGCCATCATACCGGTGCGTAAAAATGGAAATTTATTGCTGTGCACGCTGTTGCTCGGGAACACGGCGGTGAACTCGTTGATTTCGATTCTCATGGCGAGCGTGACGAGCGGGGTGATGGGATTGATCATCTCAACGCTCAGCATCGTGTGTCTGGGGGAGATCACGCCGCAGGCGTTGTGCTCGAGACACGGCTTGTACATCGGGGCGAAGACGATCTGGATCATGAAGACGTTCATCGTCCTGTTGTTTATCATCGCGTGGCCGATATCGTTAGTGTTGGATCGAATCTTGGGGGTGGACATCGGATCGTTTCACACGAGCGAGGAGTTGAAGCACTTGGTTCGCGTGCACGTGGAGAAGCCGCAGGGACAGGAGGAGTCGGGGTTGAATCCCGAGGACGCGGCAATGTTGACCGGGGTGCTGGAATATAAACACATGACGGTGAAAGACGTAATGACGGATTTAGACAAGGTTTACATGATCGAACTCAACACGAAGATGACGTTCTCGGTGTTGATGGAGATTTACAAGAGCGGTTTCACACGTATTCCCGTGTACGAAGGCACCCGCTCGAACATCGTGGGCATTCTCTTCACAAAGGATTTGATTCTCATCGATCCGGACGATGAGATTGAGTTGGCCGCGTTGTTGTCTTTCCATGGCGGTAAAAATGGTGGATATTTGCGCTACGTGAGCGACACGACGACGCTCGATAAAGTGTTTTTGGAGTTTAAGCAATGCCGCATGCACTTGCTCTGCGCGCACGACGAACATGGACCGCCGCGCAAGGATGGCTCGAACGCGCTCGTCACGGGTATCATCACGCTCGAAGACATCATCGAGGCCGTCATCAAGGATGAAATCGTTGACGAAACCGATACGTTGATTGACGTGAACGAGCCCTCGTCGATTGTCGAAAAGCGCGTCCTCTTCCGAGGCGCCGATCCGACCAAGTTTATGAGCGTCTTCGAGCACAAGATGAACGAAGACACAAAGCTTGGAGATAACGAAGTGAGCGCGATCGAAGCATTTTTGGCCTCGAACGTGCCCGAGTTTGAGACGTTAAGCAAATTTCCAAAAGTTTTACGAAAGCTCATAGAGACTTCGACGGTGATAGAAAACGACGATAGTACTAGCGATAGCGAAGATAGTGCTATGGGCACGCCGGGCGTGCACAGAGAACGGCAGGACGAAGACGATATCCTGTATAAAGCTGGCGTTGAAGCAGATTTCTTCACGCTCGTGCTTCAGGGTCAAGTGAGAATTTTCGCGGGCTCTGAAGACTTTGAGAGCGAGGTGGGTCCGTTTTCGTACGTGGGCCAAAGCGCGCTGGTTAAGGACCTCTACGTCCCAGATTTTCGCGCGTACACATCTGCTGGTTCTCGCGTGATTAAAATATCACGCGCAGACTACAAAGCTGCGCTGGCGACGTCCGCAGTGAAAGCCATGGGCGCGGGTGCGAAAAAGCGTGCCACCAAGGTCGGTTCTCAACCGAGCTTTTCCGAGAAGAGCGAGAAAATGGACGAGTAGATCACAATGAGCGACACAATTTGCGTGGAACGTTGAACGATGTAGTAGATAGGTTTCATGTTTTATTCACGAGCGGGTAAACTCCTGTAAAGTAAAGTCTTGAAAAGATCTTGAAAAGCAGACGCGTAAAAAGCGCGGACGGTTCCGAGACGGTCCGGCTGCGACTGGCGAGCACGCGCGAAAGACATCGCCTCACCGACGGGATTTTTTGTACAACAACATTCGATATCGCGCGCTCCATCATCTCGAGCGTCGTCCCGGATCATTCTTTCTCTGTTCCATCTTCATCGACGAGCTCTTTTCAAACTTGTCGAAGATGTTCCTCTTGTACTCAATCTTCGGCCCCTCATCGATCGGACGCATCTTAAAGTGATGAAACTCCGCCGCTTCCGAATCTTCACCCTTAAAATCCGCCGCCACTCGAGTCGTCGCCACGCGCACGTACCCCGTACCACCGCAGCACTGACACGTGCTGATGCACTCGCGCATGCGTCCGCCCCGCTTCGTGGCGGTGATCACCAACTTGTTTCCTCGACACGTCTTACACACCGTGTCGTACACCTCGGTCGCGTTCCTGAGCGAACACGTGTCCATCTCTTCGATCGTCTGTTCGCATTTACTCTCACCGAACGTGCTCTTCCCGTTCAACGGACGCGGCGGCGCGCGATGGTAATGAATGGGCAACCCGAGCGCTTTCTGCGCGCCGACGCCGTCGCCCGCGCGTTTCGCGCGCGCGACGTGCGCGTCTCGACGCGCGCGCGTCGGCGGACGATGGAGAGCGGTCGAGAGAAAAGTATCGGACGCGACGAACATCGCGCGCGAGTACGAGTGACGTCGCGCGCGCGCGAATCGAGCGATAATCAATCAATCAATCATCGCGAGCCATTCGTGCCGAGTCAGCATTTGAGATATTTACACGCCCGGGCGCGCGACGCGGGTCCGCGTCCGTTTTCGGAGGTGAAGATGGGCCGCGCGCGAGGTGAACGAGAGGGAAAAGAGATGAACGTCGATGGTCACGCCCGATGGGACGCGCGACGGGCGAGGGCGGCGGAACGCGCGCGCGGGGGTTTGGGCGCGGACGCGGCGCGCGTTCCGGAGGACGGCGCGAGCGCGGGCGCGCCGCCGAGGGGTGGAAGCGCTCGGGGTAAAGGCGCGTTCCAGTTGGCGACGATGGCCGGGAACGAAGGTTCTCTCGATTCCGCGACGGTGTTGGGGGATTTCGTCGCGCGGTCGTCGACTGCGGGGGACGCGGCGGCGCGCGCGCGGCGGCGCGAAACCGCGCGAGACGTCGAACCGGCGCGCGCGTCTTCGCGGGGAGATGCGCGAGACGGTGTCCCGGCGGCGTCGCCCGCGATGGAGGTCTCGAGCGATGCGATCCTCGCTCGGGCTTTGACGAGCTCTCGCTTCTGTCGATCGCACGTTTGTTTGAGAGATTTCGCCTCGCGCTTCGCCGCCGCGAGCGCCTCCTCCAACGCCGCCACTCGTTCCGTCGTCGCCACCCCCGCCGAACTCCCGCTCGCCGCGCGCGCGCTCGCCATCATCCGCGCCTCGTTCCGCTCCGCCGTCGCCTCCCTCGCGCGCCGCTCCGCCGCCTCTACATCCGCCTCGGCGCGCATTCTTCGCGCGCGCTCCTCGCTCGCCGCCGCCTTGGCCAATCCAACCTCTCGCTTCATCTCCGCGCTCGTGAACCCCCCCCGACGCGCCTCGGCCGCGCCCGCCATCACCATCGCCATCGTCTCGTACTTTTCCTTGAGCGTCGCCAGCGCGTCTCGCATACCATCGCGCAACGTTTCCGACTCGACCAAGCGCGCCTCGAGCGCGCGCGTTCGCGTCCCCTCCGCCTCCGCCCCCGTCTCCTCCCTCACCGTCGCCTCCGCGTCGCGCGCGCGATGGACGTCCTCCTCCTCGCTCGCGTCGCGCGTCGGCGCTTTGGCGCGACGCGCGACGC
>CEUM01001955.1_pt1 | contig 30347 bp, 7 predicted proteins | sample 356421 | NCBI WGS metagenome assembly CEUM01 (sample SAMEA2622716, study PRJEB7988) | marine metagenome | biome: marine biome (ENVO:00000447); feature: surface water layer (ENVO:00002042); material: "saline water (ENVO:00002010), including plankton (ENVO:xxxxxxxx)" | depth 5 m
GCCTGAGCAACTGTATATGTTGCTGAGAAGGTTACTGCTTCGCCTACTAGTAGTGTCGGTACGCTTGTGCTTGTGTCATTAGTAAAGGTTGTATTTGCATCTGTTGAGCTTACAAATACTGGTGCTGCATCTAGTGATAAGCTTGCACCTCCAATAGCTGTTAGTGTATCGGTAATGTCTACGCCTGTAAGAGCGATGTTACCATTATTGGTAACAACAATGGTATAGGTAATCTGATCGCCAATATCAATCGTAGTGTTGCCAGTGTCAACTTGAACAACTGAAGATGTCTTTGTGATCGTCAATGAAGGCTCTGGACGAATGGTAACAACTGTTGAATCATCTGCGGCAGTTGTATTTGGATCATCACTACTTTTTACAACATCATCAGTATTTCCAGGGCTTGAAGCTGTTGCAGTAGCCGTATTAATTATACTTCCACTATCAGCTGCAGATTGTTCAATAACATATGTGGCAGTGTAAGTGACCGTTTCACCAACATCAAGAGTCTGTGCTTCAGCTGGAGTAACAGGTGTAGAAAGTGTAAGAGCGGTTGAACCGTCAGCTTCCGTAAGAACATCAGCAATTGTTAAGTCGGTTAATGAAACATTACCTGTGTTTGTTACCTCAATTGTATAAGTGATCGTATCGCCTACCCCAACTGTACCATCTTCGTCAGTTGTAATTTCAGCTGATTTACTTACATCTATACTTGGGCTTGGACTTATAGTTAAAGTCGTAGGATCATCACCTGTGTCTCCAGTGACTGTGTCTCCGTCATCTGAGATGTCTGTTATATTACCTTCAGAACTTGTAGCGGTGGCTGTTGCGCTATTTGAAATACCCCCAGCATCAACATCGTATTGTGTTAATCTGTAGAATGCTAAATATGTAGCTGTATCGCCCACTGCTAAAGTACCAGCAGATGCTCCGTCGTCAGATCCAATATAATAAGGCCCGTCAAAGAATACATCACTGTTTGGAGAAGCAGAATCGTAGATTGTAGTCGACTCTGTAATATCGGAAAGTACGTCTGAAACTGCAAGTCCAGTTAAGTCTATATTTCCTGTGTTTTCAACAGTAATTGTGTACTTAACAAGGTCTCCCACACCATCTGTACCGTCTCCATCATCAATAACTTCTTGCAGCTTAATTACCTCCATTGATGGGTTTGGTGCCATTTCAGTTACCGTTGGGTCATCAACTAGATTTTCGTCATCATCAATTCCATCATCTGAAACGTCTGATATTGTTTCAGTGCTTCCTATTGGATTGGCATAGAATGTTACTCGGTTTTCTACTCTTCCTGAAATCGCTGCCTGTTGATTGATTATAAATGCTGCTGTATATGTAATCGTTTCTCCTGGTGCAATTGAGAACTCATCATCAGTTGTGGTAATATTGGTCGTGTACTGTAGATCTTCACCATCCCCATCAGTGAGTTTATCAAAATATCCATCCCCAACACCATCATTATCACTATCCAGAATAGCAACAGTTACGTTTCCGATGTTTTCAACTGTAATTGTGTATTGTATTTCATCTCCAACATCAGTTGTTGTATTGCCGTCTTTCTGGACAACCGTAGCCATTTTTGTGACTTCAATTGCAGGGTCTGCCTCAATTGGAGTTACTGTTGGATCGTCTCCTGTGTCACCCTCGCCAGTATCTCCATCATCGGAAAGGTCTGTTACTGTCACTCCCTGAGCTGTTGTTCCAGATGCCTCAGCTTGGTTAATTACTGAGCCAGAATTTGATGTTGACTGATCAATTAAATAAGTCGCGGTGTATGTAACCGTATCCCCACTCGCAAGATTTCCATCATAAGTTCCTGTGCCTGCAAATGCTGGTTCACTCGTTAGAGTCAAGGCTACATCATTTCCATCAGTGATTGTATCAGTTATACCAACTCCAGTGAGGTTGACATTACCAGTGTTTTCTACAACTATTGTATATGTAATTAAATCCCCCTCTCCAGTCTGACCATCAGGATTGTCATCAGAAACTGTATATGTTTTAACAACCTCAATCGATGGGTTTGGAGAAATATAAGTGTCCGCCGTAGTATTATCATCTGTAGTATCACCATCATCAGAAGTTTCGATGACATCAAAGTCAATACTTCCAGGACTTTTCGCTTTTGCCTCGGCGCTATTATGAATCGATCCTGTACTGGCTGCTGCTGACGATATTGTGTAGTAAGCAATGTAACTCGCTGTCTCTCCAACCTTTAATGTTCCTAGTCCTGAACCAAGATCAGCGCCGGAGAAGAAAGGCCCGTTAGTTAAAGTAAGCTCTTGACCTGCTCCATCAGTCAATGTATCTGTGATTGTTAACTCACTAAGATCTACATTACCAGTGTTTTCAACTGTGATTGTATATTGAATCAAATCACCTGCGTCAATCAATCCATCTCCGTTATCAATTACAGATGCTGTTTTTAGAACACTAATTGATGGGTTTGCGTACATCTGAGTAATTGTCGGATCGTCTTCCTCCGTTGTGTCAGGATCGTCACTTACCGCAGTTACATCATCAGAATTTCCTGGGCTACTCGCAGTTACAGTTACAACGTTTGATATAAATCCAGTTTCTTCAACAGCTTGAGTGATATCGAACGTAGCTGTATATGTTGCTACTTCTCCACTTATTAATGTTCCTTGAGTCGATGCTCCTGAATTAGAAACAAATGTTAGTGTTAGAGAAAATTCATTCCCATCTCCATCTGTCAAGACATCAACAGGGTTGATGTTTGTAAGGGTCACATTACCTGTGTTGGTAATGGTAATATCATAACTAACTGTGTCACCGTTTCCAGTTTGTCCATCGGAATCAACAGTTACTGTATCCGTCTTTTCAACTTGAAGTTCTGGATTAGGAGCAAATAGAATAACTGTTGGGTCATCGGTATCATTACCATCAGTTGATATACCGTTGTCACTAACATCAGTAATTGTTTCAGAAGTTGGACTAGTTGCTGTTGCAGTAACAGTATTAGTTATTTTTCCTGACTCTTCATCAGTTACTGTGATTGTATAAACCGCTACATAGGTTTCCGTTTCTCCTACATCAAGAGTTCCAGGTGTTGAGCCATCAACATTTGTACTGGTATATTGAATATCCGTTGTTCCATCATTGAATGTTAATGGATTATTGTCTCCATCAGTGAATGTATCAACAAAGGTCAGACCAGTAAGAGTAGTATTTCCAGTGTTTTCAATTGTAATTGTATATGTTACTTGATCTCCAGCACCAGTTTTACCATTGCCATTATCAAGAATCACATATGTTTTTGTTGCCTCTAGTGATGAAACATAGCTGGTACTTACTACTGTAGGATCATCTGTAGGATCTGTACCATCATCGTCTCCATCAGTTGTACTATCTCCATCATCACTATAGTCTGTAACATCAAAAGTTGAGCTTTCTGGACTTCTTGCTTTTGCAAATACAGAGTTTGAAATGCTTCCAGTACTTGCCGCTACTTCTTCAACCGTATATGTTGCTGTGTATGTCTTTGTCTCTCCAACATGGAGTCTAGTTGAATTTGAAGTTGAATCTGTTGAAGACTGAAGCTGTGGGTCATTTGTATCATCAAATGTTAGAGCATTTCCATCGCCATCTATAAATGTATCTTCAATTGTTAGGTTTGTGAGTGTAACATTTCCTGTATTGGCAACCGTGATTGTATATTCAATTAAATCACCACCGCCAATTAAATTATCTGAATTATTATCTGTCGTTACAGCTGTTTTTATAACTTCAATTGATGGGCTTGGAGTGATAATAAGTTCTGTAACATCATCCCCCGTATCTCCAGCTCCAGTATCACCATCATCAGAAATATCTGTTACTACAGTTCCATCAGGGCTGGTGCCGTTAAATGTCACCGTGTTATCTATTCCGCCTGCATCAATGGCATCTTGGTCAAGTGTGAACAATGCCATGTAGTTCGCAGTTTCACCTGGCTTAAGAATACCATCGGCAGAGCCCTGGTCAGCTCCGGTGTAGAATGGTCCACTACTGAATGTTAGTGTCTGTGGAATTGACTCTCTGTTCGTAAATGTATCTACATAATTTATAGATGATAGTGTTACGTTTCCAGTGTTTGTTACAGCAATCTGATACTGAACAATATCATTAGGATTTGTTCCACTTACTCCGTTTTCAATAATATTATATGTTTTCACTACTACAATTGATGGGTCTTCTGTAGTTGTAGTAGTAACTGAGGACGAAGCTGTAGTGTCATTTGTACCAACTGGAGAGCTAGCTGTTATAATTGCTGTATTAACAATTGAACCAGAATCAGATCCTGATGCTTCAATTAAATAAGATGCATAGTAGGTTGCTGTTTCTCCGACTTTTAGTGTTCCCTCACTAGAGCCGTTGTCAGCAATTGACCAATCTGGACCTGAAGTTAATGTTAGATTGTTTCCATCAGCATTTTCCAAATCATCGACTATTGTTACACCAGTTAGCGTAACATTACCTGTGTTTTGAACCGTAATCGTATAGTTGATTGTATCACCTAAATCCGTAATAGAATTTCCACTACCCTCAACAACAACTGCAGTTTTATTTACTGTTAATGCAGGTGATCTTGTTATTGGAATATCTGTTGGGTCATTTTCAGTATTTCCGTCATCATCATCTCCATTATCACTAATATCTGAAATATCATTAGTGGTGCTATTTGGACTTCTACCAGTTACTGTTACAGTGTTTCTTATACCCCCAAGGTCAACTGCACTTTGTTCAATTACATAAGTGGCAAAATAGTTTTCAATTTCGCCTGCTGATAACGAAGTGTCTGGTGTAGTTGAATCGGTTGATCCTGTAAGAGTTGGTGGCGCGTTTAATGTAAGTGTGGTAGTCTCACCAATATCAGAGAGTACATCTGTGAGTTCAATGTTTGTAAGTAATACATTTCCTGTGTTTTCTACTGCTATGAAGAATGTAACTGTTTCACCAACATCTGGAATATTATCTCCGTCAAGATCAGTTAAAGTATATGTCTTTGTAACTTCAAGCTCTGGCTCAAAAGTAAGCTCTGTGATTGTTGGATCATCTACTGTGTTACCATCAGTGTCTATACCATCATCACTAACATCGAATACACTTGTAGCATTATCAAGGGTCATTGCATAAACAAGCAAACTGTTGCTTAAGAATGTAGATGTGACATCTTCAGCTACAATTGTATAAAAAGCAACATATGTCAAATAATCTCCAACAAGTAAGTTAGATTCCGTAGACCCTTGAGGAGCAGGAGTATTTGTATCTAGGACAATTGGATTATTATAACTCCTTGTAAGATCACTTCCATTTTTAAGAACATCTATAAAAATATCGTCATAATCAGTTTCTCCGTTTGGCCCAACTAATTTCACAGGAACAATACCATTGTTAGTAACAGTAATTGTGTATTTAATTATATCGCCAGCTCCTCTTACATTATCCCCATCATCAATTACACTAGCTTCCTTGACAACTTTAATCGAAGCATCAGATGTAATATTTGTAACAGTTGGATCATTTGTTGGATCACTATCTGCGTCAGGTCCATCAAAATCCTCGTTGCCATCATCAGATACATCTACAACATCATCAGTATTGCCTGGACTAGATCCAGTAACGGTAACGGTGTTAATTAATTTACCACTATCTGCATCGTCTTCTGTTATTGTATAGAACGCTCTGTAAGTTGCAACTTCATCAATCTCAAGAGTTCCATTATTTGATCCAAGAGATGCACTCGTAAAGTATGGACCGTCAAGATTTGAGGTTACATCTGTAGGATTATCGTTAGTTAATACATCAACAAGTGTAATACCAGTGATCTTACGGTTACCTGTGTTCTCGACTGTAATTGTATATCTTACGATATCACCTTCATTAATTATCTGATCTCCATTATCAATTAATGTGTATGTTTTGACCGCTTTAAGTGATGGTGAAGCAGACGTGGCAATTACAGTAGGATCATTTTCAAAATCACCATCCCCGTTTCCATCAACTGTATCAGTGTCACCATCTGAGATGTCAGAAATATTCCCTGAAAGTCCACCTGTTGAACCTGTAGCTGTAATCGAGTTACTCAAGAATTCTGAATCATAACCTGCAGCATCTACTGTGTATGAAACCGTGTAGAATGCAGTTTCTCCAATTTCAAGAGTGTTATTGTAAGCGGCTTGTGAATTCTTTCCTAAGCTTGTTGTTGAGAATGTAGCAGAAGGATTAGCAAGAACATCTCCATTACTATCAGTTAAAATGTCTACTAAATTGATTTCAGTAATATTTGTATCTCCAGTATTTGTTACTGTTACGTTATAAGTTATTTTATCACCAAGATCAACTGGATCAGAAATGTTCTTTGCATTATCATCTGAATCACTAATTGCTGAAATTGTCTTTATTACTTCAATTGATGGGTTTGTTACAAGTGTAGTTTCAGTGACATCATCCTCTGAATTTCCATCAGTATTATCCCCATCATCCGAAACATCACTAACATCATCAGTTCCTTGAGGTGAACTTGCAGTTGCGGTTACCTGGTTATGAATTATATGTGCGTCAATAGCTTCTTGACTAACTACAAATCGGACTATATATGTCTCTGTTTCCCCTACTTCTAAGGTTCCAATATCTTCAGGAGCGTCAACAGAGGTTTGACCATTATTTGTTGAGGAATAATAGGCATCAGCAAGAACTATATTCCCATTTGCAACAAGTTGCTCTTCAAGTTTAAATGCAATTGCAGAAGTATGATCTCTTAATAAATCTAGTAATTCAAGATTTGAAAGAGTAACGTTACCTTTATTTTCAACCTTTATTTCATAAACAATAACATCTCCTAAGATTCCTCCATCTTCTAGATCTATATCCAATTTGGCAAAATCGTCAACACTATTGTCCCTCTTTTTGAACATGAAATGATACTCTGAATTTGGATCATATGACTCAACAGTAGACCATTGTCCAATAAATTCAAAGTTTGGATCTGGCTCTTGGGTAGTATCAAACTGAGCCTTTTCGGTTAAATTAGGCTGTTTTGAGTATCCCCAAACTGTTGGTTTTCCACTTTCAGAAAAACCAATTCTAACTCTAGAAACTGATTTTAAGTTTACATAATCATATAGGTTTTCATTTTCGCGTACATTTACAAAACTTGCTGATGATCCTACGGGGTCTTTGTAGTCAAAGTTTGATAAATGGTCACCATTATTTTCATACCATCCCCCTATATAATATGATTTATTGATTTGTTCTGTGTTGCCTGCAGCATCAGAAGCATTAAAATAACTTTGAGCCTCTTCTGGAGTGATGTCGCTAGCATTAAGTAACCCATATATAAAGTCACGATGACCTTTAGTTCTAAACTCAAAAAACTCGCCAGGTTTAGAAATTGATCTTTTTGAAATAAATCCGCTGTGCCATTTGTTATCGCCGCTGCCTGTGTTAACAATATCATTAATTGTTGACCCTGATATTCCTCCGAAAGGAAGGAACTCAACATTATTTTCTTCAATTCTATAAGTCTTGGTAACTTCAATAGCTGGACTTTGAGTAATGATAGTTTCTGTTGGATCATTTTCAGGGTCTGTGTCTCCATCAGAATCCAATGTAGGGTCAGAATCGCCATCAGACACATCTGTGATATCGTTATCGTCTGGATCTTTTGCTGTGGCAGCTACAGAGTTTAGAATTCCAGAGCTGTCAACATCTGATTGAATAATAGTATACTGGGCAGTATATGTCTCTTCCTCCCCTGGTATTAAGTTACCTTCACCATTATCAGTTGCTTCATCTGTAGATTTAATTTTTTGTTCAACAAAAGTCAGTGATAACTCTTGCTTGAAGTCCCCTTGGAAATTATACAATGAGTCTTTTAAGCTCAAATTCGTAAGCGGCAGGTTACCTGTATTCTCTACCAGGATCGTGTAGGTGATTATATCATCAACTCCCAGAATATCATCATCCCCATCGTCAACTACTGCTGTTTTTGTAACCGTGAGCTTTGGATCTGGAGCAAGATCAACATCGGTGGGATCATTTTCAAAATCACCATCTTCATTTCCGTCAACTGTATCAGTGTCTCCGTCTGAAAGATCTGAAACAGTAGAGTGAAGATCATCATTATTTCCATCTCCATCAGCATCATACATTGCATCTCCTTGTACTATAGCAAAGTTTGAGATGAATGCAGCGTTTGAGGAAGAATTCAGGATGATGTATTCAACACTATAAACTAATGTGTCTCCTGCAGCTATTTCTCCATCAAATGTACTTGAGTCAATACTTACACCAGCATCAGTAAGAAGGTCTGGGATTAATGCCTGCTGGTTGTTTCCATTGGAGTCAATAATTGTATCAACAACTTGAACGTTTACAAGCGGCCAGTTACCCGTGTTGGTAGCTGATATGTGATATACTATTTTATCTCCAACTTGAACATTGCCTTCAGTTACATCAATTGTGTAAACTCCATTAGTGTCTTCTCTTTTAATTTCAGCAACTGTTTTAGTCACTTCAATTACTGGAAGTGGAGTCATAAAGACTTTAGTTGGATCATCGCCAGTGTCACCAGCTCCGGTATCTCCATCATCTGAAATGTCTGAGATTGTTTCAAGATATTCACTTGTACCATCCCCATCTAAATCAGTCATCACATCTGCTTCAACAACAGCAGAGTTTAAAAGTTCAGGAGTTATATCAGCACTTGTCGGGACAGTGTAATATGTTGTATAAACCAAGGAATCCCCAGCTGCTAGTTCTCCATCAAATGGTGTGTCTGACACAAGCACCCCATCATCAGAGATAAGTGTCAGAGGTAAACTCACCTTTATATCACCTCTTGCATGTGTGATAGTATCTACAGCTTGAATATTTACAAGTGGCCAGTTACCTGTGTTTGTAGCTACGATTTCAAAAAATACTTTATCCCCAACATTTACATCTCCTTGAGCAACATCATCAGTAAAACCAGGTCCCTGTTTAATTGAACTTATAGTCTTTATAACTTCAATTATTGGATTAGGAGCTAGATAAACTTTTGTTGGGTCATCTCCAGTATCATCGGCTCCTGTGTCACCATCATCAGAAATATCTGTAGTAGTTCCAAATAGTTCATCTGTACCATCACCATCCAAATCTGTCATGGCATCACCACTTACAGTAGCGGAGTTGAGAATTATTGGAGCAATTGATGAGGATTCCAAGACAGTATACTGAACTTGGTAAACTACTGTCTCATCGACTGCTAGCTCACCATCAAATGTACTAGAGTCAACTACAACCCCATTGTCCGAAACAATTGTAACAAGTGATGTTAAAGCCTGTTCATTATTACCTCTAGAATCAATTATAGTATCTGTAACTTGAAGGTTTATAAGTGGCCAGTTACCAGTGTTTGTTGCAGAAATATTAAATGTGATTTTATCGCCAACTACTACTTCATCTTGCTGAACATCTACTGTAAAGTCTCCGTTAGTGTCCTGACGTTTAATATTGTCAACTGTTTTAAGAACTGTAATATCTGGGAATATTAATTCCACATCTGTAGAATCGTCAACTTCTGTTGTAGACGGGTCGTCACTCAATACATCAAAAGATACTCCATCAGGTCCAGTAAAGTTGACAGTAGCTTGATTTTTAACTCCACCCGCATCAACAGCCTGGTCATCGATTATGAACTTCACTGAGTAAATCATTGACTCTCCAGGAGCTAAAGTGGTCTGCCCAGATCCAATCCAGTCAATATCATTACTCTCGTACTCTATTACATAGTATAGCTGATTGTCAACATCAATATCATTCCATCCGTATGGTTCTGTAAGGGCCCACCCAAGCGCATCCTGCTCGCCCAGATTATTCTCAGGCATAGTTGTTCCGTTCTCATCATCTTGTTGAGCGGCTGTAAAGTTTATGTTTAAAGAATCCCAAGAAACTTTAGTTCCATCAAACTCGATGTGATTCCATTCACCTTCCTGGTCTATATCTTCACCATTGATCCATAAGTAGTTTTTAGGAGTTGTTGACGTTGGGTCATTCTCTGTGATTACGGATGTTGAAATATCTAATTGACGATAATCAAGAGTATCAAGAATATGCTGGATCAATATATCTTTTTCTGTTGAATCACCAACTGGTGTAAGCTTGAGTCGATATAATTTTCCACCTCGTTTTTGAGCAAGCGCTTTAGCTTCTAAATAGGTCTTTTTCTCTCTTATGAGCTCAAACCACTTACCGCCAACTTCAAACCTATCTATTTTAGATGCATCAATACCATTTGTGCCGCTAAACAAGTAAGTCGGACCTTCTGTGATAGTTAGGTCTTGCGCTGGATCTGCAAAGTCTTTAAGCTCATCGGTGAGAGTAATATTTGTAAGTGTTACATCACCTGTGTTTTTAATCTCAATCTCGTACTGAAGTATATCGTCAAGTCCATTAAAAGTATCTCCATTATCAACAATAGTTACTGACTTTGTTACATCAGCAGATGGGGATTGAGTGAACGAGTCATCGGTTGGGGTATCCCCGCCATTTGTGTCATCTCCATCATTATCACTGACATCAGAAATTATATCACCAGCGTCATTTTCAAGTGAAACAGTCAAGGAATTAGAAACTCCACCTGAATCAAAAGCAGCTTGAGAAATTGTGTAAGTGGCTGTATAAGTTTCTGTCTCTCCGGGTGCTAATATGCCCGCGTCATTAGACTCTGTAGAGGATGAGTAAATTATTCCTGAATCTGTTACACCTTCCATAATTACCCATGGGACATATCTTGAATGATAACTTTGTGCAGTGCCAGATACTGCATTTAAATCTATTGGACTATTTGAACCAAGTACAAGCGTTTTATAATTAACAGCATCTCCGAGGTTTCTTAATTCAAAATTCTTACTTGATGCTTGAGCTCCACCCTCGTTGTCTCTAACTGCAATTACAAGGTTCTTACTTGGATCTCTAACAAATGGGGTGTCAAGCTCAACAATGAGTTGTTTATGCTGCCCCGTTCCTACTCCATAATATTCTGTTGAGAATCTGACATCTCCATGGAATACTTTAGTAAACTCTGAGGGAGAAATCCAACCACCGCTTTCGAGTGAATTAGAGTCAGTTTCTGCTAAATATATTTCCCACTGATCATTGGTTTGATTCAAATTGATATTAGCGTCTGCAAACCATGTTATTTTACTTATAGATTTTAAATCTCCCAGTACACTTACAGGATATAATGATTGAGAATAACTGTATGAAGTTGAAGTATCATGCAGAGGAGCTTTTTGATTTGAAACTAACCCAATGTCAGAATTACCCTCTGATGAATAATCACGTAAAAACCTAACTGCAAATCCCGTTTTTTTAGGAAAGCTACTATCAAAAAGAGCGGAGGAGTCATGCTTGTAATAGACCGCCAAAGGATTATTACTATTGTTTATTTCGGATGTCCATATGTAAGATCTCTGATTTAAATATTCTCTGTTCCCTACGCTATGGCTTATCCACCCATTTGGCATTATACCGAGTCCGGTTCTATTTAAATTTGGATCATTTCCTAGGTGCATTGAGTATCCTGGACAATTACACCCACTCGCATTATAGCTCTGCCAGTAGTCATCAAAACCAACTGTCTGTGCAATAGGAGTATACCCATATTCATTAAGATAAGTGTGAAGAGTTGAAGTGAAATCATTTTTTGTTGGAAGTCTCCAACCATCAGGGATGAATTGTTTGTTAGGGGTATTAGGATCATTGTCGTGAATACCCTCAATTGCAAAATAATTGTAAAACTTTCCTCTTGCTTGGTCGGAAGAGTCGACCCATCTCCACGCACCAGTAGTTAAATTTATCCAAGTATTAGCGTCATTAACCTCCGGGATTGGTGTTCCATCTGTGTAAGTAGTAGGTCCATAGTTTGAGGTCATCCACTGCTGACTACCTAAAGTAATGTAATCATAGCTAGTACTCTCATGATCAAACACTGCCCCTGTTTTTGGAGAAATATTACTTGAGTCATAAACCAGCACATTACCATCTGCATCAACAAAGGTGTCTTCAAATGAAATATTACTAAGAGTGTCACCCCCCAAGTTTTCGACTGTGATTGTGTAATCTATCGTGTCTCCTGCATTGGTGCCGCTTTGTCCATTGTCATCGTTAACAACAGATGTTTTTGTTACTTTAATTCTTGGAAGTGATATTACTGTCGGGTCGTTCTCAAAGTCTCCATCATCATCACCATCAACATCAGCTGTATCCCCATCTGAGATATCTTGAACGTCATAAGTTGTTGTGCCTTGATTTGCAGACGAATTTGCTTCAGCCAAAACTGTATTTTCAATAAATCCTCCACCATCAGTTACTGCATCCTCCTGAATTACATAACTAGCCGTATAATTTGCTATCTCACCAGGGTTTAATATTCCATCGTTAGTCGTAACTAATTCAAATTGATCTTCAAAATAGAAGGCAAAATTGTCCGCAGTTTCTGTGCTAGCCCCCACTGTGGTGTCGTGGTTAGCTGGATCATAAGCATTGACTGCACCAGTTGAATTATCTTTACCAGCCCAGAACCAACCATTATTTAGTATTTGATCTCTCTTTTGCCATAACCCAATCCAAAGATAACCACCAATATTATTTTCATAGAGCATGTCCCTTACAGCCTGCCACTCATCAACAGAATCAATAATCAGCATGTAAACGGAATTAGCTGTTGCATGCGCAGCTTGGTTAGTCCAATTTGCTGTTGTATTTCTACTAAAATAACTATGCCCGTTATAAACACCTAAGTGCGTGTACCCTGAAATTGAAGATAAATTTGGATCATCGCTCTCAGCTATATATTTATAACCACTAGTAGCTCCTAAGTCTCTAAGATGAAATCCATCATTATAGCTAAATGCTGCAGCAATATCAGAATTAGTGACAGATTGCATTGGGGAATTTTCATAAGGCGACCAAATTGATGCTAAAGATTCTGCTCCAGGAACCGATTTGCTTTGGAATGTCGGGGTTGGATCTGTGGGATCAAATGTTCCTCTAGTTGTTAATTCATCCTCTAAAGTAACATCATATAAAGTAACTGTACCTGTATTTTTAACTGTAATTGTGTAATTGATAGTATCATCTACATCGTTGTAGGTGTTCGTGTTTCCATCGCTATCAGTACTATCAACTACATCGGCTGTTTTAATAACTTCAATATCTTTTACAATATCAAAGTTCACAACTGTAGGGTCATCCTCTTGCGTTGTAGTTGGGTCATCACTAACCTGAGAAATATCGTTATCAGCTGTTACTGTAACGCTATTGGAGTAACCACCTAAATCCATCTCAGAATCCAGAATAGTTTTTGTAAATGTTAGTGTAAGTGTCTGTCCCGGATCTAATGAGCCAAAATTAAATTCACTTTTGAATTCTGCCTGCTCACTTGTCTGATCTTGCTCAGATAACTTATAGCCTGGATTTCCGTCCGTATTATATTCAACCCCAATAAATGCCTGATCCATATATTCATTCGAATTTGTGTTGTCTTGATGAATGTTATAAGGAACTGCCCAGTGCTTCGTTGATAAGAGGTTGTCTTTTATAAAATTGTATTCTTCTTGAGTATCTGGATTATATAAATATGCTCCTAAACTATTTGCATATGTTTTATGCTGAGCTGGAGTTTTTAAGTGTCTTATAAAAAAGTAGGAATGACCATCGTGATGCCCAAGTAGTATTGGTTTATCGTGGGGCCCAAGCCATCTTAGATCAATAATATTATTTGATTTATCTCTTTCTTTTACTAAGCCAATCCAATGGTTTCTACTATTACCATCCCACTGACGAAATGCATTATATTCTCCTTCAGTCTCAAATTGTGTAAAAAATGCATCAGGACTTCGTGCATATGTGGAATTTGGTTGTTCTGTGTAATCAATTAATCTATCATAAAAATATTCAAAATGTTGATTCTGGTTTTGTGACCACCAATAATAAGCAGTCCTATAACCATTATTATAACTACTATAAGCGCCTTCATTCCAACTAGAGTTAACAAACCTATAAGTAGACCAATAGGACCATTTAGATGTTTCAATTTCCCAAGACAAATAACGACTGCTTTGCTCGGAACCGTAAGAATATATTAGATCATTTGACATATTCATACTGAAATAATCTTGGCTATCAGTAGCTTGAGCAGGGCTTTGTAATTTATTATATACCCAGTCTTGAGCACTTAAACTTTCTTTTGAGGGCCCACCGCCAAGTGAATTAATTATTCCAGGATATTCGAAAATCGCTGGAGCTTTATGATTTGCAGGCCTAGGTAAATATTTTTCTGCATATGCACCACTACTTCTACCTGAAGTTAACCCTAAACTTATATTTGGATAAATACTGGGGGTAGTCCAATTAGAATCATACCAAGAAATATAATTTGAAGGACTATCAGATAAATTGACTTCCTCTTTAGGGTTATCATAATTATCTGTTCCATCATTTAAAACATAAGTTGTGGCTCTTGGTGATTTTTCAAGTTGAAGACCCCATATATTTATAGTCCCAGTTGTAGGATCACTAATTGCTTTAGGTAAAACAATTCCAAACCGTGGGTTAGCTATAGTTCCTGGATTACTATTGCCATTAAGATCTGTAGTATTAGAAGGATCATAAGTAACATCACTAGTAGTAAAGGTGAATTGATATCTTTTGAATTGATCACTATCAACAATTAGGTTGTCAGACTTAAATGAATTATTAATTATATCATCTGTGCTTCCATGAGTAATTTGGGCATTCCCGTCATAAGCGAATAAATTAAAGTTTGAATCTTCATCTGACGAATTTGGTTTTCTTGCGTACACTGAAAGAGTATATGTGGTATTTGGTTCTAATTTATACCCTCCATTATTCAAATCATTTCCAGTAGAAGAATTAAAAAATACGTGATCTTCAATGTTAGTTGCGTTTACTCTATTTAAAGTAAGACCATGAACTGCAGCATTGTTTGCAGTCGCTCCCCAAACTGAATACCCTTTGCCAGTTGATATTAGGCCAACTCCTTTTTCGCTGTGCGTGTTTTCGGGACTAACATAAACTGAAACATTTTCAGGATAATTGTAGGCAATTGTCCCATAGCTACTAAGACCATAAGATTGATGGATTTCTGTAAGATGGTCTGAGTGGTAAACATAATTTGTGTTGATTGGGACTTGAGAGAGTTCGGGATTTGAAATTAGATCTCCACTTGCATCTGAAAGAGTATCTTGAATATCAAGCCCTGTGATTGTCTGAGTACCAGTGTTTGTAATATCAATTGTAAATGTTACCTCATCACCAGAATTTGTATATCCATCACCATCCTTATCACTAACATCTGCCACTTTTGTCACATCAATTGAGCTTGTGCTATTTAGTGGTGTTTCAACTGGATTTTCTAATGTTTCAGTGATTGTAATATCTCCTACAGAAACACTTGTTTCAGGTTTAACCATAGTGGCTGTTACTGTAACCTGGTTAGACAAAAGGTCACCAGCATCAATATCTGCTTGAGTAACTGTATGTTGAGCGGTGTATACAGCAGTATTATCTTGTTTGAGCACTCCATACTCCATAGTGGTTTGATCAGCACCGATAAGGTCTGCTTCTACCCAATCAATCACATTATTTTTAACTGAATAATAAATTATCGCTCCCTCTTTATAAAGGGTGGTAGTAGTATAATGAAATCGATCATTCTTGTAATCAGTTTCGTAATGTGGGTTTGAGCTATCATTAGTAGAACTGTTATATGTAAAATTGTTACTCGACTTTGTATACTCACCATTCCCTTTTTCTGAGACCTCAACACTTTTTGGAATGAAATACATGTGCATGTCGTAATTACTTCCATAATAATAATTTTGATTATGATAATATCTAATTACTCCCCAATCAGTTGATTCAGATTTATGAAGTTGTTGCTGATAACTATTATTCATATAATTATATGTATAGACTTTAAACTCCTTGTTAGGATCACTCGAATCAATATCAATTCTATATATTCCTTGTACAGCCCAGCCGTGTGTAACAGTGTATGTAACCCCTTCGAGTGTGAATGTCTCTGTTGACATTACCCCATCAGCTTTATTCCTTTGAGAAAAATTAAGACCTACATATTGTCCTGAAGGAGACTCAACACTACCCACACTTGACGTATTAGGATGATAAATTCTAAAATAACCACAACCACTACACGGGTAATTACTTCCAAAAGATTGCCAATAAGACCCAGCAGTGTTCGATTTCATGTCATCACCACTCCTTCTGGAGGTGCCAATAGTATAATTATTTGGATTTGTTGTGTTACCTAATGAACTAATTGAAACTTGTCCTTCCTCGTGATTCCCAGTATTTAACTCCTCTACATATGTCGTTTGTAGCTCAAAGCTTAATGCTTGATTTGAAAGAGTATCCTTAACAACTATATCTTTCAAAGGCTCCAAAGAATTATTTACAACCGTAATCTCGTAATTGATTACATCCCCAACATCAACAGTGGTGTTGCCATCGTTTTGAGTTATTGTAGCTGTTTTTGTAACAAGCATAGATGGATTAAAACAACCTGCATCATACTCATCTTCTCTGTAGTCTAATATGCCATTATTATCAAAGTCCAAAGGAACAGTATATCCATCTGTACCGCTACTAATTTTACCAAAACTATCTACAGTGTAAGGAGCATCGCCCAAAATTCCATCTCTATCAGCTACGAGTGCACTGTCTGTGTATCCTGCTTCACCCGTATCAAAACATCCATCACCATCTGAGTCAAGTTGAAAAGCATCAATAACTCCATCGCCGTCTGAATCAATCATCGTAGCTCCAAATACAGGATCGTGAACTGTATCAAAATCTGTATCAACAAATGCTGAATCATTGAAATCCAACATCCCATCTAAGTTTGTATCAATAGCCTCAAAGCCTGCTTCAACAACATCATAAATTCCGTCGTTATCAGAGTCTAGGTCTAAATGATTTGGAACCCCATCTTCATCGATGTCACCATTACAGCTTTCCTGATAATCAAATACAATAGCGTCTAAGTGAATTGAAACAGGATTGTCAGCATCATAAGCAGAAAACAAGATTGCTAACTGGGTTGTTTCAGAATCTGTGGTAAAATTAAATGACTCTTCACTCCATGATGAGCCTGGTGTGAATGTCTGGCTTATTTCAAAGTCAGAGTTCATTGACTGTAACTGCAATAGAGTTTCACCTCCAGGCTGATAACCTCCATTTACATCAAAATAAATTACCCCTGCTCTTTGGACAAAACTTACTGTATAATCTGTGTTTGGTGTTACGTTCTCAATAACAACAATTCTATCAAAACTAGTTGTTGCGTCGTGAGAAGACTCATCCCAATAACTCAAATCATTTTCTCCTGCTCCTTGTAGAAGCTGAATAAATTTCCCATAGTTTTTACCTTGACTATCGACATAAGGTTGATATAAGTTTGTACCTGACCATATTTCACCATCACTATTTACTGAAGAAAATGGAGGAGCAATACTTGGTTCCTGAAACTTATTCATACTGTTATCAGGGAAATAATTATTTCCTGTATAATTGTCAAATGAGTCTCCATCTAAGCTAAACGAGAAGCAAGCTTCTATCTCATCTAAAATTCCATCATTATCGTCATCTAAATCCAATGTATCAGGAATTCCATCACCATCTGTGTCAATAGAGAGAGGAACAAATGCTGGATCATCTACCTCCGGGGTATTCGGGTCATCACTCAAATCTCCTAAATCTGGTCTTGAAGTATCTGGATTTCTTTCAGAGTTTCCAATAAATGAAATACTGTTATAAATACCTCCTGAATTAATATCCCCAGTGGTGATAGTATGTTCCATTATATGGGTTTCTACCTCTCCAACATTTAAGACATATGGCTGAGCAGTATTTACATTATTCCCTGTTTGAGATTCAAGTACTAAAGATGGAGGAGTAATAGGGACATTAAATCCATTATACATAACGTCTGTATAATTAGAATCTAATGTTATTACATCTGCCCCAGTATTTATAATTTTTATTGTAAACTTAACTGTGTCTCCTTCGTTTAATCCCGCGGTTCCGTTATCATCAATATACTCCCCTGTTTTTTCAACTTTAAATGATGGTAAATCACCGATGTATAATACTGTTGGGTCATCAGTTGTATTACCATCGTTGTCATCACCATCATCACTTACATCACTAGTAACTTCATTTCCTCCATAATCTTCAGAAATTGCAGTTAATGAATTAGAGAGTCCCTTGGAAGTAACATCAGCCGCAGTAATAGTATATTTTGCTTGATAAATGGCAAGATCACCATACTCCAAATAATTTTCAAAAGAAGTAGTAGATGTATTCCCGTCTTTATCTAGAGTTTCAATATATTCAATGTACTTAATTGGGTTTGTATTTGGTACAGCATCGTATTGAAGATCAGAGCTTGAATCGAAGTTTTGGAATGAGTCTTCAAACTTAAAATTAACAAGAGAAATGTTACCGGTGTTTTCTAATACTATTTTATAAGTTAAGATTTCTCCCGCATCATACTTCCCGTCATTTGCTTTTGAAGGGTCTCCTCCACCATCGTCTTGATGATCAATAATTGTTTTTGTAACCTCAATAAGTGGGTTAGGAACGATTATTATCTCTGTTGGATTCTGGCCTGTATCACCTGGGCCTGTATCTCCATCATCAGAAATATCTGAAATTAATGTCCCTGCTCCCACTGCATCTACTGTGACACTATTTACAAGCCCCCCAGTATCAATTGTAACTTGGTCAACTTCATAGGTAGCTGTATATAAAATTGACTCCCCTGGACCAATTGATTCAGGAGTAACCGTTGTAGATGGTCCAACTAAATCCGAGGTCAAATCTCTCGGATTTACTGGGTTTTTGTCATTAAAAGTTTCGTCAAAAGTGAAGCTATCAACAGTTACATCACCAGTGTTATTAATCGTGATATTAAAGGTGATCACCTCACCTCTATCAACATAACCGTTGTTGTTATCGTCGGCCCACTCCCATTCCTTAATAACCTCAATTGAGGGGTTTTGTGGAATTATAACTTTTGTAACATCACTATCATCCCCATCAGTATTATCTCCATCATTACTCGTTTTCGAAACATCTGTGCCTATAGTAGATTGTGCATCCAGTGATGCAGAGTTAGATATTTCACCTCCATCTACAGCATCTTGAGAAACTGTATATCTAGCTTCCCAAACCACAATATCTCCAGGGGCTAAAACAAGCTCGCTAGAGTTAGACGTTTCTGTGAATTTTCTCAAAAATTGTGGGTATCCACTATCTAAGGATAGAGGATTTCCAGAACTAGTGATTGTATCAGTTGGTGGGTTAGGAATGTTTAAAATTGTGTTTCCTGTATTTTCAATTTTAATGTAATAAACAAGCTCATCACCTAAGACAGGAACGATACTTGGTTGAGAAATTTCAAATAATGTACCCATGCCAAGTTGACTTGGACTATATGTATATAGGCTTGAAACTGGTGCATGAGTAATTTGTCCAGAGCTAACTAGTGCATCTACAGTAATTTGAGTGTATGAATTAACACTGCCATTTCCTGGTGCCCCGGAAGTTGTTACCAAATAATCGTATTCATTACCGTCCTCTGTTTGACTAAACCTAAGTGGGAATCCTGAATTTGAGGGATCTGATTGTTTGAACTGATAAGTCTTACCTCTTTCAAATGTTATGTTTGATTTTACTTGTCCTTCCTGACTGTATATAAATTTACCTGCGGAAACTGTTACATCATAAACAATCGGAGTAGGGCTTGACTCTTGATCAACCATGAGATATTTTGTAATCTCAAAATCAGCATTTTCATCAATTGTAAAAGTGGTATAATCCTCATTTTCTGGCTCATTGTCAAAAAGATCACTATCGGTACTTCTTGCTGTTTTTGACTCATCTAACAAATCAACATAAGCAACATCTAAGATGTTTTTCACACCCCCATAGTCTTTAATTTCTTGAGTAATAGTTAATACTGCCTGGTAAACTGCGGTATACCCAGGAAGTATTTTAGTGTTATCAATGATTTCATTTCCGCTGATATTTACATCTTTTATATATACAATTTCATTATTATTATCATACTCTAAATCTGTACATATTGACGAATCAGGGCAGTTAATAAAATCTAAAGTGTCCGTAAAGAAGTTAACTCCAACGGGCTTATATATTGAAACGTTTCCTGTGTTTTCAAGTTTAATTGAATAAATAAGTGTTTCACCAACATCTGGTTGACCATTGTTATTTGCATCTAAATGGGAAACGTCTTTTTTAACCTCAAGGTTTAAAGTTTTAGCTATAGGAACTTCTGTTGGATTTTTAGCAGGAGATGCCAATTTGTTTACATCATCAGATTGATAAGTAACATTATCATATTCAACAGTAAATGTATTTGAAACCCCTCCCGCATCAACTGCATCTTGAGTAACAGTGTAACTAACTGAATAACTCGACTTTTCGCCAACTTCTAATGTCCCCTCTGGGGAAGTGGACCCAGTTGCAGGTGTGATTATACCATTATAAGTAACATTGCCTATTGGTAAACTTGTAGGAGTTTCAAGACCAGAAAGAATGTCATTTGTTATTATGTTTTCTACTTTACTGTTTCCAGTGTTTTCAACAGTTATTGTAAAAGTGATTATTTCACCCACGCCAGGGTTGGAGACGCTAGTAGCTGATTTTACAATATTTAAATCATTTTGAGATGTAATGTAAACTTTGGTTTTATCCCCTGAGGTATCTCCATCAAGATCATTTCCGTCATCACTAAGTTCAACAGATATTGATTTTGTTGTAGCTCCATCAAGGTAATCCCCTGTAACAGTTATTTGATTTTCAATAAATCTCACTGATAAGCTACCCTCTATAATTTCATCTGAGAGTGTGTAATCATCTGATGTTATTGTATGAGTTGCTGAGAAAGTTAAAATCTCACCTACTAATAATGTATATTTTGTTGCGTCGTTTGGATCAATAATTTCTGTAGAGGTTCGATTTATGTTTGATGATACAAAAGACATTGTAGGTGATGTCAACGGGTCACCTCCAGAGTAATTCATAGCATCAGTAATATCCATATTAAATACACTAACGTTTCCAGTATTTTCTATGGTAATGGTATATTCAATCGTATCTCCCGGATCAGGGCTTCCCACAACCCCTGATGTTGTATTATCTACATATCTTCCGATTTTTGTTGCCTCTACAGCACCGTCAATTTCAAATGAATAATCTGTGCGATCACCAAGAACTCCACCAGGCTTATCACTAAATTGTTCCACATCTCTAACAAAGTTTCCTAGGCTTTTAGCTGAAACTTTTGCACTGTTATAAAGAGTTGCTATACTTTGGTCAAAAACGGATTGTTGAATAGTATATTCAACTGTGAATACTTTTTCCTCTCCAACAGCTAAACTTATTGGGGTTGAATATGAGTGTGAAACTGAAGGTTCGGCAATAATATTAGATGCATCTGAATCAGACTCATGATCATATATTGTATCCTCAACAAGTAGATCACTTAATGATACTTGCCCATTATTGGTAACAGTTATTGTATAGACAAGTTTATCCCCAACACCAATTTCACCATCGCTATCGATATCTTGGGGGACCACAGTTTTGAAAACACTCATTGACCTAACAGCTGATAAAGTAGTTACTGTAAAATTATCCTGATCTAAATCTGCATCATAATCTGTATCGTCTGGATCCTCAGAAAGATCAGTAACAATTATACCGCCTTCTCCCCCGCTTCCTGTGGGACTTGTTCCTGAAACTGTAATCTGATTTTGTACTTCCCCTGAGCTTGCTGCCAGTTCGGAAATTGTATACGAAACTTCGAAAATCGCTCTATTTCCAGGGGCTAAAGTTCCAGCTGTTGCTGTGTTTTGATCTTGTGAACCAACTAAAGTAATGTCTGAAAGATCATTAACAAGAGAGTTTCCATATCCATCATTAAAGTTTTCAGTAAACTCCCACTCAATTGGAACTCCATTGGCATCTTTTGATTTTGATATATCTAAAGTTACATTTCCTGTGTTTTCTACTTCAATAGTATATAAAATTTGATCCCCTATACTATTACCCCCTGTTGGCAAGCTTGCATTTTTCTTGACTCTAATTGAAGGGTCTTGAACAGTTTCAGATTCAACACATAAATCAGATAAAGTGTTTTCAGAAATAACCACACTTGTATCGTTTGCATTGGAAGCTTGCACTTCCCCTAGACAGTTTTTAACTCCACCACCATCGATTGATTCTTGATCAACAATAATGTAAGCGGTATATGTTGCTGTTTCACCAACTAATAAAACTCCTTGTTCAGAGCCCTGATCGCTTATTACATGGACAGGAAGTCTAGGAGTAGAGTTTTGTATGTTTAATATTGTAAGTCTATCCGTGGAGCCGTATAAACTCGTAATCTCGTCATCAAACATTGTAATGTTTGTAAGATCTGCAGATCCATCATTGTAAACCTCAACAGTCCAACTCCATATTTCTCCAACTACTGGCTCACCTTGATACCAATTTGGATCCTCATCTCCATTTGGAAAAGGTGGGTACAAACGTTGTGAAGGAACATCAGGGACTTTTGATACTGCCATTGAAGTGATTTCATCGCCAATGGTGGTCACGTTCGGATCTCTAGTTGTATCTCCATGAGTATTTCCATCTGAATCATCTCCATTGTCACTATAATCCAGCTCATTATCTGTTTGCCCTCCCGAACTTCCGACTGCTTCTATATATAACTGAACTGTTCCAGCTGTTGCAGCAGAATCAAAAGTATATGTCGCGGTGTACTCAGCAGTTTCACCAACACTTAAAATCCCTTCAGCTGATCCCCCTGTGTCTACAAAAGTTAGTGTTGCACCATTTTCTGTATAGGATGATTCCCCAATGTCTTGGAAATAGCTTGTTAATGTTAAACCAGAAATTGGGCTCGTTGAAATATTCTCAACTTCAATTGTATATTCAATAGTGTCTCCTGCATTAACAGTCTCGGAACTATCATTATCTAGCGTGTTGCTATGTGAGGTAACTTCAATAGATGCAGGAAAACTAAAAGCTGCCCCCATTTCAGAATGGTTGTCGCAATAATAATAAAGCTCTGTAAGGGATGCATCTACTGTAATTTCGGTGTAAGATCCTGAAGATCCTTCAGTCCCTTCTACAATCACTCCTGTTTCGTATTTGCTACCACCATTATGAGTACCATCCGAGGTTGTACTAAAAAAGAATGGATGAAAGAACATACTTGAGTCCGAAGTATCAAACCTGTATGTTTTACCGTATTCAAGCCTCAGTTCTGCTTTCTCAATGCCATCGATATAGTATTTACCACCAGAAGCAGTAACTGCAAAAGTCTGGTCTTGTGAGAATAAAGTAAATGAGAAAAGAAAGAAAAATGTGACTGAAATTAGGAAATGTAAAAGGGTCGCTATCCCTGTAGTCAATACCGAGTAATGCGGTTTTAACAATTTTAATAATGTAACCTTCTGTGTAGAATCTATTTGATTTCTCAAATTGCTTTTCTGGTTCAATTACTATACATGTAAAGTTATGTATGTAAGAAACAATATTTTCTCTATGTAGTATTTAGGTTATTAACAATGTTATTAAAAAACAATAGAATAACTAAGCTAGAAAATTGTTAATAACGCAAAAACCTCGTTTTTATATCTATAAAATCCCAAATCAAAAGCTCCTTATTGAGATAATATATATTAATAATGATTTATCTGAAGATCAATAAATTTTATCCTTAAAGTAAAATATTGGAAGTGTCATATATCATTCGTTATCTATTAAATCTAATAAATTATGTCATTTTCATATCCTGAAATGAGAAATGAAAAATAAATCAGCATAATGCAATAACTCAGTGGTAATTTGGATGTAGATAATTCTTTTCACTGTGCAAAGCCACTTTGAAAGAAGTAAAAAATCGCAAACTACCACAACTTAAATGCAAAAAAAACACCCCGAAGGGTGTTTTGATTTTGGAGTGTTGTAAAGAATTCTTATTCAGCAGCAGCCTCCTCCTCACGAGCTGGTGGAGTAGCAGCATACACAAAAAATCGCTCGACTTTACCATCTTTGATTTCGCCATCGATCATTTGTAAAGTCACTTTCTCTTCCCCCTCAATGGTTTCTGTAACCGTGTGACCTGCAATAATCCAGTCTGCGCCACTAGGTACGGACTTGTAAGGCATGGCCCAATAAGCTTCCCATTTGGGATTAGCCGCATCAAACCAACCCTCAAGCAGGGCAGCTTGTTCTTCTTTGGTGCGAAGTTGAGTTCCGTCAGGTCCCAATACATAAATTGAATCTGCACTCATTGACTTGATCGCCTCAATGTCTCCATTGTTGTGTGCCTCCAAATACTTGTTCCAAATCTCTGTAATCTCATCTGAGCCCGCGATAAAAGTTTCTCCAGGAAGTGGCGTAAAGAATCCCACACCGTTTACTTCTGATTCTTCTGCAGGCATAACGCAACTTACAAAAGCAAGAGAAATCGCAAATAAAAATAGTTTTTTCATTATTTTCTTGATTAATTATTAAGATTTAAATATAAACATAAATTTTGAGCTTTTTTTGCTTTATAATCTTAAGAAATGATTAAGAATAGAACTTGATTTTATAAGATTAAACTTCAGACTCACAGAGTGCTATGCGACCAACAAACCTACATTCCATTTCTATTAATTTTATTGGTTTTCTTTTTGTAGGGGTGGCATTAAATACGAATCTCTTCTCTCTAGCTTTGATTGAGGTCCCCCCCCGCAAAGGGTTGGTTTTTTAAGCAACATTGATAAGAAAAAACGATATCGAAAAAACAAATAAATCCGAGCCAGACCTCATATTAGAAAAGTTTATTTTATCTTTAAAATCCATATCTACAAAACTCAACCCATGAAAATCATATCACTGTTCATAATTTTTCTAGGTGCCACAAAGCTCGTGTTTACCCAAACCATCGTTTTTGGCTCGTGCCACAAGGTTAATGACCCCAACAGCGATCTCATTCTGACGAGTATCGCCAATCAAAGCCCAGATGCTTTTATTTGGCTTGGTGATGTGGTCTATGGAAAAGATGGGGACCCCGAACATCTAAGTAAACGATTTGACCAACTCAAATCAAAATCCAGCTATCAGAACCTCCTACAGTCCACTACCGTTTATGGTACTTGGGACGACCACGATTATGGCCTGAACAATGCCGGACGTGACTATCAACACAAAGATCGCAGTCGAGCCGATTTATTCGACTTTTTGAATGTTCCTAAAGACAACCCCGCTTATAAGCGAAATGGTGCCTACCAGTCCTATGATCTCAGTCCAAAAGTTAAACTTATCCTTCTCGACAACCGATATTTCAAGTCAGAATATGCCCCCAAATCCTACAATGATCCTTATTCCCCAGACTACGAAGGAACCATCCTCGGAGAGCAACAATGGAACTGGCTGGAAAACCTCCTCAAAAGCTCTGCCGCCGAAGTTCATCTTATCGCTTCGGGCATACAGGTTTTATCACCAAACCATCGCTTTGAAAAATGGCAGAATTATCCCGAGGAGTACAAGCGTTTGATCGAATTGCTGCAAACCTATGCCATCAAAAATCCAATCGTACTTTCTGGTGATCGCCATATGTCAGAACTCTCCCAAAAAGACATTGGTTATACCGTCTTATACGACGCCACCGCCAGCGGCATGACAGAAGCCTTGACAAATAATCTATCCGAAAGTAATCCCTACCGAATCGGACAAGCCATCGGGGTCAATAATTACGGAATGATTGCGTTGGATTGGGAAAATCGAAGTCTGGAATTTTCATTCCATGATGTCCATGGGAAAACCTTGTTTGCCTACGGTGTAAACTTAAAGAACTAGTCCAGCCAAGTAACCTCTCCCGAGTCGAGCTGGTAAACTCCACCGACCACATCAATTGTTCCTCCCCTTTGGAGATCTTTTAATATGCTGCTTTTCTCCAAAATTCGACCCATCGTTAGACGAACATTCTCTGCTATGGTTGCGTTCACGAAGTCCGCATCTTTACTTGTTGGAGTGCTTTGCGTAGCCGCTTGCACCTTGTCCACTGCGGGCTGAATTGACGCCAATAAGTCGGTAATATGCCCCAGTTCAACTCCGTCGCAAGCTGCCTTGATAGCCCCGCAACCCGCATGACCCAACACCACGATAAGCTTACTACCTGCTACGGCACAGGCATATTCCATACTACCCAAAATGTCTGGGTTTTCAAAATTACCCGCCACCCGAGCCACAAAAATATCTCCGATATACTGATCAAAAATCATCTCAACAGGAACGCGAGAATCGATACACGACAACACAACCGCCTGTGGATGTTGTCCATCAACGGTTTCGCTACGAAGAGCAGAAGCATCCATTTGATTGGGGGTTCCATTGACATAGCGTAAATTACCTGCTTGCAATTGTTCAAAAACTGCTTGTGGGCTACGAGCTTGTTGTTCGGCAGATGTGAGTGCAGTTTTGCGGTTCTTCATTGTGTGGTTTTACAGTACATTAATAAACAAGTCGGAAAACGATAAGAAAGCGTATTACATGAAATTAAAACTTGAGGTACTTTGGCAAAGTAACGGATTTTTACATCTCGTTCAAATCCTTTTTTTAATCCTCTAAAACTTTTTACAACTTTGAGGGTCTAATTGATTAAATCTGCCACACTGAGAGATGTAGAAAAACATATCACCAATTGTCTTCGTCAAAATGACATCCATACAGGGTTACGGCTAATTGTAGACCATTTCCACGAACCCCTGTATTGGGCCATTCGAAAATGGGTGTTGGTACACGAAGACGCCGACGACGTCCTTCAACTCACCTATGTGCGAATCTACAAAGGGCTTGGCAAGTTTGCTTTTAAAAGTACAGTGAAAACTTGGTGTTATCGCATCGCCTACAACGAGGCCATGCGCTTTTTGGAATCCAACAAAAAACGAGTTCGTCTCAAAGAAGAGATCATCGCATATCGATTGGAAAATCTGTATGCTGACCCCTATTTTGACGCCGAAGCAGCCGATACGTCTCTACAACAGATTATCGCTGAACTCGATGACAATCAACGAGAAGTGTTCTGTATGAAATATTATGACGAACTCATGTTTTCCGAAATTGCTGAAATCACCAATCGAAATGAAAATTCGGTCAAAACCCTTTACTACAAAGCAAAAGAAATCCTGTCCAACCAAATTGTTCTATCATGAGTCAAAAAACAAATTCCCATAAAAAACTGGGCTTTTCCGTACCAGAAAACTATTTTTCAACTTCTAAAACGCAAATCTTCGATGTAATCCGGAATGAGAAAAGTACCGCTCCTTCTGTACTGCATTTCAAACCCTGGCTATTACAATTGGCAGCCGTGTTTGTTCTCGCATTGGCAACCACTTGGTTTTTGCGCCAAAGCAATGAGAAATTCAACAGCTTTGATGCCCTCCTACTCGACTCACTCGTCATTGAAGACGATGATTATCCAGATTGGTATGAAGAAAATTACGTATTAAATGACATCGACTAAAACTTTTTGACCAAACAACGGTCTAAATGGTAGAATCAAAACTTAAAATAATATGAAATCCTTACAACCCCTATTCCTTGTCATCGCATTTGTGTGTAATGGGATGATCTTTGCACAGGATATCGATGATGTCCAACAAGCACACAGAAACGGAAATAATGGCATGGAAAAAATTCTGACGCCTGACCAGCTTGCCTTGTTGCAAGAACAAAACGAATTGGTCAGAAACCAACGCGAGGCCTTTAAAAACTCCTTGTCAGACGATCAGTTGGCCATTCTTGACAACGAAGACCTCAATCGAAAAGAAAGACGCGAAGCCCTTAGCGCTACCTTCACACAAGACCAGCTCGATCTGTTGGAAACCCATAAAGCCAATGTCCAAGCCCTCAAAGATTCTTTCCGAGAGTCGCTGTCCGATGAACAAAAGCAAAAACTCAGAAAACGCAGACAACGATTGAAAGAGAAAAAGCAGCAGCTCAATCAAAAAAAGGAGCAAATCAAGAAGAGAATTAAGAAAAAGAAAAACATGAAAAATTAATTCCTTTTTTCTCCAACGATAAAAGCGCCCAACTCACGGGTGCTTTTTTTATCTTTACCTATGCGCCTTTTTTCCTTTATTATTTTGCTTGTTTGTTGGTCTTCGCTATCTCATGCACAAAACCAAGAATCTAAAGAACTGTCAGGCATCGACGAACTCCTCGACGAACTTTTTGTTGTCGATACCCTTGCTGTTCTACAGGCCTATGATGATCTCAAAGGCGGGTTTTTATACGCCTCTATCAGCTTTGACGAACAGGCCTATTTTTCTGGCCGGGACTTTGATGTTGACCAGTTTGGGCTTGCTCCGAGTTTGACCTATCTCAGCAGTGGTGGGACATATCTGTTTGCCGGTGGGTCTTTTTATAGTGAGCTCGATCCAGTATGGGATTTGTTTGCCCTAGGAGCTGGACAATTTTGGTCAATCGGAACAGAAAAACAATGGTCGATTAGTGCGAGCTATACCTATTCTTTTCTCGGCGAAGACAGTGGGGGACTCAACACCCATCGATTGTCGTCGAGTGTGAGTTATAAGCTCAACCCCCTACAGTTCAATGTAGCAGGGGGTTATCTCTTTGGCGCCGACCCAAGCTACTACCTGACCTCCTCGGTTACCTATGAAACGACACTCGCTCAAATCGGCGATTTTGAACTTATTTTTGAACCCAATTTGTATTTGCTATTTAGCCAGCAAAACATCATCGAACAAGTATCCTTTTTTCGATTTACAGAATCAACCGTATTTGATCGTATCAATAGCCAACTCGAGCTGCCATTTATCCTTGACAACAATACCTTAGATATTACCTTAAGCTATACCTGCAACTTCCCAAACAATCTTTTTGAAGATGAAGATCTCTCCTCTTCTGGCTATGTGTCCATCAGTTTGGGCTGGTTGATTCCCCTATAAGTCCGCATTACATTTACTGGTTTATGTATCTTCGTTTGATAAATACTCGCCATGGGCCACACAAATATCGACGAACTCCTTGTCAAAATCCCTGGTAGCCTTACCTACCTAGAGGCACAAAGCCGTTTTTCACACATTTGGAAAACCGACGAACCCCTGCAATGTAAAGGTGTTTGCTTTCCCAAGACCACCCAGGACGTTTCCACCATAATGAAATGGTGCAACAAAAACCAACAAAAAGTCTTGGTACATGGCGGACTCACAAACCTTGTTGGGGGCACACAAACCAAAGCAGACCAGCTCGTGATTTCCCTTGAAAAAATGAATGGAATAGACCCCGTTGATCCCCAAAACCGAACTGTTACTGCAGAGGCAGGTGCTATACTGGAAAACGTCCTTGAAGCTGCTGAAAATCAAGACCTTTTTCTCCCCCTGAGCTTTGGAGCAAGGGGCTCTGCGCAAGTCGGTGGAATCATTTCCACAAACGCTGGTGGACTTCGTGTTTTTCGATATGGTATGACTCGAAGCTGGGTCTTGGGACTCGAAGTTGTACTCCCCGACGGAACCATCATCGAAAATCTCAAAACCCTACGCAAAGACAATTCAGGTATTGATCTCAAACAACTTTTTATCGGAGCCGAAGGAATCCTTGGCATTGTGACCAAAGCCGTGTTTCGACTTATCGAAAAACCACAGACCCGACACTCCGCCATATTCACCATTAACGACTTTAGTAAACTACTACAAACCCTTCGCTATTTTGACCAAACTCTCGGTGCACGACTCACGGGCTTTGAACTCCTATGGAAAAATACCTTCCTTACTATGACTGCAGTAGACACCCCCTACCAATCGCCGTTGCAAACGGTTGAAAACTATGTCGTTTTTGTCGAGGTCCTCGGCAAAGACAGCAGCCGAGACGTGCAAGACCTTCAAGATGCTTGTGCACATGGCTTTGATCAAAAATGGATTTCCGATGCGAGCTTTTTTGATACCGCACCTGCACAAGAGGAATGTTGGAAAATCAGAGAAGATGTGGCCGCACTCGAAGCCCATGCCCCACACAACCAACACTTTGATATCAGTATTCCCATCGACCAAATCGGAACCATTGTCAATCAAATCATCCAACAACTCCAATCCCTAAATGGGGTTTTAGGGGTTTATCCCTTTGGACATGTGGCAGACGGCAATATGCATCTCATCGTGGGAAAACGAAACGATGGTCATGAACTCAGCAAACAAATC
>CEUM01111021.1_pt1 | contig 30340 bp, 43 predicted proteins | sample 356421 | NCBI WGS metagenome assembly CEUM01 (sample SAMEA2622716, study PRJEB7988) | marine metagenome | biome: marine biome (ENVO:00000447); feature: surface water layer (ENVO:00002042); material: "saline water (ENVO:00002010), including plankton (ENVO:xxxxxxxx)" | depth 5 m
GGTTTTTGGATATTTAGTGAGGATATTAAGAAAGACAATGATAAGATAAAAACATTATCAGGGAATTTAGTAGGAGATGATAAAACTAAAGTAGGTAAATTAACAGATGATGAGATAGTATATATTAATCAGCAGATATCAGTAATGATATCTTATAAATATAATTTTATACATTATAATCCATTTCCTAAATTGGAAGTAGAGAAAAAGAAGGATGGAGAATATACAGACAATCAGAAGATATCTTTGAAGTTGAATGAGAAATTAAAGAATAATAAAAAATTAGGAATAAATTCACCATTCAAGGATGAGGTAATTATAATAGATGAGGTACATAATTTAGTAAGGGAAATATATAATAATAGTGGTCCATCAAGAACCTATTATGATTGGATAATAAATTCAACAGACTGTAAGATAATATTTTTATCAGGAACGCCAATTATAAACAAACCATCAGAAATTGCTATATTATTTAATATGTTAAAAGGAATTATTAAATTAAATACATTTATAGTCAAAGATAATAGAACAATTGATGAATTAAAGGATAAATTAAAGAAAATATTTTATACAGATTATTCACCAGTTAAGCAATTTTTGATTAGAAATATGAAGGGAAAATATGTAATAACATTTATAAAAAACACAAGTAATTTTGAATCTATTATGAAAGAGAATAATATAATATACACAGTGAAAAGAGAAGAGTATTCATATGATAAATATATGGATTATATATTTAGTAAATTCAGGCAATTATTTACGATAGATAATATTATGCCTAATAGAGGTGATATAGATGATAATATGGAACAAATAATAAGAGGTGAATCTATAATATTTGATTTTGATTTGAATATACCATTTAATAGAAATCAGAGATTATTTGATATGTATATTGATGATACAAAAATAGATTTAACAGAAAATGAGAAATTTATAGATTTTTTTATTAATGATGATAATACAATAGATGATAGAAGAAGAATATTATTAAAGAGAATGATTATGGGATTAGTATCATATTATCCAATAGATAGGTCATCTATTAAAAATATGCCAAGTATAGTAGATTCGAAGAAGGTAGAAATGTATGATAAATATTTAATAACAAAGAATATTAATATAGAATTATGTCCGATGAGTTCAGAACAGTTTGTTAAATATGAGACAGCATGGAAATCACAAAAAGAAAAAGCTATTAAGATGAGTCGTCAAGCGATGTATAATGATGATTCATTTGATTATCATATAAGAACGAGACAGGCATGTAATATGGTATATGATAATGATAAATTTAGGACTATTCAAGTGGATAAGAGTAATCGTGATTTAATAGATAAAATGAAAAGAGAGGAATATGATAAGTTGATAAGAAGCAAAAAATTAGAATATGATAAGGGATTGAATCATATGTCTCCTAAATTCAATAGAGTTATTAAGAATATGCAAAAATTTATGAAGGACGGTAAACCAACTGGTAAAATGTTATTTTATAGTGAATTTAGAACAGATGCAGGTTCAGAAATATTTGAACAGGTATTAATAGCCAATGGTTATACAAGATATGATTATAGAAATAAAGAAAATAATTATGATGATTTAAGGTACACATTTATAACTGGTATGGAAACAGAATTAGAAAGAAAGAATAATAAAGAAGCCTTTAATAGTTTAGATAATTTAAATGGAAATAAAATACAGATAATGATTATATCATCAGCGGGTGCTGAGGGTATATCATTAACAGCGGTAAGACAAGTACATATATTAGAACCGTATTGGAATTATGTTAGAATAGACCAGGTATTTGGTCGAGCTATTCGTCTAGGTTCTCACAATGATTTACCTGAATCAGAAAGAAATGTAGAACAATATTTGTATTTATCAGTATTTCCTGAAGGTAATAATATAAAAGATATCTTCTTATCAATGTCAAAATTAGAGACATGGAATACACCGGATATAAAAATAGATAATGATATAGTTAATTATTTATACACAAATCATAATGAATTATATGGACAAATACAGAAAATTATAAAAATAAAGAGTGATACAATGTATAGAACGGTTGATCAGGTTATTTTTGATATTATGGAGAATAAATATAATATATCACAAGAAATAATAGATGTTATTAAAGAATCATCTATTGATTGTATACAGAATTCAAGAGATAATATAGTATTGAATGAAAATTGTATTCGTTTTGATAAATCAATTCAAGATGAAAATTCTTATTTTCCTGGTATAAATGATTCAAATCTAAATAATATAGATGAACGTCAATTAAATTCAAAAATACAAAAAATCACTGATGAAATATATGCAGCACCCGGTAAAGAAGATGAACAAAATGTATTTATTTACTACAAAGTTAAAAATAAAACAAATATAGATGTACGTTATTTAAGAGAGACAGGTGAGATATTAGGGTTATTAGACCCATCGACAATGATATATTTTAATTATATATCTAATTCTAATTATCTAAAAGATAAGTTAGGGAAACTATTTTCTCCAATACAAGAAATATATAGATTATCTGATAAAGATTCAGAATATGTTAGTGATAATAAATTAATAAATCCTAATAAATTATCAGATTTAATAGGATATAAAGTAAAACATAATATTAGTGATAAATTTATGTATTTGTCGAATGATGATAGGCCAATCACAAGATTATATGATTTTGATATATTATTACAAAATGGTTTTGATATTACTGTAGTAACGCCTATTATATTCAATAATGGTAAATTATATAAAATAGAAAATTAATCACTATCATTACCTTCATCACTATCATTTGCTTCTTCACTATTATTATCATCTTCATCATATTCACCTATTAACATTTTCTTAACTAATTCTTTATTCTCATTAGTTGGGCTAAGTACATACAAGATATCAATCATACAACTAAGAACAATATCTCTATCAATAACAAAACAATATCCATCTTTAATCATAGACATATAAACATCAAAGATATCTTCTTCATTACTCACATTAATACTTTTTGTTTGTATATACTCATATACATTTTGATGCAGGTTGTCTTGTTTAATCAATACTAATCCATCAATATCCATTTTTTTATAATAATTTATAATATATTTTTTAAGTAATATTAAATTTGAAAATAATATAAATATAATGTTATTAAATATAATGTTATTAAATAATATATCTACAAATGTCGGCTAAACCTCGTCTAGAATGTAACAAGTCAAAAAGAATTAAATTTAAAGGAGAAATTAAGGATGAGTTTTATGATATGTCTTTAACAGAAAAAAAGAAATCATTCTTGCATAAGCCTGATATTGATTATGCTAAATTACAAGTTAGTATGATTGGTAGATATAGTGTTATGAGACATAAGGATGCTCAGTTATTAATAAATATTATACATGATCAATTAAAATCATATGATATAGTTATAACAGATGCTACTGGTGGTGTTGGGGGAACAAGTATATATTTGATGGATAAATTTAAATTTGTCAAAACTGTAGAAATTAGTAAATTTCATCAAAAAATAATAGAGAACAATGTTAATGTTTATGGATTTACTAATCATCAACTATATAAAGGAGATTATATAGCAATTATGAATAGATTAAAACAAGATGTTGTTATATTTGATCCACCTTGGGGTGGTAAAGATTATAAATACAAGAAAGCACTTAATTTATATTTAGATGGTATTAATATTATATGTATAATAAATGAATTACTACAAAAAAACAAATGTAGATTAATTATATTGTTTATTCCATTTAACTATGATTTAAAAACATTTGAAGAATATATTGAATTTAAATATAAAGTTATAAATAATAGATTTATAAAAATATATAAATGAACATTGATGAATTAGAAAAAAAATTAAACAAGATATCTTGTGAATTAGAAAAATTAGATAAATATAATGATATTAATGATAAAGAATTAAGTGAATATGATAAAAACAATAAAATTTATAAAAATTGGATAAGTAAATATTCTAAATCATATATAGAAATGTCAGAATTTTATGTTGGAGAAGAATTACCAAGAGAACATTATTTACAATCAAAAAAAGATGTTATAGAATTATATAAATTATTTTTGTACTATGGTATGATGGAGCATTACTTAAATATTTTATTTAAATAAAAAACTCCGGTTGTTTAGACCATCATCGCTCTTTATTTTTTTTTATGGGGTTAAATCCTCATGCCAGTTCTTCAAAATACAGTAGCTCCGCATCTTTACCTATAAATTCCTTTTCAGAAGGAATCTCAATTTTGAGAATATTGTCAATATCGTCTGGCTCCGGTTGCTCCGGTTGCTCCGGTTGCTCCGGTTGCATCGGTTGCTCTGATTGCATCGGTTGCTCCGGTTGCTCCAGTTGCTCCAGTTGCTCTGGTTGCTCCGATTGCTCCGATTGCTCCAGTTGCTCCGGTTGCATAGGAGGCAAAAGATCCGATCTGCATCCACGTTCAAATACACCACAGGTGTGTTTTCGGTGTTCTCCCAAACATTCCACGCATTCAAGCTGGTTGAACACATTTCTAGGACCATTATCTTCTTTGTCAAGTCCCAGTATTCTCCGTCTCTTCACATCAGAACCACCTAAGTTGGCGGTTGTTAGAGGGTCTTTGATCCACCTTTGTGGGGCTTTCCTCACCCTCTTTGTCAGTTCCATCTCCTAATCGCTCTAGCTCCCTGCTCTGTCGCAAAACCGTTTGTCGTTAAGATAGAAAAAAAATATAAAAAATTCAAATTATTGTATAAACTAAAATTTAATCAGAGCTTGTTGATGAATCATCATAATCATCATAATCATCATAATCTAGATTAATCAAGTGAATATAATCGATAGATCTAGGATTCTTTTTTACGTGTATTTCTAATTCATGCTCATACTTAGCTCTTTCAATGTTTGTCATATTTTGTATTTCTTTATTTGTTTTAATCATAAAGCTACCATTCATAACAGGTAAAGGACATTCAAAGTCTTTCCAATTATCAATTCTTTCTTTTTTAATATGTCCTTCAGGATTTCGGTTAGTGCATATATAACTGCATATGAACTTTTTCTTTTTATCATATATGATAAAAGGGTCAGTGGTAATGCATTGACACACTGAACACTTCTTCATGATTAACTCTTCTTTATTATATTGATTTTTAAATTATAATTCAAATTATATTTAAAAAAACAAGAATAATATATAATACATTTATAAACAATATGGAATTAGTTGATTATTTAAAAAACAATACATTAGAATCTTTAAGGGATGATAATATTAAGATATACAAATTCAAAAATTTAAGATTACTTAGATATAAATATGATGATAAAATAACAAAAGAGCATTTAAAATATTGTAAGGGTTGTATATATAATGTAGATACGAAAGAGTTAGTATGTGTACCACCAAAAAGAGTAGATAAATATAATAATGAAGAAATTGATGATACATATGAGATTCAGGGATTGATAGATGGTACAATGTTTAATGTGTTTTATACGAATGATGAATGGAAAATATCAACTAGAAGTGATATAGGAGGAAAGAATAAATGGGAAAACAAGTCATTTATTAATTTAATTGAAGATGTTTGTAGTTTGGATAGTATAACAAGTGTATTAAACAAGGAATATAGTTATTCATTTATTTTAAGACATAAAATGAATAGATGTGTATCTAATGTAGAATTTAATGCTATAGTTTTAACTGATATATATGATAGAAATAACAATAAATATGTAGATAATCTGTATTCGCATTTTAACAAAGAAATACCATTTTATATAGTAAATATTTATAATATAAATAATTTAGATAGAATTATGAATCAGAAAATGGATTATAATTGGAAAGGAATTATAATTAAAAAAGGTAATATTAGATACAAATATATTAATCCTAATTATGAGAAGGCTAAAGAATTAGCAGTTAATACGAATAATTCAGTTGTTAAATATATAAATTGTTTAAAAAACAAAAATATTGGTAAATATTTAAGATTATATCCAGAAAGTAAAAAAGAATTTAACAAATACAAAGAAATTATAGATATTATAGTGAATGAGATATATGATAATTATAGTAGATTAAAAATAAAAAAAGAAATTAAATTCAAAGATATACCATTTCATATAAGACCATATATTAATGAGATACATGAAGAATATATTATAAAAAATAAAAGAATAGATACTAGATTTATAAAATATTACTTGATTAATCAACCAGCAGAAAGAATAAGATTTATAATGAATAATTATATTGTTTGAGATTTAGAAAGCATTTCTTGAAGAATGTCGATGATATTAACAATAACATCATTAAGACTTTTAATAAGCATATTAAATGTTTGACGTTCATTAGAATAACTTTGTTTAGGGAATAAACTTAATTCAATATAATATTCAAGTGGATGTGGTTTTTTATAACCACATACTTGAATAAAATTATTTTTGTTAAATTTACAAGCGTGAGACTGTATTATATTACCAATAGTATCATCATAATCCATCATTTTAATAACAAATGTTTTATTTTTTTTAGAAAGAGTGAATGTTGATAAATCGGGAGAAGATAACAATAATTCGAACTGTTTACTACAATCTTGTAGTTTTTGAATAAGAATATTAATAGATTTATTATATAAAATTAATGGAGAATAATAATGATAAGATGATATATTAATATCATACCAATAAGGTTCAGTATAAACATCTCTGTGATAAAAACGTTCAATAAATTCAAATTCATAATCTTTAGAGAATTGTTCAATATCATCTTTTTTTATATTTTTTAATTTTATTTGATTAGATAAATTTTCTTTGAATAATTTATCATCAATGTGAAATGTGTAGATAGCATTCGATATATTATTATATTTAGCATGTTTGTATCCATTATCTACATTAGGTATTGAATATAATTTAAGTGATTGTCTTTCATTTGAATTGGTTGATTTAAGTTCTGTTATAATAATATAGCTAATGATATCTTTTATTTTGAATGGTTTAAATAAGATATTTTTAATATTGTCTGATAAAGGTGAATCTAGATCGTAATCATCAATAGTTACGGTATCTTTGTATACACTAGATTTTTTTATAGGATAAATTTTAAAATCATTAGTAGTAATTTTAACAACCGAATCATCTTTATCATTCATAACATCAATCATAAATAGGTAATCATTTTTGTATTTATCTGGGTCTAATTTAATAGGAATTAATTCAATTCTTTGTTTAATATATTCATTATGAACTGATGTATTATTTTCTAAAATAGTGATATTGTCAAAAGAAACAGAATTGATGCTACTAATTAGGGTTCTTCTCACTCCATTAACAATACTTTTATCCAATCCTAATTTTTCATCACCCTTTAATTCAAATGATAAAATATCATTAGTACCGTCATTAGATTTTTTTATATTTGAGTACTCCATATTATAAATAATATAATATAATATATTTATATAATTTCAAATTTATATGTTATAATTTTTTTATTTTTTAATTTTAATAAATATATGAGTAATATATTGTATATAAGTCGTCGATGTACACATTGTCATGAATTATTAATTTTGATTCACAAAAATAAAAAAGAATTAGGTAAATTATTTAGAATTATAGATATTGATGTATCTCCATTTCCTAAGTTTGTTAGAAGTGTACCACATTTAATGTATAATGGGAATGTTGTATTAGGAAATGATATAAAAAGTCAATTAAATATGTATTTATCAGAGATAAATAATGATAAGGATACAATGCCACCATTAGAATATAGTACGATGCCTAGAATGTCTACAACAACTGATATATATTCAAACAAAAACAATATGCCATCAGATATGCCATATAATAAAGGAGATGTTAGGATTGAAGAAACACCAACAAAGAAAAATACAGAAGAATATGATGGGGCAATTCAGAATGAATTAGAATCATATTGTGTTGATGGTGTATGTGGGTTATCATTCTCATCAATAGATGATACACATATAGATAATAGTGTATATGATCCTGTTGATTTTGGAGATGAAGAGAATCAAACAAATCTTCATGTGAATAGTGATAATCCATCAATTAATAATAGTTATGAAAAAATGATGAGCGAAAGAGATATGGATATGAATCCAAATAATAATAAAAAAATGGGTTCAATGGATTATCAATCGAATACATTAGATTTACGCGTATAAAAAAAACTAATAATAATATAAATTATATTATATGGATATAGATAAATTAAATAATAAAGCAATTAGTTTATTCAAATCATTTGTGAAAGATATCATTAGTGTATATCCCGAATACAAATCTAAATTATATGAACATTATGGAAGTATATTAGTAGGGGAATCAACTGATATCACTAAATTTTTAGACAACATTAACAAATATGAAAAACTAATAACAAATAGAAAAGAAGAATTATTCAAGGATGACATATTTATATTTGAAGAGATACCTATGAGTGATTTATGGAAATCAGATATATCAGAATCCACAAAGAAAAATATATGGAAATATCTACAAACATTTTGTGTGATTTATATTAATTTAAAATCGAGTGAGAGTTTAAAAGAATTATTAAGTGGTGAAACAGATTCATTATCATCTGAAAGTAAGAAAGATTTAAAAGATTTAAAGAAAATAAAGAAGATGAAGGAGGATATGAATAAGAATAAATCACCAGAGGGATTATTTGAGGGTATGGGTGATTTAAATATAGAAGATATGTTGAACAATTCAACAATTGGTAAGATAGCAAAAGAGATATCAGAATCGATTGATTTACCTAATTTAGAATCTGGTGGAGACATATCAAAATTATTAGATGGGAATAATATTATGAATATATTTAGCAAAGTGAATGAAACAGTACAGCAAAAAATGAGTAGTGGAGAATTAAATGATGATGTATTAAAGAATGAAGCAAATAATATGTATCCAAATATGATGAATAATGATTTATTTAAATCTATGACAGAAAATATGGGAAATATTGTTAAAGAAATGGAGAAAACTCAACAACCTAATCCAGAACCAAAATCAGATGATGATTCAATTAAAATAAATAATAATAATCTTGTATAGTAATATATATTATGACGAACTTTTGGTATAATAATATTAGAATATTGATTGATAGCAATTATTTATTAGATGTTATTCCTAATAAAAAATATGATATGATTAGAAATTTAAATGCTATTACTAGATTATCTATATACTTTTCTATCATATATTATTTAATGAACAAAGATAGTAATGTATTCTGTTTACCATTAATTGTATGTGTAATAACAGTAATGATATATAAGAATAACAAAAAAATAATGATGAATGAATTATCTAGAGATATGAATAAATTAAATAATTTAGAAAAAAAGATAGAAAAAAAGCTAGAGAACAATAAGAGATTACCTACTATAAATAATCCATTAATGAATTTTAATTTAGTGAGTCATGATGATAAAGAAGCATTGAACACAGAAAATCCAGCTGTGCAGAAAATGGTTGAAGATAATTTAAATTATAATGCATTTAAGAATCAATCAGACCCATTTACTAGAGAGCATACTCACACTAGATTTTATACAATGCCTGTAACAACTGCTATGAATGATCAAGAAGGTTTTGCTAGATGGTGTTATACTAATGATAGCAGTTGTAAGGCAGGTAATTTAATGGATTGTGATAAAAAGAGAGGAACAACTGGTGGGACTGGTGGTCAAGGTGGTAAGAATTAATAGTTAATCATAAGAATCGCATTTATTACATATTTTTTTTTACTGTTATAATAATTTTTATAATATATTTTTTTTATAAATATATATTATATATAGATGCCAAGTATAACTCATGATACTTCAACGGGCTTTGATTTAAATACCCCAGCAGGACATAAAGATGATAATAGAATATTGAATATTGATTCATTACAATCATTACATTCTGGTATATATACATTAGAAAATTTAAGACCTTCTTCTATTCAAAATGCTGTTAATGTACAGACAAGTCAAACTGGTATTAATTTAAAAGGTGGTGAGAATATTACAGGTGAACACGGACATTTAGTAACTGACAGTTCATATTTAAGAACACAAGAGAATACAAATAAAAGACAAATCCATCAATTAAATCCAAGATTTACTTTATCGTCTCCTTATATTAAAGGATTTTATGATGTTAATACAGAGACTAATTTAATAAATTCGAATAGTACACTACAGAAAAAATCTTTTAATATATTTAGTCGTCAAGCTCAAAGACAAAATGGTGATGTTCAGGAGCAATATTATTTTACTCCAATGATTTCTAAGTTAAGTGAGACTGTACAAGACCCACAATTTATTATACCTGAAGATACACTTGGTGATTGGAAGCAAGGTGGTGTTTCGACCAGACAATTATTAAGAGAATACACATACAAGAAGAAGTGTGAAGAAAATAATGTAATAAAAAAATATGTTGATAATTAATATATAAATGTTTAAAAACAAATTAGTAAAAGTAGAAAATTTAAATAATGATAAAGCAGAACAACAAGTATTATTTAATAGAGCTTTAGATGAATACAAAACATATAATTTTAAAAATGGTATACGTAATATAGATACTTCTAAAATACCTACATTTGATTTATACGATAAATATAGTTTAAAAACTGATAATACTATATTTAATAATTCTAGCAGAGGAATAATTGATGAATTTTATAAAATGAAGGAACAATTAGTTTATAAAGATGGAGTAGGGTTAAATAGATTTTATAAATTACATAAGGATCCACAGGCGAATGTTATAGAGAAATATAATGGAGATTGTATACCAAGAATTGGATTAAATACAAGTCAAATATACAAAGACTTGTGTAATTATTAATATATTTTTTTATATAATATTTTATATTGTATATATGAGTTTAATCACCGAAACAAATAATGATAATAATATTAGTGCTATAACTGGATTACCTATAACACTAACAAATGATCAAGGGATTGAACAACAACCATTTACTAGTAAAGATGGATTAAGCTTACAATTATATGGTAATACTAATCCAGCACACAATATGTATAACATTGAAGATGGTACATATATTAAAAAAAGAGAACAACCATCATTATTTGATGGTGATTTAAAACAAGATGTGTATGGCAACACATTTAGTGGAGAGCTAGCTAATAAAGACAGATATGATTTAGGAATGATTAGAAATTTTGAGAAACCAACAGAAAGGCAATATGTTGCTCCAATTGATGAAAAATCTATAGTTAATGTTAGAGTGGGGCATTTAATAGCTCAAAGAAATCATATAGACAATATTAGAAGTGAAGTCAATAAAAAGGATAATTATAAAGGCAGAGTAAAAGCGGGTAGTGCATTAACAGAAGTCAGAGGAATTCACGCTGACGTATATAAAAATCGCCCATACAGAGATTATAAGAATAGTCCTGATAGATATTTTACTACAGTGGCTACAACTGAGAAACCACTAATCAGACCAGAATATGAAGTTAAATTTACTAATAGGTCAATTTTTAATAATAATTTTATAACAAATGCTAAAACATATATATCTGATTCAGAAAAAAGTCAAGCAGTACAAACTTCCCATAGACAACAATTAGGTCCTAGTAATGGTAGAAATTTTGTTGGTAATAATACACAACAGAATAATTATGATTATAAAGAACTAGGTTATCATGTATATCCGAATGAACGTGAAGTAACATCAGAAAGAAATATTATCAATAATGCGAATACTTATATTCATAAACACGAAACTGGATATAATAAAGAAGGTTTAGGATATGTTGATAAACCAAAAGGAACATTAAAACAAACTAATATGTACAGTGATTTATTGAATCCTAAAACATCAGTAAATGATGTTGAATCTAGAGATTTATTATGCACATATCATACTGATCCAACAAAAGAAATAATATCTACCGGTCGAGAACCAACTTTATCTAATGTTAAGCTAATGAGTGGTGCTGATAGATTTAATACAGAGACAAAAAAATTAGATAGTGATTATATGACACAATATCAAACAGGTATTACTAATATATTTTCTAATATATCTACATCTAATGATACTAAAAATACTAGAGATAAAAATACACTTGATAATCAAAAATTATGTGATCGTATATCACCTGATCTATTAGATCCATTCAGAAATAATCCATTTACTAAACCATTGTCTAGTTATGCATACAGTTAATTACTTTATTTTAGAATTTTTAATAATATCTAAATGATATTTGGTAAAAATATTTTTAGGAATGTTTTTTTTTATTATTTTTTCTTTTTTATCAAATTTTTTAGTTTTAACAATATTAATTATTGTAGATAATTTATCATTATATTTATTTGTATCTTCTATATATTTATTTAATATTTTTTTTAATTCTAATAATTGATCATTGGTTAATTTATTTAAATTAAAAAATAATCCATTTTTATTACTTATATGATATATATCATTATTTTTAATATAATTATAAACAATATGGTCTACATTACCATCATTATTCGTAATTAAATCATACACATACTGTATATCTTTATTCATATTAATATTAAATATATTAAAATACATTAAATAGGACGACCAATTATCTGTATTGTTTTATTATTATATCTTATTCTAATAGCTGTTATTTCAATATCTATTTTTGTATTGACTTGTACATTTTCATCTTCAAATCTGTTTAATGGTATTAAAATTAATAATGGACTATCTTCGAATTTATTTCCTTCATAATCACCATAATCACTTAATTTTATATAAGCAATCACACCTGCTTTTGTTACATTGTGAACATAACAAGATATCTTTAATCCAACTACAGGTGATACTAATACTGCTTTAAAATTAATATTATATTTACTTTTACCACCTTCGCATACTCCATATTTTGACCTATTCACAATATCTATCGTATCTTTAATAATATATCCTGTTGATATGCTTTTTCCTTCGAATTTATTTTTGAGTTTAATAGTAAGTATATCATTAAATTTTTGATTCATTTCACTACTGTCTATATAGATATCATCTTCTGTTAACAACTGCTCACTAATAAAATCCATTGTCATATATAATAAATAATATTTATATATATTTATATATTATTATCAAATTATAAAAAAATTTATATAATATTGTTATTTATTATAATCATATTTCTGGTTCAGGTTCATTAAATTTATTATACTCTTTGTTATTAATCATATCAGTAATCATATCAAGTAAAGCCATATCATTAACTAGAACATTTAGTAAATTAAGTTGATTACCTTCAATATATTGAATAACTTCATCAACAGATGAAGTTGTTTCTAATCTCAATAAATCATTCATCATAGTTTTTAGAGATATATCTGCTTTTATTAATTTGTATAATGCTTCTTTATTATTAAATACGTGATTTGTTTTTTTATTAATTACCTCCATATACCAACCAGTAATACCCAATGATGTTTTATCAACTACTTCATTAGTTACTTCTTCAATTGGTTTATTAATATATTCTGAGTATGCTTGTCTAGCCATTAAAAGTTTTTTAGGGTCATAAGTGTTATAATATTCCTCTTTGTCTTTGTACTTTTTTTTTACATCAGATTTCATTTCAGAATATTTATCTCTAATAATTTTAATCTCTTCATTCATTTGATTATCAAGTAATAGTAGTTCATCCTCCATTGTATTTAAATGTATCAATCAGTTTAAAATACAATTATATTTATTAATTCAAATTAAAAAATTAAATATATAATATTATAAAATTTTATTTTCCTTTTTCGATATCATCTTCAGAATCAAGATTAGGCAAGATATCTTCTGGTTTATCATTATCATTATTATTAGGCAAGATATCTTCTTGTTTATCATCATCATCATCATCATTGAATTCATTTATCCCATTTAAAAAATCTGATATTTCATTAATTTGTTCAACATGATTTTCTGCTTTTGTTTCACCTAATGATTTTTTTAAACTAGAAACTTTACCTATACTAGTTAAATGTTCAATTTCTTTAGAAGCATCCTGTTTTTTGTGACTTATAGGTTCTGATATATTAGTTAATTTATTAATATCATTAATATGTCCTGATACTTTTCCCCATTTAGTATTCTTTTTTGTTTTTGTCTCTTTTTCCTTCATCTTCATTCCAATGTTAGACATTAATTCCGCTGCTTTTTCTTCTTTAGTTGGTTCATAAATTTCACATTCATCTAATCCATTGCATATATCTGGTTTCTTAAGAGATGCATTAGAAAAATTAGACTTAAATTGTTTAATTATAGAATCATCTATTGTTGGAGATTGTTCAATTAATCTATCATATTCTAATCTACTTATTTTTAAAAATTCTTTGACAGGTTTTCTTTTTTTAGGAGCCATTGCTAATTCTACTGCTATATTTCTGCCAAATTTTGACCATTGGACTTCACTTAATCTGTGAGACTCCATTAATTCTGCATATCTTAAGAAATTTTGTAATGTTGATAATATACCAGCAAATATATTAACGGAACCTACACCAGCCATTGCCATTTGTTTATGTTCATCTGGAACAAAACTATCCATAGCAAAATTAGCAGTACCTGTTAATGTAGATAATATAATAACAGGAATTGTAAATATATAATTCATTCTTCTATATAATTTTTCGGACCGACTATGTAGCCATTTATAGCAAGTAGCTTTATCAGCCCATTCAGCTAGTAAAACTTCTTCTTGAGGAGTCCAAGGGTCATATACATCTTCTGTAGTATCAGATGTATTCTTTTTTTCCATTATAATATTAATTATATTTTTAATATTCTTTTTATTTTGTTGTAATATTGATGATTATATATAGCATTTCCACTTTCTATATCTTTTATTACTTTTTCTGGTAAATTTAATTTAGATGCTAATTGTTTTTGTGTCATATTCAATGTGGATGTTCTTTTTTGAACCATTTGTGTTCTGAATTCTCTAGAATATTTGTTGTGCTGTAGTGTATCTGTTTCTGCTTTTTTTTCTATTTTTTTTACTTTATTTAATTCTTGATTTTTATTTGTTTGTTTATTTGTTTGTTTATTTTTAGGCTTATTTATTTTAATAATTACTTGTTTCCAATCTTGATGATCAAATAATTGTTCATCACCATTCATTCTGTTTATTATAATTATGGTTTTTATTTTATATAATTTGAATATAAGTTATATAAAACTAAAAAAGAAAACAATGGACGATATTTGCGAATATTGTGGTCTTTATGGTTGTGATACAAATGAGTGTATATTAAATAAAAATAATTATAAAATTTGTGAATGCTGTGGTCTAACAGGCCATAACAAAAATGAATGTTCATTTAAGAATATTGTTAAAAAAATGGATATAATTCAAAAAAATTCAATAAAATACTTGAATTCTATTTTCCCTGATATTGATATATTTGTAAAAAATTTATATTATCCTATTCAAAGAAATATTATCATAAAATATAAATATGATTCAATCAATGTAGATTCTTCTAATGTAAATTACGCAAATCTAATATTAACTAGTCCTGATGGATTGACTGTTTTTAAATATTATTATATATTATACAATGATGGACATATAGAATGTGGTTCTGAATAAGATATCTTGTTATTGAAGTATAATTAATAATTTGAAATTTTAATATTTTTTTTATAACTAACGACAAACGGCTAGAGCGAAAGAATGTGGCGATCATTATTCTCATCGAGATGTGAGGAGTGGGAAAGATCTTTTGAATGTCGTAAAGCCTTGGTAGAGGTTCAGATGGCAAAGATGACTGCAGAAGCCGAGGGATGGGAATTGAGGGCTAAAGCGTCCGAGAGGAGGGCTGTAGAAGGCGAGAAGAGGACTACAGAAGCCGTGAAGAGGGCTGCAGAAGCCGAGAAGAGGGCCGCAGAAGACTTGGAGAAATACCAGAAGTGGGCTACAGAAATCAAGGAGATGACTGCAGGTCTCTTGGTGAGATCCAATAAGATGACTACACAAGCCGAGAAGAGAGCAGAAGATTCCGAGAAGAGGGCTACAGAAGCCGAGAAGAGGGCAGAAGATGCCGAGAAGAGGGCTGCAGAAGCCGAGGAGATGGCTGCAGAAGCCGAGAAGAGGGCTGCAGAAGCCGAGGAGATGGCAGAATTAGCTGTTATCAATGGCTCAAACGGAGAGTGTTTTGAACGATTCAAGTGCCCGATCACACAACGTCTGATTAAGGACCCTGTGATTACATGCGACGGACATACATATGAACGTGAAGCTATTGAGAAATGGTTTGTAATGAATGACACTAGTCCATTTACCGGTGTAGCACTTGATAGCAAAGTGCTTGTGCCTAACCATGCTGTGAGAAAAGCAATAGAAGCATATGTTCCTCCTATAGAGGTATATGTTCCTCCTCATAGGAGGGGATGGTAGATGAACAGTGAATGAGAAAACACTAAATATCTCAAAAAAAAAGAGCTAGGGAAACCTAGTTTCTTTTTTATTTTTGTTCTGCTAATTTTCTACCAAACTTCATCCATAAAAATACAGATATAGTAAATCCTAGTAAAAATCCAGCAATACACTGGTCTGGGTGATCATTCATAAAAGTTCTAGTTACAATTGGACCTAAGAAATAAGTAATAATAGAATAAAAAACCATAACCCCATACATTTATAAACTTGATAAATGTACCATATATATAGTATTTATATATTTATTTATCAGAAATATAAAACCTATTAATTGTATTACAAACATAATCCATGGGTGATCTTACATTTTCGTATATTTTTTCTATAAAAGAAATATGTGTATTCATTCTTGAACAATTAGGCTCTATATTATTCTCCAATATATATAATATCTTTTCTATATCTTTTTCTAATTTTTCTATCTTAGAGTCTAAGATATCTATCTTATTATCCATTAATATATTATATATATTAATGGATAATATATATAATATATTAACTTAGATACTTGAACTAGAACTACAATCCTTATCTAATAAACATAAATTCTCATTACAATCATCCGTATTAAAAGTACCACATACAACATTAACATATATTAGTCCAAATATTGATGCGATACATATCATAGATAAGGATGAATATGCCATACACTTCAAGCGACAACATTTTTTTTGATTGTGTTCCGGGTCTGGACTAACTAATGTTGCTTCCTGTTTCTCTTTTTTATGAATTAAACTTTCTCTCATTTATTTATGATAATATATATTATCTATTTAAATAAATTTGATATTAATATTACAAAAAAAAAATAGTAAAGTATGGACTTAAATATATTAATTGTTATATTTACTATCGTATTATTCATCTATATCATTTCATATAAATACAGTTGTTCTGTAATTTTATTAAAAAAGCACAACAAATGATTCTAGATAAAGTAAAAATCATATATATGTTATTTATAATATTATATTTTCATCCATTCAAATATTTTATAGATAAATCAGATATTTATAGTTTACGTAAAAAGATGTATTATATTATATGTAAATAAATTACTATTTAAATTTTTTATTTATTTTTTGAACACAAAAAAAGTTGTATTTTCTAATTAAACCACATCTAGGACATCTATTTATATTTAATTTAATTTTTCGATGATTCTTATTTAATTTAATATTAAATAGATCATTACAAATTTTATCTATATCATTATTAGGCATAATTTATGATATTTATTATTATTATCTATTTAAATAAATTTGATATTAATATAAAAGTAAATATAATATATAATATAAGATGTTAATACCGATTAGATGTTTCACATGCAACAATATCATTGCTGATAAATGGGATCCATTTGTTATCATGACAAATTTAGAAAAAAATAAAACAACAAAAGAAAATGATAATAATTTAGATGTACAATATATAGATTTTAAAAAAGCAGAAAAATCTATTGAAGGTAAAGTATTAGATGATTTAGGATTACATAAATATTGCTGTAGAAGGATGATGTTATCTAATGTGCATTTAATTTCATATATTAATTAATATATATTATAGTAAGTATGAATACATTCGAAATAGATGAACGAAATTATAGTGATTTGTTTGAATATAATGAGAATGACCCTATAACATTCGGTAGACTTAGAGTAGACCAAGATATTGTAAGTAAATATCCTCATATAGTTGATCCAAATACTGAAATTTTAAATAAATCACAAAAAGATGAGGTATTAGAAAAAGAAACAAAAAATATAGAAAAGGATGATAAACAAAAAATAAGCACAATTATGGATGTTAAATTAGGTGATATAATATCTAATTTAACAAATGTTATAGTAAATTTTTGGACGGATTATAAAAAAATGTTAGTTGAAGTTAAACTTGAAATGGATGATATTGTATTAGAGAATAAAGATAAAAATATGACATATTTAGTAAAAATACATTGTCAAACATTTATAAGATATCTTCGCAAAGATGATAATTCATTGTATATGGGTATATTTTTTATTTTATTATCAATATTATTATATTTTATAAATATAATAAGATAAATGCTATATGAATGTCTTATAGTATTAATAATATTTGGTTTATTACAATATTATGATAATATATTACATGTATTACTAATAGTATTTGTTTTGTACTTATCGTATAAATATTTTATTAGTAATAAATCTGATATATACAATCAATTAAGCGATATAATTAAACCAGATAAAACAAATGAATATATAGAAACAAATAGTGAAATTAAAAATATAAGTGAATATAAAAAATATAATCAAAAATCATTTTTAAAAGGATTAAAATATTATAAAAAAATAGATAAATATTTAGATAATTTAGATACAGATAAAACAGATAAATATAATAAAAATATTTTAGAGAATTGTTTATACTATTTAGATGAATGTATATATCACTTTAATCAATTATTAAACAATATACATGATGCTGATATATTAGAAACATTAAATAAAAATATAAAAAAACTAAAGGATGATAAAAAAAATAGTATTATGTATAAAATAAAGGAATACAATTTAGAGAAAGAATATAGTTTCACGTTATAATAATAAATTAATGTTATTTATTAATAATAATGAGTTACTTATTAGATGATAAATTATTAAAAAATATATATTATAAGAAAAAAGTAAATAATGATAATGATTTAAATTTTTTAGATTTATTAAATAACTATATTGATACTAATATAATTTATAATGTATTAAAAAGCATAGATATTCAAACAAATAAAAATATTATTAATTATATTTTTTTAAAATGGGCGAAAATAAATAAGATATCTTATAACAAAAACATTAAAAATTTGGATATAAATGAATTTAATAATAAGCTAAAAGAATTTATAAATGATGAATTATATAAAGCTATCTATGTTTATAATAGTATAATTGTTTATTTAACCCAGTAATACATATAATAATGATATCTTAACTATTCCTATGAGAATAATATAAAATAGACAAATAACGTATAATTTTATATTCATAATGGATTAATATAATAAAAAATAAATTTATATCAAATTAAAAAAAATATAAATTTTTATTAATGGATATTAATGATTTAGTAAATTAAAAAAAAGCATCTTATGCTAATTTCTTTTTATAGTGGTACAGTCCACTGCTAAAGATTGGCAATTATGTTTAATATGTATAAATACTATATAAATCTCTTGCCTGTCCTCTCTAGCCTTTCTCGTCATTATTATCTCCTGACGCATGGAGCCTTATGTGTGGCCTCAGCCAAGGGCTTACCTTCAGCCACGAATCACAGCGGACCTTTCCATGGCCCGTTGTATACGCGTATTATCCTTACGATATTGTGTTACCCAGATAAAATCACGACAGTATTCCCCACAAAATTTCTGGATTTTCACAAGGTAATCAACCTTAGCAGTCTCCTCACAAACGGGGACCATCACAGCAGTCCCATCTGGAAGTGTCATCACATATTGAAGAGCCTTCTCCAGATTCTTCACATCTGTTTCAGTGTATACAAAATTGATATCATCACCCGATGGTTTCCAGTTAACTTCAACATCCTTACCACATCCAATGTATTCGATTTCATTGAACGGGATATTAGTCAATAGTTTCCATTCGCAGCCACCTCTCTGGCCCTCACATCATCCCTTCTGGCCTTCTCAAGCTCCTCCTTAGACACATCGTTCATCGCTCTCTCTCTGATGCTGCTCTCTTTCGCTGCTGCTGCTCTCTCTCTTGCTCTTTCTCTTGTATGTGTCGTTGTGATAGAAAAAAATATAAAAATTTAAAATTAATATTCTAAAGAGCTCTTTTTATTTAATAGTAATAACTCCATAACCTTTAACAGTATCGTAGTAAAATCTAAACTTTTCTATAAGTTGTTTATTAGAAGTCAATGCATAAGCAATTTTTGGATCACAATCTAAAACAAACCGTAATATCTTATTTAATGTTGATTCATTAATATATTTATTGAGTTTATCAAATATTACAATACAACCATTAGCTTTTTCTCCTTGAACTATATCAATTCCATATAATGATATTATTGTTTTTATTAAATTAAATAAATCTACTTCTGTATTACCTAATCTTTTTCTAATTTCTGATTTATATTGAGATGGGGTGTAATCATTAGCACCTATAAGTTTATAAGGGACTCCCTCCGGGATATTTGACTTGAAATCCATAGTTCGTAATTGTAATTAAAAAAATATATTATGATTTCAAATTATTTGTATTAACTTCAAAAACAAGATATCTTGTTAAAACATTTATTTATTAATTTATAATCAATTGTTTTTTTAAAAAATAAAAAACAAAATATTTCTTTATAAATGATATTGGATAATATTAATAGATTGTTATTATTAGAATATTTCCATAATAAATGATTCCATTGATTGACGAAATTTTTAATATGGATTGGATAATATATGTTATCTTGTTTTAATTGATTTTCTAATAAATCTTTAAAATACAAACCGAATGTCATTGATTAAATATATAATATAGTATATCTGGGTTTAAATGATTTTTAAGACAATATACTGTTTTTAGTTTTTGTTCATTCTTGTATAATATACGATCTAATTCATCACTAATAATATCACATAATTGTTTTCTAGCAAACATAATCCATCCAGAAACACTATATGACATGGACATAACTTTTTCTTTTCTTAATTCATTGATTATAGTTTCTATAGTCAGTTCATCTGTTCTTGATTTTAATATATGAATTAATTCATTGTCTATCTCTGTATTAGATTTTTCGATAGAACCAAAGTAATCTAGCATTGTTTGTTATTATTTAATAATTATAGTTTTAACTATAAATAAAAAATTATATTATTAAATTAAATATTTTGATTAACTTGTATTACATTAGTAAATTTTCTTTCTTTATAATTTGCATATTTATATAAACAAATCCACATACATAAAAATATTCCTATAATACATAGAATGCCTATTAAAGCACAGAATACTTCATTATCAAAGATATCCAAAAAGTCCATAATTAGATAATTAATGTAAATAATCTTATAATAATTCAAATTAAATAAGTTTAAAATAATAATTAAAGATATTAATAAAAAATATTAGAATGGATACGAATGTATATTCACAAGCAAAAATAGAGTATACAAATCAATTAATTGATGTTTTAAAAGATAGATTGTATGATAGAATTTATGAGATTTATACAGATAGCAAAAGAAACACAAAAATATTTAGGAAAGAATTAGAAAATATTATTAAATGGAATCAAGAGATGATAGAAATTGAGAGAAGTAAAATAATGGAGAGGTCTAAGTGTGAATATATAGATGATTTAATAACTGCTGTATTTATCAGCCATACAAGAATATTAACTAGTATCGGTAAAAAAACTAGTAAAAAAGTGAATTTAGTAATACCTAAGACAATTAATTTTATACATAAATGTTATATAAATATAGCAAGAGAAATATGGAAAAATCCAAATTTATTTGATAATAGGACAACAAGTTCTGAATATCAAAAAAATATAAGAATTATAGAAAATTTAATTAAAAGTTCAATTGAATACACAATTAGGTCATCATTACCAGTCAGAGATATATTAAGAAATCATTTGTCTAATGATTCTAATGATGAAGAAGCTCTAGAAAATAAAGAAACACAAGAATCACTTGAAGAAAATCAAAAATCACCTGAATCGAATGATTATAATAATATCAGAGATGAACAAGTTATAGATAATACAGAACCAGTATACGATAATGATAATATAATAATGAGTGATGATGAAGAGGATAAGATTAATTCAGTGATTGAGGCAGATAATAATAAAGAAGATGATAATACCGATTATAAAGAATTAATTCAAGAAATTAATAATATTAAGCCGACTGAAAGTAAAGAACCTGAATTTGTGGATAAAATAGATAATGAAGTAGTTGTAGTCGATAAATATAATTCAAATATAGATTTATTTGAATCTATTGATAGTAAATCAGATAATAATGATGATGATGATGATAATAAAGTAGATGATAAACAAGAAAATGATGTTGATGAAGAAACAAAAATTATATCTGATTTAGAGCATAAAACATCAACAGATATCAAGGATATAACAATGATCAAAGATGATGATAATAAACCGGATGTAGAAATAGATGATACAGAAACTATTGATGGAATATTAGGTGATATTGATAAAATTAATAATGATGAGGATTATACGTTATTTGAGTAAAATATTAATAATAAGTAAGTATATTTATGTATAATCCAATTGTATCATCAGTGATAGCATCTATTACGATTGGAATAATAATTGAACTTTATTATAAGTTTAAATACAAGGATGATGAGGATATGTTAGATATTAATGATAAAACTAAAAAACAAATAACATGTATGATTGGATTATTTGCTATTACTTATATATATTTAATTTGTAGTTGTAAGAGTGATTCAAGTGTAGAATCAAATAAGATTGATGTATTAGAGGAGGTAGAAGATTTTGTAGATGAATATGTACCATCTAAAGTTCCATTTTAATTAAGATTATAAACATGATTATTATTAATCATATTTTTTTTTATTTTATAAATATCAAAGATATCTTCATTTAGAATATTTTTAGGAATACCATTACAAGAATATTTAGCTAAATCAATATATAATTGGAATGATACGTTATCAGGGTCATAAATACATTCACCTGATTTATCTGATAAAATTTTATTTAGTAATATCATAAATTTATCGAGTAATTCAGATTTTTCTGGAGTAAACTCATTTAATGCATCTAATATTGTAGTAGATAATCTACATAAATCAAAACTATAATTTATAGGTATATTATTAGTATTATCATTATTATACAATGGTATATTTTGTATAGGATAAGTATATTGACCATCGGCTTCACCATGTTTTGAGAAAGAATCACTAAAATATTTTTTTTTATTAAAATCAAATACAGACCTACCAAAGTCTATTATTTTAAATATTTTACCATATGTAGGCACTTTAAAATATATATTGTTGAATTTGTAATATAAATATTCTAATTTTGTAGAAGTATACATAATATTATTAATATGTAGATCATTGTGACAAAAGTTATAGTGTTTTTGAAGATATGCTAAACAAAATGTTATTTGGAAAAAACAAGATAATAAAATATCCATATTTAATTGTTCACTATTAAGATAATCTTCTAATGTTCCTTCTAGTCGTTCGAGTATTACTTGTTGTAATGGTATATTTTTAAGACATAATATAATTGTTGAATCATCACTAATATCTGATGAATAATTACTATAACTACTATCATCACTATCATCGCTATCATCGCTATCATTGCTATAGTAATTATCTTCAACAGATATATCAAATAGATTACCAATCTGTTTATTAAAAAATGTATATTCCTGCATATATGAGAATTCCGATGATACATTATATATATAATCACCTGTACCTATATATGTACCATAACATATAGATAGTGAAGGAGTTTTATTTGATAAATATAGATGGCTAGCTATAATAGAAAAAAATGCATCTATATATGCAGAATTATTCATATTATTAATTTTGCTTTGAATGTTGTATCTATAATTGGATGGTAATAAGCTATTTGATGTATCATATTTATTTGTACAATAATGAATAATATCGATTATTGGTATTGATTTTAAAAAAAGTTTTTTTGTTTTAATAGAGTTTGTACATTTATCATATACAATTGTTCCTAAATATTTATTAGAACAGTGAGGTGAAGCACTAATACAATTAACTATATCAATAACTCTAAATCTTCTATCTACATCTAAAGTTTTTCTAGATTTATTTGAATTAGAATAATTAAAAAACATTGATAAAATAGGAAAATAAAATTGTACATTGTTAAGTAATGAATGTTCCTTAAATTTTTTGTTTAAATTAGAATATTCATTATTACTCCATTTAAAATATTTTAAATACATATTTATATTAATTATAGTTTTATTAACTATTTTAAACAAATAAAATATTGCGTATTTTTGATATAATTAAAAATATAATAAATATTAAGTACTAGATGGAACTACAAATAAAAAAATTCAATATGAATAAAATAACAAGTGATAAAGTGGTTGTTTTAATAGGCAAAAGAAATACTGGTAAATCTTATTTAGTAAAAGATATCTTGTATCATCACAAAAATATACCTGTCGGACAAGCCATATCAGGAACAGAGGCAGCTAATGAGTTTTATGGGAGTATTATTCCTAAAGTATTTATACATGAAGAATATACTGCACAAATTATTCAAAATATAATAAAAAGACAAAAATTAATGGTTGAAAAATTAAAACAAAATCCAAATATGGATCCTAGAGTATTTTTAATATTAGATGATTGTTTATATGATAATTCTTGGACTAAAAATACAGATATTCGTTCTATATTTATGAATGGTAGGCACTATAAAATATTATTTTTGTTAACAATGCAGTATGCGTTAGGTATTCCTCCAAATCTTAGAACAAATATTGATTATGTATTTATATTAAGAGAAAACTACGTTTCAAATAGAAAAAGATTATATGAGCATTATGCTGGTATGTTTCCAACATTTGATATGTTTTGCCAGGTGATGGATCAATGTACAGAAAATTATGAATGTTTAGTAATAGATAATAATGCTAAAAGTAATCATTTAGTTGACCAGGTGTTTTGGTATAAAGCACCTGAGAGACCAGATTTTAAATGTGGTGCCCGTGAATTTTGGGAATATTCAGATAAAAACTTTCAAAGAAATAATGATAGTAGTGATTCAGTTACATCTAGTAGAATCAAAAATAAAGTTGAAGTTATTAAAAATGGTTAATTTTTAGTTTAATATAGACATATTATCTATAGTTTTTGGATCAGCAAAATCTTCATTTGTTGTTAAATACAATCCAGTATCACCTACTACACTTGCGTCAGAAGTAGGCATTCTTGATGCACCATGACTTAAATCAGCTGTTGAGTATTGGCCTGAATATGCTGTATATCCTTCAACTAGTTTATCAGAATCTTCACTATCGTTCTGTATTTGACCACTAATAAAACCATTTGGTTTACCCTGTGTTTCTTCACTAATATGTTTCTTTACTTTTGTTGCCATATCTTTATGTTCAATTGAGTTAAATCTTTTATGTATCTTTTTACCACCAATGTGTCCCGTCATAATAAATGTAGGGAAACCATCAACCTTTAATTGTGCGACAAGCTCTTTATTTTCTTTTTCTAAGATATCTTCATAATTAATAGAAACACCTAAATGAGAATCTCCGACAATTTGTTGCATTTTAGGCCAAGCCTCTTTTGCTTTATTAGAATATCCACACCAATCCGCCCATACCATCTGTACCTTAACAGAACCATTACCTCCATCCATTCTACTAGGTTCTCTAGTATCCATTCTAGGGTCCGGTGGGGGAACGACTATATTTTGACCGAAAACCTGCTGTTGGTATGGGATTACTAAAGGCATTGGGCTAATATCATCCATTTTGAATGCCTGTCTAAATTCTAATTCGGTAGCATCACGAACACCTTGGACGACACTAGGATTACTATCACCACCACTCAATGTTACAAGTGCCTTACCTACAGAATCCACTTCATCTGGTATATCATCTACAAACACACCACCAGTAGTCATGTCGTTAATAGGATTAATACGATCATCAGGTATTTTATTAGTTATTAATTGAAGATTATCTTGAGTTTTAGGCATAATATTGCTTTCTACAGGTTCTTCTTCATTTTTCAAATCACTTATAGAAGGTTCTAATAATTCTGATCTATATCTATTTCTATATATATTTTTGTTATACATTTTACCACAGAAGTTCATAAATACAACAACTAATAATAAACCAATCAAAATCATATCAAATGTATCTATTTTTTTAAGAAATTCCTCCATTATTTTATATTATAATATATAAAAAAATAATGAATAAATGGTATAAAAATTTAAATAAATCTAAATTAACACCTCCAAGTTGGATTTTTGGTGTGGTATGGCCTATACTTTATATTTTAATGGCTATATCATTCTATATTGTATATGTTAATAAACTATGTGTCGATTTCTGTGTACCATTAGTTTATTTTATGATTCAGCTATTTTTTAATCTTATATGGACTAAATTATTTTTTAGTCTAAATATGCCTATATTAGCATTAATCGATATAATATTGATATTAATATTCACATTAATAACATATCATAAATTCAGTAAAATATCAAAAAAAGCAAGTTTATTATTATTACCATATATTATCTGGTTATCATTCGCATTATATTTGAATATATATATTGTATTATATAATTAAAGATGCTTATCTATTCCTTCTTTTAATTTATTCACAATGTAATTAGCTTCAACACCATTGAATTTAGTATTAACTTGTTTACCATTTATCATACCTTTAATAAAATGATTAGGGAAACCATTCAAATCACTAAATTCTTTTTTAATTCTATCTTTGTTATCTTTTTCTAAGATATCTTCGAACTTAACTTTAACATTTTTATATATATCACCCATCATTTCTTTTACTTTTGGCCATTCCTTTTTAGCCTTTTGTGAATATCCACACCAATCAGCCCAAACCATATGAAGAGTTACTGAATTGTCTTCACCATCATCTTGTGTTTGACCACTAATAAAACCTTGTGGTTCATCATCATCGTGTGATAATTCATACATTTTCTTAAATTCTTCTAAAGTATTAAATATTTTACTATTTAAATTGAATGCAGGAGCAGGCATCAAAACATCTTCTTCATTAGCACCTCTATAGTATTGTGCTTGTTCAGGTGAATCTATTGTACCTAATACAAAGTCCATATTATAGTCTTCATATAATTCTTGTTTAGTCATAGCCATATTAGTATGTACTGTATCATGATGTTTTACAGGTTTATCATGATGTGTTTCTCCACTAATAAAATCTTTGGATTTTTTTGGTTTTTTAGATTTTTTTGATTTTTTAGATTTTTTTGGTTCTTCTGGTTCTTCTGGTTCTTCTGGTTCTTCTGGCATAGGAATATCATCTCTTCCTGCTATTAATTGATCTATTGCTCCAGATTGTGTAGATGGAGTCGATTTAGGTTCATCATTATTTATTTGACCACTAATAAAACCTTTAGGTTCAGATGGTTCAAATACATAATCACAATTATAATAATATAATTTATGACAACAATTAATTATAACTACAATAACTAAAACAACTAATAATACTATATCTAATGTATCCATATTTATATTATTATTAATATAAAAAAATAATATAATTATTTTTTTTATATTATTTGTAAATCTGATAATTTATAATAATCAAATTTACTACCAATTGTCCTTTTGATAATGAATGGGATTTTTTTTTGATTTAATTCTTCTAAAACAATATGTTCAACAGATGTATATGTATCAGCATTATTTATTAAAGGAATAGCACCATTCAATATTTGTTCAGTTCTTTCTATAATAATCATTGTTTTTTCATATTTAGTTAATATAGGTTGAGTAAAATGAGTAGATGTATTAAAATGATCTTTTTCTTCAATAATAATAGAGTCGCTTGTATCTATTAATTCATCGTCATCTTCTTCATCAATTAAAACGTCATCTATATCAGAATCATTTGACATATTTAGTAGTTTTATATATATGTATATTATAATATATTCAAATTTAAATTTTAAATATCATTTGTCCATTTTTGATCACAATTCTTACAAATATACATAAAGTGTATATTTTCTTCATCATATTTAATATAACAAATACTATTCTGTTTTTTATCAGTAATACTAGGGCATTTTGGATTAACACATTTTATGTTGTTATTAGTAATAGTTGGAATTGTTGGGTCCATTGTTAAAAATTTATTACTATTAAGTATATTTTTAAGTTCTGTATTTTTATTGAATTGAATACCATTTGAATCATTTTTAAAATCATAAACATCAGTATTGTCACAACGACTACATTTATGAATTGGTTTATTTGTATTATCAATACAAAAGTTCATAAAATTGTCACACTTATCACAAAATTTAATATCCATTTCCTACTATTATTAATTATTATAAATTTAAATAATTATCAAATTATAATTTATTGATTATAAATTATAATTTATTGTATTGAATATAATTATATATTCTATATAATGGAAATTCTATTCTTGTTTTTATATCTTTATTTTTATCAATAATATTGTCAATGTATAATTTATTTTTAACATATTTGTTTTGAATTAATTTTTCAAATATTTTAAATTTTTCTGGAATATATTTAGAATTTTTATTATACAAATAATAAACACAATTATGTAATATTACTTCATTATATATTTTGCTTAATTCTATATTTTTATTATTTTTATTACTGTATCCAGGTTCATGATGTAATGGTGAATTATCTAATAATGATTTTATAGATAATAATACACTAGAAACATCCATAATACTAGTCCATTTAGGACCAGACCAAGTACCTATAATAGACAAGCATACTTTACCATTCACATATATATTAGGATGAATTCTAGTATTATTTCCATTATTAATATATTTAATTTTTAATGGATTAAATGGATAATTTGTTGGAAAATCTATCTCAAAAAATAAAACACTACCTTGATATAAGCTATCATTTGGTCCGAATATAACAGCATATGCTTTTAATATATTAGATTCATCGAATTCAATATATATATCAGAATCATTTAAGTCCGTTACCTTCTTCATATCAACATTTATTATTCTTTTAATAGCTTTATTCATGTTTATAATATAAATTAATTAATTATTTTTATATTATTATTTAAAAATTTGAAATTATTTAGGAAAATTATTTTATAATATTAATTATGAAATTGATAAATTTGTTGGAAAAATATAAATGGAATGAAAATAATTCAAATAAAACACATACTATTATTCCAAATTTTGATAATAAAGAATATAAATTCGGAGCATCATATTATATTCCAACAGATTTATCAACTAAGTTAGTAGATATATTTTATAATTATTATTTTAAAAATGGTGGTAAGTTATCTATTACGGAAGCTATTCCAGATATTACACCATTATTAATAGATTTAGATTTTGATTTTGATGGTACAACTATAGATAAACAATTAACAAATGATATTATTAATAATATTGTTGAATTTATTTATAAAAATATAGAGGAATATTTTGAAGTAAAAGATATCTTGAATACAAAATGTTATATACAAGAAAAATCTAATCCAAAAACTAATAGCGATGGATATACTATTAAAGAAGGTATTCACATTATATTTCCAAGTATTATTGGTGATAAATTAGTATTCAAGGAATTTTTTAAACAATTATCTGATAAAAAAGAAGTTAATGATATACTCAATTTATTTACATCTAAACCAACTAATGATTCTACTAAAATATTTGATACTAATGTTTCTAGATGGTTCATTTATGGTTCAACTAAGCCAAATGATGTACCATATAAAGTAACAAAAGTATATAATTATTTAACAGAAATAGAAAATTCATTATCAGATCGAGAATTATTGGATTTGTTTTATTTAACAAAAGAATATACAAAGAATATTGAATATAAAAAGGGAATAGATAAGGTACTTATAAAAAAGGATATAGTAAGTAGTAAGTGTGATTACATGTCATCACTTGATTGTATTGA